>Ga0265338_10008040_pt1 | contig 12898 bp, 15 predicted proteins | sample 42126metaG_FD_193579 | JGI IMG/M metagenome (GOLD analysis project Ga0265338, IMG submission 193579) | Rhizosphere microbial communities from Carex aquatilis grown in University of Washington, Seatle, WA, United States - 4-21-26 metaG | ecosystem: Host-associated > Plants > Roots > Rhizosphere... | reverse complement strand
TGTTCCAACATGACTTTTTTCTTACTTTCGACCACATACGCTACCCCGGCCTTGGTATTCTCATATACCACAGCCTTCTCTGGTACTATCCAGACTTTATTAAAGGTATTTACCGGTATATTCGTTGTCCCATACTTCTTGGCGGCTCCTTCGTAAATTCTTTTCCAGAATTTCTTTCCCACCTCATCCTCCGGATAAATCAACGAAGCTGTTATCTGTTTGAGCATGTAATCTTCTGCTAGCAAGTCACGGCCCATTTCAGTCAACCCAAAGCTTTGGGGAATAATACGGTCTTTTTCATAAGGGCTTAAATTGACCCAGAGGTCCTTTTCAGGGATGGTTAATGAGGCAAGGAAGTATTTAATCAGCTTGGCAGACTCCTCTTTAAGGCCGTCATTAGATAACCGGTTGTCGCCACGATCAAGAATGAAGTCAAATTTAAATGGATTGTCTGAATGAACTTTAATGCCCTTTAATATAGGAGGATCAGACGGTGGGCTTAAATGAACCATGACCCCAGGTGCCGGCAAAGGAAAATCGTCTGCCATAGCTATCGGCACAAGCTCAATGCTATTAGCCAAAAAGACAAACAGTATCCCTAAGGATATGACCCTTTTTATGTCTAAATTTGACCTCACAGGTAAAGTATAGACTATCTATATACTTCCTGCCATTTTTTGTGGTTTTTGGGAAGCCCTTGGGACCTTTGGAATCGAGAAAAATTTATTGAGAAAACTTGCGATACCTTAACTAGCGTTGTGATAGCTAATAGCCCCAACCGGATAATACGGAGAACTTTTATGATTAAGGCAACGATGATCTAAATGAGTACGTTTTCACTTTCAAGCTGTCAGATACGCATCTAATTGTTTAAAAGAGCCGCCCCAACCCTGCGACATACCGCCCTTAGCTGATTCAAACGCAGCCCATTCCTCAGCAGTAGCATTGATCGGCACCCATGTCAGGGTCAATTTAGTTTTGGCCCCCACGTCTTCAAACAAGACAGTGGTGAGCATTTCCCTTGGAAAATTAGGCATCATGGGATGACGCGTAATATTTTCGTTCTCATCTGAAAAAGATTGCACGTAAACCAATTTAGTCGGCTTTTGAACTTCCCTGTAAGCTATCTTGCCCCACATTTTGCCGATGGGTGTTTCTATATAATAATGAGACATTCCGCCGGCCCGGATTTCAGCTTTTTTAAAATGGGTTTTGCCCCCATTAGGGGCGAGCCATTGGCCTACGTGTTTGGGATCGCTCCACATTTCAAAAATGACATCTACAGAAGCATTAAAAACACGTGAAATGATAAATTCAGACATATGATTAACCTTTCTTTGGATTAACGAATTGATTTAGGCGTCCCAAGGTCTGCTTGCCGCCCTCGATAGCGCCGTATTGCTTAACCACACGATTATAATCTTGGGCCGTTGGGAAAACCCCTCTGAGGGTCACTTGGGTCTTTGGGCCTTGAGCTTCAAAGGTCCATGTTGAAATAAATCTTATACAGTCACTGCCCTTTTTGCCGTTGCCAAGGGAATAAACCATGCGTTTATGTTTTTCGATGGAAATAAACGTGCTGTGATTGGGATAATCTGTGCCGTCAGGCCCATGCATGGTATGTTTCCATACACCGCCGGGCTTAAACTCTCTTTTCTCCGTCGTAGTGGAAAATCCATTTGGTCCCCACCATTGCACTACCTGTTTGATATCGGCAAAAGCATCCCATACACGTTTAACCGGCGCATGGATGAGCCTCACAATGACCATGGTGCGTTTGGGCAATGCTTGTGTATATTTTTGTAATCCAGTGTTGATAATAAAATTCCAACCCCGTTGGAAATTTTTGCGGTCATAGGCGTGGACTGCCGGGAAGCTTTCTAAGCCCGTATGCGTTAATTTGAGCCTTGTTTTGTTCCCCTCGGGAAATAATTCAAAGGTCACGAGCGAATCTCCTGGTTGATTCTTATAACGCCAAGTATACGACAGCTTTTTGTGGATAATCACCTCTTTAACACGGCACAGATGGATGAATTTCATGCCCTTATGCTCTGCCGTAAAATCAAATTCAAATCCTTTCCTGGCTTCAAATCTCTTTAGATCAAAATACCATCGCTTCATTTCATCTTTATCAGAGATCGCTCTCCAAACTTGGTCTACCGGCGCATTAAAGGTGCGTTCAACGATGAGGGGATCATTTTTCTTTGTGGCCATGCTCGTCTCCTTCTTTCATTGTTTTTTCTAAATAGGCTTACAAGCGGTCAAAACTTTCTTCCCAGAACTTCTTATAATCACCAATCCACTTTTGGGCTTTATCAATGCTTTTCTTCTCGGCTGAAATATTATGCTCGCGCCCATTTACCGTGCGACGTACAAAACCTGCATTCTCTAATATACGGATATGTTTGGAAACAGCAGGAAATGACATATCAAAACGCCTGGCTAAATCTGAGGACTTGCGCGGGGATTTAACCACCAGCTGCAGGATTTCCCTGCGGTTAGGGTCTGCCAGCGCATAAAACACATGACTTAATTCATCCTTATAATATTTAACCATATGGTTATATATTAACATAAAAAAAAGAATTGTCAAACTATTAGAACTTCGAAGCTCAATGATTTGGGAACTAGTTTAACAGAACCAATTAGAAAATAGCCCCAACCGGAAAGGCTACACCGTCTTCGTTGATTAGCGGTTCCACCACCAAATCCACCAGCAATTTTACTTACTTAAACGGATTAATACTTTAGGGTAGACATCCTTGCGATGGCCAATCTTTAAAATAATGACTTCTTTGCCATGAATCCGATAGATGATACGGTAATCTCCAACCCGTAATTTACGATGACCATGCAGGCTTTTGCGCAAGGGTAGTCCGTAACTAATTGGATCTACTAAAAGACGGGTTTCAATAGCTTTACGAATACGGCCCTTGATATTGCCCGGAATCTCCGCCAAATCATAAGGGATATCCTGATGATAAACCGGCTGATATTCCACTATTTCCAAACCTCATTATGAGTAAGGGATTTCTTACTGGAAAAGGTTGTTTCCCGCTTTTGGGCGATCCTTTGCCATTGACCGTCTTCATAAGTTTCCAGCGCCTCTTTGATCAAGTCTCTGGCCATTGCAGATAAAGACACTCCTTGTGCCTTGGCCAAATGATAAACACCCTTCATTAGAGACGGTTCTAAAACAACATTTAATCTGGGATTTTGGGTAGCCATATTCTCATCCTCCTAAATGAAGTGTATCATAAGTGATGAACTATGGCAATTATTTTAAAATTTTGAATTGCGTAATCATTAAGCCGTTATAAGTGAGTTATTCCCTCCCCCTTGAGGGGAGGGTCAGGGAGGGGGTTAGTGAAGTATCAACAGCGGTTTCATGTGTCCTTGGCGATGAGCAAGATAAGCCTGCTTGAAAAATGTTGATGGTTCCATCTTTTGTAGACGCAATGTCTGTAACAGCGACATCAACACTTCATGGGCTCGAGCACCTTTCTCTGACATGTTCTCAAAAGAGATTTTTCTAAAAATCACATTAGGCCTAATCATACGCTCTGCATGATTATTGTCTGACGGCAGGCCATTGACCTTCAGGAAGGTCAGCATCTCCCGATAATATTTGAGCATCCTGGCAGATATTCTCTGCCAATGTTTTCCTTCAAAAGTCCCGGTGGCAAACTCAAACAACCGATGTTCCAATAATCTTAATCGATGGATGAATATTAGCGCATCAAATTCTTTGCGCCTATCATTCAGCCGTTTGGCATCATTGAGGATACGGTTTAAACATTTATACGCCTGCTGTGAATTTTGCGATGCATCTAATTCCTTTACGCGCTTCATCTCACGTTTTAAATGCACTATACAGCGCTGGCGTAATTTGCCGATCTTGTTGTAGGCTGACCAAAAATCACTGATAACATTGCCTTGATAGTCCTTAGTCAGGACTTCTTCAGGGACAGATTTTCCCCTCGATCGCCGGATTTTGTACAAGGCCGCTTGCAAATTGACAAAATCCCATAGCCAATGTCCACGCCCGGCAATCTTCCAGCCTGTTTCATCTATATGAACATAGGGACTTGCACGTATCGCTGCCAACACAATGGATTCTTCCACTTCAAGCCAACGGGCTATCCTTTGCAAGGCTTGTGCTAACGCACTCTCAGTGACCTTTAATCCACAAAATCCTTCTAAAAATTGCCTGATTTTCTCATAGGATAATCCTTGATGGTACTTCATACGCACTGTCAATATCAGCACATTGGGCCCAAGATAGCCTTTGGGAACTTCCTCTGGTGCATAACCGGCAATCTTGACCTGGCCGCAACATGGACACCAATACCCATGATGAATAAACTTTGTTACTTCAACGCGTGCAGGAATGATGTCTTCTTGAATATGTTCTTGAGCAATACTCGGCGCAAGGCGGATGCCCTTACAGCCGCAGTCTGGGCAGGAATCTAAATATTGATCTATTGTTTTATCAATGTGGTCGGGTTTGGCGCGGGTAGCGCCATGATGACCAACTGGAGCTCCCAACCTCTTCCAGCGGGCTTTGATGGCTTTGCGTTGTTGGTGGGACTTGCGTTCCGCTTCTTTGGCTGCTTCTTTTTCCAATCGTTCTTTTAATTCACGATTCTCTCGACGCAAACGGATGATCTCATCGGCCATTTCTTCTTTGCTGGCCTTCATAACCAATGTAAAATGATCCAGCCGTTCTCCGTCGGTCATACTTTTATTATCGCTATTTTCCGACGCTGTGCAATAACTTTATTGCTTTTTTTACCCCCCCCTGACCCTCCCCTCAAGGGGGAGGGAATAACTCGCTTATAACGGCTTAATGATTACACTTTAAACGAACGCCCATTGACAAAAAGCAGTCCTTCATTAAAATACTAATAATACATAATTAGTATTATTGGTACAATTGATGGACAAAAATAATCCCACCCAAGAAAAGATCCTTAATGCCGCGGAAAAACGGATGATCAAATTCGGGTACCGCAAGGTGACCATGGATGAGATCGCCCAGGACATGCACATGAGTAAGAATACCATTTATAAAATATTTACTGGTAAAGAAGAAATTGCCAAGGCCTTAGTCAAACGTATACAACAGCAGTTGGATACCGGATTGGATAATATAGAGAAGCTCCAAAATGACCCTTTAAAAGTTTTTTCTGGCAGTGTTTTGCTTCTGCGTAAACAATTAGGGCCTTGGTTTGAACATTTTTTTAGCGAAATACCCACTGAATTACCTGCTCTCTGGGAAGAATTCCTTCATTTTAGAAATGAAAAGATACTGGGTGTCCGGTCATTAGTGGATAAGGGCAGTAGAAACGGGATATTTCGCAGGGTCAATCCTTCCATTGCGACAGAAGCATATCTAGGGGCCGTGAAAGCTATTACAAACCCAAGGTTCCTTGAGCAGGAAAACCTTACTTTTGAGCAAGCTTTGGATGCGGTATTAGACATGTGGTCAAACGGGATTATAAAAGCCAAGCGGTAATTATGCTGCCAACCTATGAAACCAGGCAAATCAGGCAAATTTTAAAAGATTTGAAGAAAATTAAGTACGGATCAATTGAGATTGTTGTGCATAACGGAGAGATCATTCAGATAGAGAAAAAGGAAAAGATCCGTATTGAGAAACAAAGCAGACAAACTGCATGAAATAAACATATAGTGTTTTAGCCGACCAGACAAACTGGAAGCTCAAGCGAAAATCTCACTGCAAAATGTGAGGTAAGAAAGGGTATCGCATGAGTAGTTTCCATAAAATCCTGGCCGTTTGTTGTGTCGCAAACCTTTTTATTATGCCTATGCCCGTATTTGCCGAGGACACTGCATCTATCGAACAACGCTTGGGCCAACTTGAACAACAAGTCCAAGATCTAAAAAAGCAATTGCAACAGCAAAGACAAGAGGCCGCCCAAAATGCCCGACAAGGGACGGCCCCCCAGGCCGTTAATTCGACTCCCAACCAAACGCCGCCAGCGGCCATTGTCACAGCCAATAGCAAGGACGGTTTCTCTATTAAATCACCAGATGGGAATTATAAACTTCAAATGGGCGGCTATATTCAAGCAGAAGCCCGTGAATTTGCAGATAATAAGAAGGACTTAGGTTACGAAAGCAGCATTATTCCCCGCCGCGTCAGGCTGGTTATACAGGGAACAGTGGCCCGTGATTTCGATTTTTACCTGCAGCCTGAATTTGGCTACAATAATGCGTACAGCACGATCACCAGTACTACTCCAAGCGCGTATGGCGTGGCCCTTCAGGATGCCTGGGTCGATTACAAATATTTTCCTTGGGGCACCATCAAGGCCGGTAAATTTAAAACACCTTTTGATCTTGAGAATTTGCAGGATACCCGGTATACCTCTTTTACCGAGATAGGGTTAACGGGCAATCTTGTCCCCCAGCGCGATGTCGGCGCGCAAGTAGGAGGGAGCTTGCTTGAAGACAGGATCAATTACGCGGCAGGCATTTTTGATGGAGCTGCTGATCATGAAAATTCTTACGGCGGATACAGCACAGCTTCCGGCGGAGATACCAACAATAAAAGCGGCACAGGCCGTATTTTTGTGAAACCATTTAAAGATACAGGTATGGACCTGTTAAGCGGGTTAGGTGTAGGTTACGCGGCCAGCTATGGTAAGGAGAAAGGCAGTGATCTGCCGAGTTATATTTCACCTGGTCAGGCGCCTGTTTTTACTTATAACAGTAATGTATCAGCTGCTGGTCCGCAAATACGCACTGAACCGCAAGCTTTTTATTACTATAAATCTTTGGGAATTTTAGCTGAAAAAGTTGATTCCCAGGAAGATTTAGAATATAAAGGCAGTGTCATTTACCGCGATAAACCGACAAATAAAGCATGGGAGGTGACCGGTAGTTACGTATTAACGGGTGAAAATGCTTCTTATAATGGAGTGATGCCTGACCATGATTTTGACCTATCCGGCGGGCATTTGGGGGCATTTGAACTGGTTGGCCGTTATGGGGAATTAAAATTGGATAGTTCGATCTTTACCGAGAATTTTGCTAATTTAAATACATCCATATCAGAAGAGAAAGCATGGGCGGCGGGGATCAATTGGTACTTAAACCGGAACGTTAAACTGGCTTTTGGTTTTGAACAAACCAAGTTTAGGCGTGGGGCGGTCAATGGCGCAAGCACTGATGACCGTAAGACGGAGAACCTGTTTACCACGACACTTCAGGTAAGTTTATGATTCAATGGGGCCTATTAAAACAGACAGGAAAAATATGAAAAAATTAATTCTTATCGCAGCAATGGTTTTGTCGGGCATGCCACTATCGGCGTTTGCCAGTGAAATTACCGTCGCTGCCGCGGCCAACGTACAGTTTACGCTGGAAGATTTGAAAGCGGAATTCACCAAAGAGACCGGCATTGGTGTCAAAACAGTCATCGGATCATCAGGCAAATTGACTTCGCAAGTCGAGAATGGAGCTCCCTTTGATGTATTTTTGTCCGCGGACATGAAGTATCCAGCCACGCTTTACAAAGATGGGATGTCTTCTGATGCGCCCAAGGCGTACGCGTACGGTGTTTTAGTGCTTTGGACGATGAAAGACTTGGACCTTTCCAAAGGCATTAATGTCTTGAGTGATCCAGGCATTCAAAAGATCGCTTTAGCCAATCCTGAATTGGCGCCCTATGGCCGTCAGGCAGTGAATTCTTTAAAGTTTTATAAATTATATGATCCATTGCAGAAGAAATTAGTTTTGGGGGAAAGCATTGCACAGGCCAATGAGTTTATTACGACACAAGCGGCAGATATTGGATTTACCGCCAAATCAGTTGTCCTGGCCACCAACATGAAGGAGAAAGGGAAATGGGTCGAGATTGATCCGTGGTCATATGAGCCTATTGCCCAAGGGGTGATTGTGCTAAAATATTCCAGGCAGGGCCGCGATAAAGAGGCCCGCGAATTTTATAATTTCCTTTTTTCTGCACAGGCCCAGGAAATTTTTAAAAAATATGGCTATAAGCTTCCGTGAATAAATTGACCGGCAAGGTTGTTTTGGTTGAATCATCCCCGCACATGTCAATGGTAGACATTGATGTCGACGGAGATACCTTCAATTCCATTGTCCTCGAAACACCAGCCACCGCCACTTATCTAAAGGCAGGAAGCAGTGTCACCTTGCTTTTCAAAGAGACCGAAGTTTCTATTGGGAAGAATTTGACCGGATTGATCAGCCTGCGCAACAGGTTTAAGGCAACGGTCAAACAGATGGAAAAATCCGATATTTTGACCAAGGTCTTTCTTCATTATAAAGGTAAGGAAATAATTTCCATCATTTCGACACGTTCGGGCCAAAGGATGGGATTGGCCGATGGTGATGAGGTCGAATGGCTGGTCAAGACCAATGAAATTTCTCTGCTCAAAGTCTAAAGGATAAATGAATTACGATTGGCAGCCTTTATTGTTGACCTTTCAGCTGGCGGGGATTGTGACTGCAATTCTTTTTGTCCTTGGCGTCCCTTTGGCGTATTGGATCGCCTTTTCAAAAAACAGGTCAAAATACATCGTCGAAACCCTCGTCAGCATGCCCCTTGTTTTGCCGCCCACTGTCATCGGTTTTTATTTATTAATGGCCTTTAGCCCTAAGTATTTTTTGGGGCATTTTTTAGGGTCTTTTTTTAATATCAGGCTCGTTTTTAGTTTTACCGGGCTTGTCATCGGGTCTGTGTTTTTTAGCCTTCCTTTTATGGTCAATCCGATCAAGGCAGGTCTGCAGAATTTTCCTTTGCCCCTGATAGAAGCATCGTATGTTTTAGGTAAATCATGGTGGCAGACCTTGTGCAGGGTCATATTACCGAATATCATGCCGTCCTTGTTAACGGGCATGGTCATGGCTTTTGCCCATACCATCGGTGAATTCGGGGTGGTGCTGATGATCGGCGGTAATATCCCTGGAAAGACCAGGCTCGCTTCCCTGGCCATTTATACCGAGGTCGAAGCGTTAAATTATGATACTGCCGGACTTTATGCGCTGGTACTGGTGGGCATATCTTTTTGTATTTTGTTGGTTTTTTATTATCTGAATAGGTCTGACCGCTCTCTGCGGCAGACACGTTATCGAATTTTCAATAGTATAAACTGAAAGACTTTAAAATTCTTTTAATTATGATTAAGCTTCAATTCAAAAAAGAAATGCAGACACCGCTGGGAAAAGAATGGCTGGATATTGATTTAAATATCGCCGAGGGAGATTTTGTGTCCATTTTTGGGGAATCAGGGGCCGGTAAAACGACTTTTTTACGGATATTGGCGGGATTAATTCAACCGCAAGAATGGTATATAGAAGTCGACGGAGAAGTCTGGTTTGACAGCCGGCAAAGGACCAATCGACCGGTCCAATTAAGAAGGACAGGTTTTGTTTTTCAGGAGAGTAGTCTTTTCCCTCATATGACGGTCCGTGCGAATTTGGAGTATGCTTGTAGCGATAAAAAGGAACGAAGCAGTATTGAGGAATGGATGCAAACCATGGGTTTAAAAGGCCTGGAAGACCAAAAACCGGACAAATTATCCGGCGGGCAGAAGCAAAGGGTGGCTCTGATCCGGGCCCTCATTAATCAGCCTAAAATTCTCCTTCTGGATGAACCCCTGTCAGGACTGGACATTCAAGCGCGGTTAAATTTGCAGGATGAGATCATCAAGGTTTATCAGAAGACCAGGACCACGACGGTACTGGTAAGCCATGATTTACCGGAAGTTTTTAAGATGTCAAAGAAGGTGTTAGTCCTTGATCACGGTAAGATCATCAAATCCGGCAGCCCCCAGGAGGTCTTTGTAAACAATGATTTAAGCGGGAAATTCAGATTCACAGGCCGGATCATTGAAATACATAAGGATGGCATTTTAAATATACTCACGCTCAGCATCGGCAATAACGTGACCAAGGTGGTGGCGAGTGACGAAGAAATTGTTGGTTTATCCATCGGCAGCAGGGTGATTGTCGCTGCCAAAGCCTTTAACCCGCTTATCTTAAGGGCCTGAAAATACTGCAGTAAGCAAATTTCTCGAAAATTTCTTCAATTTTATCCCTTTTTTTTATTTAAAAGGTTATCATTAAAATATTTGTTAGATGGAGAGGTTCCCAGGGACTACTTTTTAAACATATGAGAAAGAAATTCTTTTGGATTTTAGGCGGCGTATTGCTCGCTGTATTTTTCGTTGCTATTGGTTGGTTCTTAGGGTATCAGGGAGACAATTATAATCCGTATCAAGTATTGAAGGGTTATGAATCTTCAAGGCATGAATTTGTCGTAAAAAGTGCTGAGGTTTCCGTCAAAATGGCCGAGCGCGCCATTGCAGCGCTCAAGAAAAAGAATATCAATGAGGCCATTGAAGACTGCAAGACAGCCATTGACATTTTTCCCATAGATGCCAAACCCTATATTTTACTTACCAAGCTTTATCTGATGACCGGCCAGGAACAGAAGATGTTTGAAACGTTGACCCTTGCCGGACGATCTTACCCTAATTTTAATAATATAGTGGGTGTTATCGACGATATGGACCTTGACCGGTTACCTCTGGATGGGCCGCAGGGGAATGTTTTTCTGGCCAATTTCCCCGGGAATAAAAAGATGGCCATGTCCTTTATGTTTGATGACGGGGAGGCCAATGTTTATAAGGCATTGCCGACTTTCGAGAAGTACGGGTATCGGGCCACTATTCCCATTGTTGCCGGGTTTGTCTCTGACACAAGCAATGACCCTTTTTGGGGCAGCTGGGCAGAATGGAGTGATGCAGCCAATCGCGGATTTGAAATTGCCAATCATTCCATGTATCACCGTGATTCTATCAAAATGCATGGGAGTGATTTTGATGTAGCCATTGATCAGGCCCATGACCTTATTGAAAAGAATATCAGTCATAAAGTAACAGCTTATGTATTCCCTCATGATAGTTATACGGACGAAGCTGTCAGCCGCGCCTTGAGATTACACCAAGCCGTACGCACGCCGGAATTTTTACGTTCTTTTTACGATAGGACGGTCGATATAGTCATTGGGGGGCGTTATGTTTCTGTTGAAACAGCCCAGAGATTGGTTGACATTGGCATTAAGCGGAAATTATGGCTTATTGCGAAATGTCACGGAGTGACAAATAAGGCAAGCATGCGGTCATTTAAATCGATCACCCCTGAATTTCTGGAGTCATATTTGTCGTATATTCATTCCAAGGCAGATGATGTTTGGGTCGACACATTTTCGAATGTTTTTAATTATATGTCTTTGCGGGCGCAAACAAGGATTGAAACCAAATCTTTTACTGCGGATTCCCTAGATTTTGTCCTGCACAATGATAAATCACAAGAAAAACTCTCCAGGCCATTGACAGTGGTCGTGGAAACACAGGAAGCAGCCAGCGTGAAATCAGCCGGCACATCCAAGGGCCATGCACTTAAGGCATGGTCTTGTGCCACACAAGAGCTGTGTATCGATGTGGATTCCTACGATGAAAATGTCCATGTCCAATGGACGAACACCCACCAGTCAATGCCCCACGGCTAACGCCGAAACAGATGTCCTTTGGAAGCCCCCCTAAAATACGATTTGGAGTCTAAATAAAACGGAACTTTTTGAGAATTGAAGTGTTTAATGCTTAGAAAGCAATTCAAACGTATTCAATCAGAAAGGGGAACAGACATGTTAACTAAATTAAGTTTATTGATGGGGGTTTTAATACTTGTTTTATTTGCGGCCCCAAAACCGTCCTTTGCTGACTGGTCAGCAGCGGTCAGTTTTGGCGGCCCAGGATACCATCACGATGACCGTCATTTCTACCATCATGATGAGCATCGTTTTTATCGATGGCATGACCATCCCCATTTCGGGATTCACTTTCATTATCTCCCAGAGGGCTGCTTTAGTGTTTGGGTAGGATGGCACAGGTATTTCTATTATGACGGGTTGTATTACTCCTATATTGGCGGGGATTATGTGCTGGTGAATCCTCCGATGGGGGCTTATGTGGGTACGATCCCATCGGACTTCAGGCCGGTCATTATCAATGGTGTGACGTATTATACCAGTAATGGGACCTATTATATTCTGACACGCTACCATGGTTATCGAGTCGTTGCTGCGCCTGTGGTGTATGCTCAACCAGTACCTGTGGCTGAATACACACAAAACATAATTCCAGTAAATGTCCCTAATAACTATGGAGGGTATATAACCGTGATTATCAAAAGATCGGGTAATGGTTTTGTAGGACCTCAAGGAGAATTTTATGTCGAATTTCCAAGGATTTCACAGTTGAAGATCATGTATGGAAGATAACGGGCAGAAAATCACTCGTAGAGGCGACTACAATAAGTTATACTGTTGGCAGAGACAGAGAGAAAAGATTATCACAGGAGTCTTATGTTAAAAAGAATAATTCTAAAGAACATAGTTATTATTTTTTCTGCTGTAATATTATTGACCTCGATTCAATCATCTTACGCGGACAATGATTCTTTTACTGTGAATGTGCCCAATGCGCAGGGTGGATACACATCCATAGTCATTAAACAGTCTGGTGGTGGGTATATAGGCCCGCAAGGAGAGTATTATTCCCAATTTCCCAGCGTGTCACAGCTCCAGGTCGTTTATGGGTTGAATGCTCCTGGTTCAACGGTCGTTACTGACAGCTATGCTGGATCAAGTATAACTGTTACTATTGCCCCTCCAGCACTGCCGGTATATGTGCAACCTGCCCCTCCTGCGTCTAATTATATTTGGACCCCGGGATACTGGAGGTATGATTCTTTCTTTGAAGATTACTATTGGGTCCCTGGCACATGGGTCAGGGCACCAAGTCCTGGGTACTTATGGACCCCTGGGTACTGGTATTGG
>Ga0265338_10008039_pt1 | contig 12898 bp, 10 predicted proteins | sample 42126metaG_FD_193579 | JGI IMG/M metagenome (GOLD analysis project Ga0265338, IMG submission 193579) | Rhizosphere microbial communities from Carex aquatilis grown in University of Washington, Seatle, WA, United States - 4-21-26 metaG | ecosystem: Host-associated > Plants > Roots > Rhizosphere... | reverse complement strand
TGCCACGCAGGTCGGCTTCCTTGTGGTCGAGCAGGTCGAAGAGCAGTCCGGCGCCATAGCGGGCAAGCAACCTGCGCGCGCGCAACGGATCGGCCTTGCCAGGATCGATCATGTGGCTGCGCACGATTCTCACCACGCGCTTCCGTAGATCGGTCGGGTAGCGCAGCCGGTCGAGCGCCTGCTCGGCGAGCTGCGCGCCCACCTGCTCGTGGCTCTTCTCGGAGTGCCCGTGGCGCGCGTAGTAGTGCAGACGGCCGTCCGTTCCGCGCCAGGCGACGCGAGGCTTGCCGAGATCGTGGAAGAGCGCCGCCAGCCTGACCCGGAGCGGAAAGTCCGCGTCGGCGGCTGCCTGCACGACCTCGAACGTGTGCTCGTCGACCGTCAGCGCGTGCCAGCGGCTCTCCTGCTCGAAGCCGATCGCAGGCTCGAACTCGGGGAGCAGGTGCACGAGGACGCCCGTGTCGCGCGCGAGTCGCAGCGCCTTCGCCGGCTCAGCGCCGAGGAGAAGCTTCGAGAGCTCTCCCATTCCGTCGGCTGCGAGCCCGCCGCCGATCCGCTCGCCCGAGACGAGCTCGACGCTCGCCGCCTCGTCGCGCATCTGCGCCAGCGTCTGCTCGTCCGGGTCGAACCCGAGCTGCGAGACGAAGCGCAGACCGCGCACGAGCCGCAGCGGGTCTTCGGCGAAGCTCGACGGCGAGACGGTGCGCAGTGTCCTCGACTCGAGATCGGCGCGGCCGCCGTACGGATCGACGAGCGTGCCGTCCGCAAGGTGGCGGGCCATCGCGTTCACGGTGAAGTCGCGACGCTCAAGGTCCTCCTCGACGCTCGCAACCGGGTCGACGACGATCTCGAAGTCGTGGCGGCCCGGCCCGGTCGAGACCTCGCGGCGCGGCGGCGCGAGCTCGATCCCCGCGCGCACGAGCTTGCGGATCGCCGGGTCGCGCGGCCAAAAGCGCACGCCGACGGGCCGACCCGCGACGACGAGCTCCTCGGTCCGGCCGTGCGGCTCGAGCGCCGCGCGCAAGCCGTCGATGTCGACCCCGGGAACGAGGAAGTCGGCATCCCTGGCGTCCTTGCCGAGCAACTCGTCGCGGACTGCGCCGCCGACGACGTACGCGTCCAGCCCGAGCGAGCGGACGTACTCCTCAATCTTCCTAGACGAGGGCGATCGCCTCGATCTCGACGAGGGCGCCCGAAGGAAGCTTCGCGACCTCGACCGTCGAGCGCGCAGGCGGTGTCGAGCCGACGTGAGTCGCGTAGACCTCGTTCATCCCGGCGAAGTCGTCGAGGTTCTGCAGGAACACGGTCGTCTTCACGAGCCGATCGAGCGAGCTGCCCGCTTCTTCGAGGATCGCGCGCAGGTTCGCGAACGCCTGCTGCGTCTGCGCCTTGATGTCGCCGGCGAGCAGGTCCTTCTCTCCCGGCCTCAGCGAGAGCTGGCCGGACACGAACACGAACCCATTCGCCTTGATCGCCTGCGAGTACGGCGCGCCCTGAAACGGTGCGGGCGCAGCTTCGGTGCGGACGGCTTCCTTGCTCACGAATCCTCCTTGGTCTCCGGTTCGGGACGGCAGGCCTGGCCGAGTGCGGCGCCGACTGCCTTGAAGATCGCTGCGAGCACGTGCTGCGGGTCGGTGCCCTCGACGAGCCGAACGTGCAGGTTCACGCCGGCCGCCTGCGCGAACTCGTTCAGAAAGCGCGACGCGACGTCGGTGCCGAGCCCGCCGACGCGCTGATCTGAGAAGTCGACGTTCGAGACGAGCCGCGGTTCCGGGACGCGCTCCAGCGATGCGAGCGCGAGCGCCTCGTCCGCGGGCACGAGCGACCAGCCCCGGCCGGCGGCGCCCGTGGCGGCGATCCGCTCGCCGAACGCCGTCCCGAGCGTGCGGCCTGCGGCGACGACCGCTTCGTCCGCTCCGCCCGGAGCGACCTCGAGAGCGAGCTTGAAGCGCCCCGCCCGCGCAAGCTCGGTCACGAGGTGGTCGAGCACCGGCAGGCCGGTGCTGACGTTGGCAACGCCTTCGGCCGCAAGCGCGACACGGCCTCCCGTCGGGTTCTCGTCCATCGCGGCTGAGCGTACCCGGTAGACGAACACCATTTACAACGATGGGCCGAACGGCCCCGTTGACGGAAGGGTGATCCGGGCCTAACGTGCGAGTGGGAGTTGGGTATGGGGAAGAAGTCCGTCTGCTGTGTTGCGGCAGTTGTGGCGTTGGCGTGTACGCCCGTTGCCGCCGGGGGCCGTCTTGTCTCGGTCGGGTACACCGCGCCCTCCGCCCTGCACGGGCTGCGCGTCGTGCAACGGATTGCCGCGTTGCGCACGGCCGAGGTTCGCGTTGCGAACGCGCGCGTCGAGTGGCGGCTTCGCGCGAGGCCCGGCATTCGGTTCGTGCAGCGCGTCCACGCGCGTCGCGACACCGGCGGGCCGGCGCTCTCCACCTCGGGCGCGCTCGCCGTGCCGGAGTGGCAGTGGACGGCCACACACGCAGACGCGGTTCCGTCCTGGGTGACCGCCGCCGCTTCGAGCATCACGATCGCCGTGATCGACACCGGCGCCGACACGAGCGTGCCGAGCATCGCCGCCAAGAGCCCGATCACCTTCAACGTGGTGACCAACTCGCCCGCCGTGCACGACAACGTCGGGCACGGGACGTTCGTCGCCTCGCTCGCCGCCGGAGCGTTCGAACCGACGGGCATGTCGGGCTTCGGCGGCAACGCGCATCTGATGATCGTGCAGGCGAACCGTGGCGGCACCGGCTTCTCGGACCTCGACGAGGCGAGCGCGATCGTCTGGGCGGTTGACAACCACGCGAACATCATCAATCTCAGCCTCGGCGGCTCGCAGACGTCCGATACCGAGCGCTCCGCGATCGACTACGCGGAGTCGCACGGCGTGCTCGTGGTTGCCGCTGCCGGCAACTCGGGCCAGCAGGGCAACACGGTGACGTATCCGGCGGCGCTGCTCGGGAAGGGCGGCCTTGTCGTCGGTGCCTCCGCGCCCGATGGGACGCGGGCGTCCTTCTCCACGACCGGCTCGTACGTCGACCTGCTCGCGCCCGGCGTCGACGTGCTGGGTGCGCTGGCCGCGGGGATCCCGGCCGGGTTCTTCTCGCCGGTTGCCACACCGGGCGCGATCGGCAGCTTCGGGACCGGCAGCGGCACGTCGTACGCCTCGCCTGAAGTGGCGGGCGCAGCGGCGCTCGTCTGGGCCGCGAACCCGTCCCTCGACGCGGCCGGCGTCGCAGCGACGATCGAGGCGACCGCGTCGAGCGAGGGCAGCTGGACTACGAATCTCGCCTTCGGCAACCTCAACGTCGCAGCCGCGGTCGCGCGCGCCAGCGGCGGGCCTGCACCGCTCGTCGCGATGCCGCTCGCCGGCCCGAAACCGCTGGTCGCCAAGAAGGCCAAGCCGCGCGCGATCACGAAAACGCCGAAGGCGAAGCCTCGGCGCGTGCGTCCTTAGGCCGAATTACCAGTACAGTCGCCGTCGCCTTGCTTCAGCGGCTCCAGACTCCCACGGCAGGGACCATCATCGGCGCGCTGCTGATCCTTCTCGGCGGGATCGTCTACGTGAGCGGAGCGGCGACCCCAGGGACGATCATCTCGATCGCCGGGTTCGGCTTCATTCTCAAGTACCGGATTCTGCCCGCGCGACGCGAGCGCGAGAAGTAGCGGTCAGCCTTCGACGCGCTCGATGTGTGCGCCGAGGGCGCGCAGGCGTTCGTCGATCCGTTCGTAGCCCTTGTCGATCTGGTACGCGTCGCCGATCGTCGACGTCCCCTCGGCGCACATCGCAGCGATCACCATTGCCATGCCGGCGCGAATGTCCGGGCTGGACATCCGCTGGCCGTAGAGCGGTGCGGCGCCGGTCACGACGACGCGATGCGGATCGCACAGGATGATCCGCGCGCCCATCGAGACGAGCTTGTCGACGAAGAACAGGCGGCTCTCGAACATCTTCTCGAAGACGAGCACGGTGCCCTTGGACTGCGTCGCGACGACGACGGCGATCGACGTCAGGTCGGCGGGGAAGGCCGGCCACGGGCCGTCCTCGATCTTCGGGATCGCGCCGCCGAGGTCGTCGGTGATCCTGAGCGACTGGTTCGGCGGCACGCGCACCCAGTCGTCGCCGACCTCGACCTCGACGCCGAGCCGTTTCAGCACCGGCAGGACCGGCCACAGATCGTCGGGGACGATCCCCTCGACGGTGATGTCGCCGCCGGTGACGGCTGCCATCCCGATGAAGCTCCCCACTTCGATGTGCTCGGGCCCGATCGAGTACGAGCCGCCGTGCAGACCCTCGACGCCGGTGATGTAAAGGACGTTCGACCCGATCCCGTCGATCTTCGCGCCGAGGGAGACGAGGAAGCGGCAGAGGTCCTGTACATGCGGCTCGCAGGCGGCGTTCGAGATCATCGTCTTGCCCGGCGTGATCGATGCGGCCATCACCGCGTTCTCCGTCGCCATGACGGACGCTTCGTCCATGTGGATGTGCGCGCCGCTGAGCCGGCCGCTCAGCTCGTAGCGTCCCGGGTATTCGAAGGTCGCGCCGAGCTCTGCGAACGCATGGATGTGCGGATCGAGCCGGCGGCGGCCGATCACGTCGCCGCCCGGCGGCGGGACGCTCGTGCGCCCGAGCCGGGCAAGCAGCGGCCCGGCGAGCAAGAAGGACGCGCGGATCCGGCTCGCGAGTTGCGCGTCCACGTCGTGCGTGACGTTCTGCGCGTGCACGCGAACCTCGTTCTGGCCGGTCCACTCGACGTCGGCGCCGAGACTCGAGAGCAGCTCGAGCATCGTCGCCACGTCGCGGATGCGCGGCACGTTCGCGAGCGAGACCGGCTCGTCCGTGAGCAGGCACGAGGCGAGGATCGGCAGCGCGCCGTTCTTGTTTCCCGAGGCACGCACCCGGCCCGAGATCGGGTGGCCACCCTCAATGACGAACGACTCGGCCATGGGCCTGACGATGGTCGTGGACAACGCGCGCACTATGCTAGCCCGACTATGGATCCGACCCGTCAGCAGGCGTGGGAGACGCTCACCCACTACACGAAGAGCGAGGCGCTGCTGCGCCATGCGCTCGCCGTGGAGGCCTCGACCGCCTCCTATGCCGCCCGCTTCGGCGAGGACGACGAGCTCTGGCGGGTCGCGGCGCTCCTGCACGACTTCGACTACGAGATGCATCCCACGCTCGACAAGCACCCGCAGGACGGCGCGCCGATCCTGCGTGAGGAGGGCTATCCGGAGGTCGTGATCGACACGGTGCTCTCGCATGCGAACCACCTCAACCTGCCTCGTGACACGCCGCTGAAAAGGACGCTCTTTGCGTGCGACGAGCTGTCGGGGTTCATCCACGCGTGCGGGCTCGTCCGGCCGACCGGCCTCGAAGGGCTCGAGCCGAAGTCGGTCAAGAAGAAGCTCAAGCAGCCGTCGTTCGCCGCGGGTGTCTCGCGCGAGGACGTCTACGAGGGAGCCGAGCTGCTCGGGCTCGACCTCGACGAGCACATCACGAACGTCGTCGCCGCGCTGCAGCCGATCGCCGGCGAACTCGGCCTGCCGACCTCTTAGACGGCGGCGAGCGCTTCGGCGAGGCGGTCGAGGTCGCTCTCGTCGTTCCACCAGCCGACCGACGCGCGCAGCAGGCCGGTGCCGGGCAGCTCACGCAGGATCACGCCGCGCTCGTAGACCGCCGCCGTCGCCTCCGTCGTGTCGCCGTCCCAGCGAAACGAGACGAGCGTCGCCTGGCCGGGCTCGGTGACGACTTCGTGGCCACGCTCGTGCAGGAGCTCGCGGCACTGCTCGGTGAGCTCTCGTGCACGCTCGAAGCGCCCGTCCGGCAAGCCGGTGAGCGCCGCCTGGAGCCCTGCCAGCGACGTCGCCGGGGTGAAGGTCGTGTCGAAGCGGCGCGCGCCGGCCTTCGGCTCCCAGGTGCCCTCGCCGATGTCGTAGGACTCCGCGCTCGGATAGGCGACGAGCCTCGGACGCAACGCTTCGGGCTCGCGCACGTAGAGCGCGCCCGTCGAATCCGGCCCGCAGAGCCACTTCTGCGCGCTGACCGTGTAGAAGTCCGCGACGGTTGCATCGACGTCGAGCGCGCCCGCCGACTGGGCGCCGTCCACGAGCACCGGCACGTTCGTCGCCTCGCGCAGCTCGCGCCACGGGAAGACTTTCCCGTCGATCCACGAGACCGCGGACGTCGCGATCAGCCGCGTGCGCGGCGTCACCTGTGCGCGGATCAGCTCGAAGACGTCTGCCGCAGGCGCGTCACGCACCTTCGCGATCCGGAGCCGCGCGCCCGAGCCGAGAAGCGGCCCGGTGAGGCCGAAGTGCTCGGCGTCGGTCGTCGCGACCTCGTCGCCGTCGCGGAGGCCGAGACCGCTGATGACGACCTGCACGCCTTGCGTCGTCGAGTCGGTCAGCGCGACGTTGTCCGCGGGCACGCGGATCTGGGCCGCGAACAGCTCGCGCACCACATCGCGCCGCTCGAGCATCGCTTCGAAGTACGCCTTGCCGCCACGACCGTGCTCGCCTTCCCAGGCGCGCAGCTCCGCCATCGCGTCCAGCGTCGTGCGCGCGAGCGGGCCGAACGTTCCCGCGTTCAGATACGCGAACCGGTCGAGCACCGGGAACCGCGCGCGCTGCTCGGTCCAGTTCATTCGACGTCGAGCTCCACCGGCGCATGATCCGACAGGAGTCGGCCGTCGTGCACGCGCTGCTCGTCGGGCCAGCGGCGAAGCGGCGTCGACGGCGCGCCTCGCACAAGGATGTGGTCGATGCCGGGCCCGGGCTCGGAGAACCCCCACTCCTGCGTGCTCAGGCTCTGCAGCATCTTCGAGTACGGCGTGAGGTTGAAGTCGCCGGCGAGCACGACGACGTCTTCGGGCTGCGCTTCCGAGACCGCAAACCAGGCGGCGCGCAAGAGCTCCGCCTCCGCGATCCTGTGGTCGCCCGCATAGCTCGTGCAGTGCAGGTTTGCCACGAGGAATGTCCGGCCGTCCGCGTTGGCGACGCGCAGTGCCTGCACGATGCGCCGCTCCTTCGCCCAGGCGAGCCGGGCGAACGCGCCGAGCCCGAGCGTGCGGGCCTGCCCGTCGCGGAAGCGACGCGGGTTCAACGTCAGCGTCGAGTGCGAGACGACCTTCAGCGAGCGGCCGAGCAGGATCGCGTTCCCCTGGCCGGAGAACGCCGAGCGCAAGAGCCCCTGGTTCGGGCGCGTCAGGCGGTGCCCAAGCGTGGCGGTGATCGGGATCGGGCCGATCCGCGGTCGTGCCGCGACGTCCCCGGCAGTGAAGAGCGGGAGCGCCCACGCCGGCACTTCCTGCACGCACAGCACGTCCGGCTCGTCGGCCGTCGCGAGCCGGATCATCGCGCCGAGGAAGCCGGCCCGCTGCGGCGGGACGGTGTTGCCGTGGAAGAGGTTCCAGCTCCGGACGACCATGTGCCTAAGCTACTTCGGTGAACGTAGTCCTTGCTGACCCCCCGGCGTTCACGCCCTGGTACGACCATGAGCTGGCGGCGGCGCTCGGCCGTGCAGGGGCGGACGTCGAGCTGCAGACCTCGCGGTTCCGTTTCGGTGACGTGCCGTCGCCCGACGGCTACCGGCGCAGCGAGCGGTGGTATCCCCTCTCGTCGCGCCTCTTCCGCCGCTCGCGCCTGCGCCTGCCGCTGAAGGCGGTCGAGCATCTCGGGGTGATGTGGTCGCTGGCGCGCACGCGCGCCGACGTGCTGCACGTGCAATGGCTCGCCGTGCCTCAGGCAGATGTCCACCTGCGCTTCCGCTCGCCGTCCGTCTTCACCGCACACGACCTCCTGCCCCGGCGCACCGCCTCGCGCGTCGACCTGTGGCGGCGGCTGCTCCGCCGCTTCGACCGCGTCGTCGTCCACACCGAGCGTGGCCGCGAGACGCTCGCCGCGCTGGGTGTCGAGGCGCACGTGATCCCGCATCCGGTCTACCCGAGCACGGCTGTGCGCGGGGACGACGGCGCCACGCTGCTCGCGCTCGGGGTGATCCGTCCGTACAAGGGCCTCGCCGACGCGATCGAGGTGACGCGACGGTTGCCAGACGCGCGCCTGCTCGTGGCGGGCGATCCCGCGATGCCGCTCGACGGCCTGCGCGCCGCGGAGCGTGTCGACTGGCGCCTCGGCTTTCTCTCGCAAGCGGAGCTCGACCGGGCGCTCTCGGAGGCGACCGTCGCGGTCTTTCCCTATCGCGCCGAGCTCGATCAGTCGGGTGCGCTCCTGCAGGCGCTCGGGGCGGGTGTGCCGGCCGTCGTCTACGACGTCGCCGGCCTCGGCGAGCCGGTGCGCGCGTACGGCGCCGGGCGCGTCGTGCCCGCCGGCGACGTGCTGGCGCTCACGGCGGCCGTCGGCGAGCTGCTCTCCGACTCCGCCGCGCTCGCCGCCGCACGGGCGGGCGCCGAGCGGGCCCGCGCCGAGTTGACCTGGGACGCTTCGGCAGCGCAGCATCTCGCTCTCTACCGGGAGCTCGGCTGATGTTCCGGCGCGCACGCTTCACGCAGGTGATCGAATCCCAGCTCGACCTCTTCGAGCGCGATCATCCGGACGTGCTCGACGAAGCGGATGCGCGCCTCGAGCTCTACAACCGGGCGAACCGCGACGAGGCAGAGGAGCTGTACGGCGACTACCTCGACGCGGTCGAGACGGGCACGGAGCTCCTCGCCGACATGCGCGACCACTACGCCCAGTCGCTCGAAGACTCTGACGCGTACCTCCAGGAGTTCAACAAGGCCGTCGCGCGGCGTTTGCCGGCCTTCGCATTGGAGATCGAGAACCGGTAGTGGCCGAGCGCATCGAGGACTACGCGCTCGTCGGCGACCTGCAGACTGCGGCCCTGATCGGACGGGAGGGATCCGTCGACTGGCTCTGCTTCCCGCGCTTCGACTCCGGCTCGTGCTTCGGTTCGCTGCTCGGCACACACGACCACGGGCACTGGTCGATGGCCCCCGTCGGCGGCGGCCCCGCTACGGCGCGCCGCTACCGGGACAACTCGCTGATCCTCGAGAGCGAGTGGCAGACCTCGACGGGCCGGGTGCGCGTGATCGACTTCATGCCGCCTCGTGGCCGTTCGCCCGACATCGTGCGCATCGTCGAGGGGCTCGAGGGCACGGTCCAGATGACGACCGAGCTCGTGATCCGGTTCGACTACGGCTCGGTCACCCCCTGGGTGCTGCGGCTCGACGAGGGCACGCTCGTGGCGATCGGCGGCCCCGACGGCCTGGCGCTGCGCACTCCGGTCGACCTCGAGCCCGAAGGCATGACCCACGTGGCGACCTTCTCGGTGCACGCCGGCGAGCGCGTCCCGTTCGTCCTCACCTGGTTTCCGTCGCACCATCGGCGACCACCCCCGCCTGTCGACGCAGAGCGGGCGCTCGAACAGACGGAGGCGTACTGGCGCAAGTGGTTCGAGAGCTGCACGTACAAGGGCGACTATCGCGAGGCGGTGCATGTCTCGCTCGCGGTCCTGAAGGGGCTCACCTACGACCCGACGGGAGGCATCGTCGCCGCGCCGACCACGTCGCTGCCGGAGCTGATCGGCGGGGTACGCAACTGGGACTACCGCTACACATGGCTCCGCGATGCCACGTTCACGCTGTTCGCGATGATGAACGCGGGGTTCACCGCCGAAGCGCGCGCCTGGCGCAACTGGCTGCTGCGAGCGGTTGCCGGCGATCCGGCGAACGCGCAGATCCTCTACGGCGTCGCCGGCGAGCGGCGGATCGACGAGCGTGAGCTCGACTGGCTGCCCGGCTACGCGGGCTCGCTGCCGGTCCGCATCGGGAACGCGGCACACGAGCAGTTCCAGCTCGACGTGTACGGCGAGGTGATGGACGCGCTGCACCAGGCGCGCATCGAAGGGCTGCCCGCGGACGATCACGCGTGGTCGCTGCAGCAGGCGGTCATGGAGTTCCTCGAAGGCGCGTGGGAGCGGCCGGACGAGGGGATCTGGGAGGTACGCGGCCCGCGCAGGCACTTCACGCACTCGAAGGTGCTCGCGTGGGTCGCATTCGACCGTGCCGTCGACACCGTCGAACGCTATGACCTGCCGGGGCCGGTCGACCGCTGGCGGAGGATTCGCGATGAGCTGCATCGCGAGGTCTGCCGCGAGGCGTTCAACGCGGAGCTCAACTCCTTCACGCAGGCGTACGGCTCGAACGACCTCGACGCGTCGACCCTTCTGATCCCGCTCGTCGGCTTCCTGCCCGGCAACGATCCACGCGTGCTCGGGACGATCGACGCGATCCAGCGCGACCTGACGCGCGACGGATTCGTCGAGCGGTACAAGCAGGAGCAGCACAACGACGTGGACGGTCTGCCCGGCGGCGAAGGCGTGTTCCTGCCGTGTTCGTTCTGGCTCGTCGATGCGCTGCTCATGGCGGGGCGCGACGGCGAGGCGCGCGCGCTCTTCGAGCAGTTGCTCTCGATTCGCAACGACCTCGGCCTGCTCTCGGAGGAGTACGACCCGGCGGCGAAGCGGCTGCTCGGGAACTTCCCGCAGGCGTTCACGCACGTCGGTCTCGTCAACTCGGCCTACAACCTCTCGCACCACCCGGGGCCGATACACCAGCGCACCGGGCGCCGCTAGCGGTGCCCGAAGTGATGCGCGCGCGGCAGGGCGCGCGTCACCTCTGCCTCGCTCGCTGCTTTGCGCGCGAGCGGGCCGAGTGACTCCACCTCCGAGACGAGCAGGTTGACGTTGCGGTCGTGGCGCTCGAGCTTGCCGCGCGCGAGGATCAACGGCTCGCCGCGGATGATCGCGCGGTGCTCCTCGTAGACCTTCGAGGGGATGATCAGGTTCGCCTGGCCGTGCTCGTCCTCGAGCAGCATGAAGACGATCCCGTTCGCAGTCGACGGACGCTGGCGGGCGATCGCCATCCCGGCCACCTGGATCCGCGTTCCGTTCGGCGTGTCTGCAAGGTCGGCACTCGTCGCGACGCCCGCCGGGAGGTGCGGGCGCAGCAGCTGCAGCGGATGGATGCCGACCGAGAGCGAGGTGTGCTTGTAGTCGGCGAGCATCTGCTCCCACGGTGTCTGCTCGGGCAGCCCCGGGATCTCTGCGGTCGGCTCGAGCGGCAGCGCGAGCTGGCGGTTGCCGCCCGCGACCGTCTCGCCGCGCGCGGTGACGCCGAGCCGCCACAGGAGCTCGCGCCTCGGCCCCCACTCGTCGCAGGCGCCGGCTGAGACGAGCGCTTCGAGCGCGTCCTGCTTGACCGGCGCGCGGCGCGCGAGGTCGCCGAGGTCGCGGTAGGGCTGTTGTGCGACGACCGACTGCGCGTCCGTCTCGCCGACCGATTGCACGTAGGCGAGCCCGACGCGAACCGCCGTCCCGTCCTCGATGTCGCACTGCGCCTCTGAGCGGTTGATGTGCGGGGCGCGGACCTCCACCCCGCGCCGCTGCGCGTCGCGCACGAGCGACGACGGCGGATAGAAGCCCATCGGCTGCGCGTTCATCAGCGCGCAGAGGAACTCCGACGGGTAGTAGCGGCGCAGCCACGCCGACTGGTACGCGAGCAGCCCGAAAGCGGCGGCATGCGACTTCGGGAAGCCGAAGCCCGCGAAGCCCGCGACCTTGTCGTAGATCGTGTTCGCGAGCTCGACGTCGATGCCATTCGTTTCCGCGCAACCGGCGACGAACCGCGGTCGCCACGCTTCGATCGCCTCTTCGCTGCGCTTCCTGCTCATCGCGCGCCGCAGGCCCTCGGCTTCGCCGATCGAGAAGCCGGCCGCCGCCATCGCCACGTCGAGCACCTGGTCCTGGAAGACGACGACCCCGAGCGTGTCGCGTAGCGGCTCGCGCAGCGACTCGTGCTCGACGGGCGGCTCGAAGCTGGGGTCGGCGCGCTTCGCATGGCGATGCTTGATGTACGGGTGCACCGCCTTCCCCTGGATCGGCCCCGGGCGGACGAGCGCGACCTGCACGGTGAGGTCGTCGAGGTTCTCGGGCCGGGTCTGCAGGAGGCTCTGCATCTGCGCACGGCTCTCGATCTGGAAGACGCCGACGGTGTCCGCCCGCTGGATCTCCTCGTAGACGCCCTGGTCGTCGAGCGGGATGCGCGAGAGGTCGATCGTCTCGCCGCGCAGGCGCGCGATGCGGTCGATCGCGTCCTCGACGGCCGAGAGCATGCCGAGGCCGAGCAGGTCGATCTTCAGGAAGCCGGCGTCGCCGCAGCTGTCCTTGTCCCACTGGCAGATCTGCCGCCCGGCCATCGCGGCGGGCTGCACCGGCACGAGGTCGATCAGCGGCCTGGTCGAGATGACCATGCCGCCCGGGTGCTGGCTGATGTGGCGCGGCAGCCCGGCGATCTCCTTCGTCAGCTCGCGGAACGCCGCCCAGCGCGGGCCGGCGTGCCGGCCGGGGACGCTGTCGAGCTCGTCGCCGACGCGGGTCGCATCCCAGCCGTCGGTGACGCGCGAGAGCCGTTCCAGCTCGGCGAACGGGAGGCCGAGCGCCTTACCGACGTCGCGGATTGCACCGCGGCTGCGGTAGCTCGCGAACGTCGCGACGAGCGCCGCGTGCTCGCGGCCGTAGCGCTCGGTGACGCGCACGATCAGCTTCTCGCGAATGTCGCGCGGGAAGTCGAGGTCGATGTCGGGCACGGCCACCATCTCGTCGTTGATGAAGCGGCCGAGCGAGAGCCCGGCCTCGACGGGATCGACGTGCGAGAGGCCGGTCAGGTAGCAGACGATCGAGCCGACGCTCGAGCCGCGGCCGCGCCCGGGCGGCAGCGCATGGCGCGGGCTGCCGGGGCCGCGCACCTCGAGCGCGCACTCGCGTGCGAGCTCCAGCACCTCCCAGTGGAGTAGGAAGAAGCCCGAGAGGCCGATGCGCGTGATCAATGCGAGCTCGTCGCGCAACCGTTCGCGCGCACGCGCGCGAACGGTT
>Ga0265338_10008038_pt1 | contig 12900 bp, 14 predicted proteins | sample 42126metaG_FD_193579 | JGI IMG/M metagenome (GOLD analysis project Ga0265338, IMG submission 193579) | Rhizosphere microbial communities from Carex aquatilis grown in University of Washington, Seatle, WA, United States - 4-21-26 metaG | ecosystem: Host-associated > Plants > Roots > Rhizosphere... | reverse complement strand
ATTTGGGCGCAACCCATGGATATCTGAGCGCTGATCATTTTCAACAGATCTTCACAGCACACGGAGACATCATGGTTTTCTTTGTCACCATGGGCTTTTTGTTTGGGCTAATTAATCTTATTGTCCCCTTACAAATTGGTGCACGGGATCTTGCTTTTCCCTTTCTCAATTCTTTGGGTTTTTGGCTTTATTTTGCCGGTGTTGTTCTTATTAATATGTTTTTTGTGTTGGGTGGAGCCTTTGCGGCAACAGGTTGGCTTGCTGTTGCGCCTCTTTCTGAATTGCAATTTAACCCCGGCGTCGGTGTTGATTATTGGATATGGAGTCTTCAGGTTTCTGGTTTGGGGACCCTTGTTGGTGGTATTAATTTTGTCGTGACAATTTTAAAAATGCGTGCACCTGGCATGTCTCTCATGCGTATGCCGATGTTTACCTGGGCCTCACTCATGGGGATGATTCTTGTTATCTCAATCTTTCCAATTCTTGCGATGACGATGATCCTTCTTACGCTGGATCGCTATTTGGGAATGCATTTTTTTACTCTCGATAATGGCGGTAACGCGATGATGTATTGGAATCTTATTTGGATGTGGGGTCATCCTGAAGTGTATGTTCTTATTATTCCTGTTTTTGGGATTTACTCAGAAATTGTTTCTACATTTGCGCAAAAGAAAATTTTTGGCTATACCTCCCTTGTGGTTGCGGTTGGCGGGATTACGCTTCTTTCTTTTTCCGTATGGCTGCATCATTTCTTCACGATGGGTGCTGGTGCGGATGTGAACGCTTTTTTTGGCATTATGACGATGTGGATTGCCATACCGACAGGTGTGCAAATTATCAATTGGCTCTTTACGATGTTTCGTGGCAAAATTATTTTTAAATCTCCTATTTATTGGTTTTTTGGCTTTGTGAGCACTTTTACTTTTGGTGGCATGGCGGGTCTTTTGATGGCGCTTCCTCCGGTTGATTTCCAGGTTCATAATACCCTCTTTTTGGTAGCACATTTCCATACAATGATTGTCGGAGGCGCACTGTTTGGCATTTTTGCTGGTTTTACGTATTGGTTTCCAAAAGTATTTGGTTTTAAATTAAACGAACGACTTGGCAAATACGCGTTTTGGACGTGGCTTGTCGGCTTCTTCCTATCCTTTGTACCTCTGTATATTCTTGGCATGATGGGTGCTGTAAGAAGAATGGACACTTATTCTCCGTCACTTGGTTGGCAGCCATTATTTACTGTTTCTTTGATCGGTGCTTGTATTATTATGGTGGCGGTAGGTCTTCAAATATTGCAAGTAATTGTTAGTATCATACAACGAAGAGAAAATCGTGATCTTACTGGAGATCCATGGAATGGAAGAAGTCTTGAATGGGCCACCAGTTCTCCCCCACCCTTTTATAATTTTGCCGTCATACCACAAGTACATAGTCGGGATGCTTTTTGGGAAATGAAAAAGAGTGAAGAAAATAAACAGCACCCCAAGGGTGCTACCTCCTCCGAGAGGACTGGCCTCCGTGAGGCGGCGCACTCCGTGGTGGCGTATGAAGATATTGAACTTCCGAAAAATACGCCAATGGGAATTTATCTTTCAGGGTTTATTTTTCTTTTCGGACTTGCGATGGTGTGGCATGCATGGTTGTTTGTGATCATTGGTTTGGTCGGAGCGATTTGGTGTGTGATCTCTCGTACCTTTGATGAAAATACAGAATATGTTCTAACAGCAGCGGAAGTGGAAAAGATAGAAAAGAAAAATAAATCCTGAAGGTATATTTTATGTCAAAAATAATAAAACATCATACCAATCATCAAGAAGCGATAACAAAGGACAAAACAATCTTTGGTTTTTGGGTCTATCTTATGACCGACCTTCTGATGTTTGGTGTACTTTTTGCTTCATATGCGGTACTTCATGGAAATATTTTTAATGGTCCAAGCGGAAAAGAAATTTTTGATTTGCCCTTTGCTCTTACCGAAACAATAATTCTTCTCACCAGTAGTTTTACCGCAGGACTTGCAATTTGGGCGATGCGCAACAATGATAAGAATCAAGTTCTTTTGTGGTTTGGCGTAACATTTCTATTGGGACTTTCATTTTTAATTTTAGAATTAACTGAATTTCACAAACTTGTCACTGAAGGAAACAGCTGGCAAAAGAGCGCTTTTCTTTCATCATATTTTTCTCTTGTTGCTACTCATGGACTCCACATTACTGCGGGATTATTCTGGATGCTTATTACTTTAATAAAAGTTAAATCTAAGGGCCTAACGGAGGGTCTCTCAAGAAAATTAACATTAATAAGTCTGTTTTGGCATTTTTTGGATATTGTATGGATTTTCATTTTCACGATAGTATATTTGATGGGAGCGATATAATTTTCAATTTTAAATTTTCATTGAATTTTCATTTATTCAATTTTCAAATATTTGAAACAATGACTCATTGTAAATTGATTGAAAATTGAAAATTAAATAATATGGATACTAACGCAACAAAATTAGAAAGCAGGAAAACATTACATTCCTACATAACAGGATTTATTCTCTCAATTGTCTTAACGCTTGTTCCGTATATTCTTGTTATGGATCATCTTATGACTCCTATCGTTCTTGTTGGTGTTATTCTTGTTTTTGCTTTTATCCAATTGGCTGTTCAATTAATTTTTTTCCTTCATGTCAAACAAGAATCAAAACCTCGTTTGAATTTAACTATCTTTATTCTCTTTTTCTGTACAATACTTGTTGTTGTTATTGCGTCAATTTGGATTATGCAGCATCTTAATTACAACATGAGTCTTTTGCAATTAACTAATGTTATGCAGTATGGAGAAGGCTTCTAGAAATCCATTTTTTCTTCAAATATGATATAAGTAAAAGTGATTTTGATCAAAGCATATTATTTACTCACCAAGCCAGGAATTGTTTACAGTAATGCTCTCACTGCCGCAGCGGGTTTTTTTCTCGCAGAAAAAGGGGTCTTTGCTTTTTGGTTATTTCTCCCGATGCTTTTTGGTATAGCGTTTGTCATCGCCTCTGCTTGTGTCTTCAACAATTATATTGATCAAGATATTGATGGAAAAATGAAACGCACTCAAAAACGTGCTTTGGTCAATAAATCAATTCCGGAATTTCATGCAATCGTTTTTGCAAGCGTTCTTGGTTTTATTGGATTTTTTCTATTACTGTGTTTTACTAACGTAATTACTACTTTTGTTGCTTTTATTGGCTTCTTTTTTTATGTCATTGTTTACGGAATTTCAAAACGCAAAACAATTCATGGAACAGTTATCGGAAGTATTTCTGGCGCTGTCCCACCGGTAGTTGGTTATTGTGCAGTGACCAACAATTTTGATCTTGCGGCATTTCTTTTATTTCTCATTCTTGTTATTTGGCAGATGCCTCATTTCTATGCAATTGCAATTTTTAGATCCGAGGATTATGCGGCGGCACAGATTCCCGTTTTGCCAGTTAAAAAAGGAATACTGTATACCAAGATACAAATGCTTGTGTATGTTAGTCTTTTTATTATTGCCGCTGACACGCTAACATTTTTTCATTATACGGGCTATGTGTATCTAATTGTTATGACTATTCTCGGAGTGGGATGGCTTATTCTTGCTCTTCAGAGTTTCAAGGCTGCAAATGATGAGAAATGGGCACGTAAATTTTTCTTTTTTTCACTGCTAATTATTGTGGTATTTTCATTTCTTCTGATTGGGAATTCACTATTTCCGTAGTTTGAGATTATTTTTTGCAAAGCTTTCTTAGAAAATAGTTACCTTTTTAGAGCTGTTTAACGTACTTTTACCAGTATGATTTATTCAACAAATGACGTCGCTGATCTGGCCGCGCAGTCAACAAATCAAAAGGAAAAAGTTTGATTGGTCCGACCGTACGAATTTCTGGTGATTCCATGATATTTGGGAGTGTAATCCCTGTATCACCATCGAAGGCAAACTGTGGGACTGAAACAATTAGATTATCGAGTGCATGCGCCTGTTCTACAGAGAAATTAGTCAAAAAATTAAAACTTCCAAAACTGTCTTGATAGCCAAGAGGAGGCAATTTTGCTGTAATACCCTTACCAAGAGTTACTATTCGAGGATCCGGTTCATCGGAATCTAGCGGCGTGAACCGATGATCAACAAGTCTCCATCGATATTCAGGCATTGTGTTGAGATAACGGCCGTATGGAATATAGAGACGTGTAGTTGTAAGTTTTCCGGGGATTATTTCGTGTGTATGTCTAGGATTAGGATTAGGTTCTTCAGAAACTCTTTTTGTGGTACGTCCACTTACCGTTTGTTGATCTAGTATCATAAACAAGCCTTCCCTTACACCTGCAAATGTATCTTGAGTTGTTTTAGGAGTTCTATCGGCAAAAAACAGCGTATCTTGATTCACCCAGAAGTAACTATGGTCAGCAGGCGGTGCTGTTTTCGTAACTTTTTCAACTTCATCTCTAAAACGCTTATGTCCACGTAAATACAACAATTCTCTTTCTGCTGGACTAAGTTCTCCTCTTTCTTGTGCTATTTCAACCTGCATATAATTACCAGATAAATTAGTCCTATAATTATATAATCTCTTCAGCAAAAATGCAAAAATTATTTCTGCATTTTAAGTAAATGCTATATTTCATCGTAGCGAAAGCATTGCATTTGGTGATCATTTACCATACCAACTGCTTGCATGAAAGCGTAACAAATAGTCGGTCCAACAAATTTAAATCCTCTTTTCAAAAGATCTTTACTCATGATTTCTGCTTCTTTTGTTTTGGACGGATATTCGTTCAAACTTATAAAATTATGTTTTATCGGTTTGTTTTCTACAAATTGCCAAATATAATTATTAAAGTTCCCAAATTCTTTTTGCACAGTAAGAAATGCTTTGGCATTTTGAATAGTTGCCGCTATTTTGAGTTTATTTCTGACGATACCAGAATCATTCAAAAGAGCATTTACTTTTTCTTCATCATAAGCAGCAATTTTTTTGGGATTAAATGCATCAAAGGCTTTTTCATAATTTTCTTTTTTTCTCAAAATTGTCGACCATGAAAGCCCTGCTTGTGCCCCTTCAAGAATGAGAAATTCAAAAAGTATCGTATCATCATGCGCAGGAACTCCCCATTCTTTGTCATGATAAGAAATCATAAGAGGATCCTCTCCGACCCACTCACATCGCGTTACAGTATTTATAGTCATATTTTTTAAGTCGGCCAGATATATGAATTGGTATGATCTTGGAATTTTTTATACACAAAATGTTTGAGAATAATTACGGATTAAGGTGCTATACATAAGTGCATCTTCAGCTTTCTTTTCTTTATCAGTACTCTTCAATGATTTTTCCATAGCAATTAATATTCTTTTTAAATAAGGTTTTATTTCGCTTTGTTTCACTTCCTTCTTTCTCAACAATGCTTCCTCTAAAAATCTTTCAGCCATTCTGTCTGAACCTCTATAAAGGCCTTTGGCAACTCTCAGTAGATCCATTGATAACGATTCTAAGATGATTTTATTATTCATAAACTTCTTTAAAAAAATATTTTGTTAGCGCTTCGTATTTCTTTCTTATTTCCTGATCCTGAATTTCGTTACTGCTATTTTTATCATTTGGTCGAATATTTATGAATGAATTGAAATCAATATCTTTGGTTTCTAAATCGATTCCTCCTCCCCAGATAACTGCTTGATTTGATCCATCTTTTAATAATACGTCTTCAGATTCATAGTGTCTATCACATCCTGCGGAGCAAATCTTCTTTTCTATATCAATAACAGTTTTTATGTAAGTATCAAATACTTCCTGTAATTTTTCAATTTCTTCTTTTGTATATGGTGTGGTTTTGGTGATTATCACTGTTTTATTATAGCAAATTTGTTTGCTATCAAGCACCCTGCGGGTATCGTCGCCGTTTAAAAACAACTTAACCTTGCTAGACACTCAATGTGTATGATTTTGGAACTTTTTATGCTAATTCTTCCATTAATTCTCTCTGATTTTTTATCTTTCTAAGCTTAGTTCCAAATCCTAAGGTTAATTTTATTCCATGTATCTCACCTATTATCGCCATAGCCAATACTACACCATAATCAGGAATATCTAATTTCCATTTCCAAAAATTATTGCCAAAATATTTCTCAGATATTTTTTCTATTTCTTCTATGGATAAACTAGTATCAATATCAATTTGGAATGCAGGTAGCCAGTCTTTATACCAGTCATTAGTAGCAGAATTTAAAACTATTTCGCATAATGGTGTTTCATAATTAGTTTTATTTCCTATAAAATACCATTTTTCATCTCTACTTTCTGATTGTTCTTGATAAATTTTAAGTTTGGTGTCTTTTAGAATATCTTTATATGCTCCTATTTCTTGTAAAGGATTCTCACAATAATAGCTAATTCCTACATGATTAAGTCGAATAAAAAATGGATCAATTTCATGTAAAAAGTCTCTTATTTTTTGACTCTCCAAAATATCCGTTTTAGTAGTATTTGGCTTTAATTTTTTCAATAAATCTGTGTTTACTAATAATATTTTATCTTTTGTGATTTCTACAAAAACTCCATTTGTTGTCTTAATAGCTAGTGAGTCTGAAAAAGTTGATGTGAATTTTGATTGAGATAATAGTGGATTGAAAGTTTTTAATATATATTCATTAATAGTCATAAGAATATTATATCATCACTATGTCTGCAATTTATATTAAAATTTTGAGGCTATTTTGAGGCAAAGTTATAGAAATAGTTGCTCTGTTTATCAATACTTTCTTTTAAGTACTGCCAAAAAATAGCTTTAACTCAATTGGTTTTTTATTTTCAATCTGTGAATAAAACGAAGCAATTTGAGCAATCGGTAAAAATGATTTTGCATTTCCTGCAGATTCAAGCGCATTTATTTGATCACCCAATCTATACTCAGACGCAGCTAACTCAATCCATAAATAGGGTGAATTAGGATATTCTTGTAATCCTTGTTTACAAACGATTTCTGCATTCTTGAAATCGTTTGTAAGATATTCCGTATATGCGAGTCTAATATATGTTATCTGGATGTGTTTATGATTTATTGGCAAATAATTTGGATATGTCAGTGCCTTTACATAGTACTTCTTTGCATCTTGTATGTCCCCTATCTGTTCATAGGTATTAGCAAGATTATAAATATTTGCTTCATAAGGAAATAATTCCACAGATTTTGTAGAATGTTTTATTGCACTTTTGTAATCACGAATATTTGAATATTCTGTTCCTAAATTATTTTCAATATCAAAATTATCAGATATTTGTATATCGTTTTCATAAAGTGTTATCGGATCATACCAGTTTGCATTACGTATTATTGTTCTAATAGATAAAAGAACAAGAATTATTGCAATTAGTGAGTACCCTAGTATCTTTATATTTTTATTTGTAAAATTAATTGATTGAAACCCTATCCCCAATATACCGATCAATCCAACCATAGGAAAATAAAACCAACGATCTGCAACGGTTCCATCCAAGGGGAAAATTTGTAAATAAAGAGCAATTCCGCATATAAACCAGCTTAGAAAAAAAAGATATAGTTTAAAAAAATTCTTCTTAGTCTTATAAATGTATATTCCTAAAAAGCTAATACAAAGTAAAAATAATAAATCTATTGCCAACGGGAAATAAAAACTTTGGAAATCTACCGCTCGGATTATCCATTGCTGATCTACTGCTAACTGGAATGGAAAGAAAAACGTTTTTATGTAATAGAAAAAAATTGCAGGTACATTGGTAAGACGATCGCTTAGAGATAATCTGGCAACTGGAATAAGGGGTAATGTCGAAAAGTATACCCCACCTATTACAAAACGGATAAACAAATAACATGCGAGCGCTATGCACTCTGAAACAAAGAGAGTAAAGAAATTACTTCTTTTATAGAGGAAAAAATATAACGAAATAATAAATACAAATAGTACACCTGCTTCTTTTGTTAAAAGGGAAAGTAAGAGTAAAAGAGAAATAATGCTGTATCTTCGTATACTAATAGTTTTGGTAAGACATAAATGTAATGCTAGTAATCCAAAAAGAAAAAAAAGTGGATTATCAGCAGCTGAGATATAAGAAACAGATTCTACCTGGATCGGATGTATAAGAAAAATGAGAGATAAAAAAAATGATAATTTTTTGTTTAAGAACTTTGAAAAGAGAAAAAATAATAAAGATGTATTTATAATATGAATTATTAATTGAGAGAAATGATAAAAGAATGTACTGTATTTAAAGAATCCAAAAAGTGAAGCAAAATAAATCCCCGGAATGGGACGATATTGTCCTCCAGCATTAAATAGATTATTCCTAATCAGATCCAAAAGATTAAATGTTTGAATATCCGGATTAAATAGAATATACGACTTGTCATCCCAAACAAAATTGTTAAAAAGCATGTTGAAGAAAATGATAAATCCAATGATACTAATAAAAGTAATGGCTTTTTTTGTGGTTAAAGGAATAAAAAGATCATAGAAAGAATAATCATCTCCTTTTTTTTCATTTTGTTGCATGTAACTATAGTATAATACGAGCTGCTTAACTACAAGATTTCAATGATTTGGCGTTTTGAGAATATTTAGATTAAGAGGTTGATTATTCATAATGATGTTGTAGGTATTTATAACTTCTGCACTTTGATCATACATATATGCTTGACTGATCGAAATTTTTGCTGATGCTGTATCTTTCGTTACATACTCTAATACCGCTAAATAGAGCCAGAGTTTAGGATCGTGAGGATATTTGTTAAGTGCAGAATGAATAAATTGTATATTTTCCTTCGGATTCCCATAAACCAATGCCAGACCTGCTAAATTTTCATCAACTAAATAATAATCACCAAATTGTAATGCTTTCAGGTATGCTTCCTTTGCCTTAGGATAGTTGTTCAACCCAACATAAACCATGCCTAAATTATTGTAATTGGTAAAGTGCGGATATATTTTAATAGAGTCTTCTATATATGGTTTAGCCTTTGCATATTGGCCTTGTTTTATATATTCATACCCTAGTTGATTCTCCAGTCCAAAAGAATTCTTGGAAACAGTAAGATCATGTGTGTAAAGAGTCATGTTATCTCTAAAGTCAAAAGTTCTTATGATTGTTCTTACGGATAAAAGTATCACAAGAATTACAATCACTATAAAATTCCATTTATTTCTTAAAAAATCTTTATAAAGACTTACTAATACTCCTATCATCCCCAGCATTCCTACAATTGGAAAATAAAACCATCGTTCTGCTGCCGTTGTATCAAGGGGAATAATTTGTAGATGTAACAAAAGTCCAAATAAAAACCATAATGAAAAGAAAAGATATGTTGTAAAAGATTTACGAGATTTTTTATAAAGTACTATACCAATAACAGAAATACCAATAACAAATAATATATCGATGATAAGTGGTAGGAAAAAATTGTTGAAGGTAATGCTTTTATACGCCCAATCATGAAGCACTGATAAATTGAGTGGAAAGAAGAATGTTTGTAGATAAAAAAACGCGTTTGCTGGGACATTGATAAGTCGTTGTATAAATGTAAGACTATCAAGAGGAGATGCTGAAGGCTTGATAAAAATACCGATAGCTGTCACCCGTAATAGAACATACAATGCCACAACCGGAGCAGTAAAACTTAGGAGTAACAAAAATCTTTTTCTTTGAAAGATGAATGTATAAAGAAGACTAGTGATAATAAAAAGTACTCCCGTCTCTTTTGAGAACAAAGAAAGCAAGAAACATAAAGGTACGAGGAAAAGAAATTTGTTTGATGTAAGTTTAATGAGAAATAACAATGATAAGATGCCAAAAAAGAAAAAAAGTACATCCTGCATATTCGATACATACAGAGCTACTTCACTATTAATAGGATGAACTAAAAAAAGGAGAGAAAGAACAAAAGCGAGAGGTTTTTTGAAAAAATGCTCGAGAACGAAAAACAAAATACACGCATTAGCAATATAAAATACCATTTGAACAAAATGAAACATGAAAGCATTGGGACCAAAGAGACTATAGATAGATGCAAATACAGTCACCATTAACGGTTTGTAATAAATACCAAGTAATTGTCCCCCACCATTGAAGAAAGTACCACCTGTAAAAAAACTTCTTATATTTGCAATCGTATGAACATTCGCGTTTTGAATAATCTGTGAATCATCATCTGCAACGAACCCGTTAAAAAGACCGTTAATGAAAACAATTAGTCCAATTAAGATAATGAAGTGAATTGCTTTGAGGTTAGTTAGCGGAACAAAATAATTCTTGAGGGAAAATTCTTCCTGTTGTTCATGCTCTTGCATGTAATTATATTATAATAGTATACCGATCAGTTCAATCACAAAATAGCTATGGAGGAATTTTTTATATAGCGATTTGATATAATTATTTTGAATTATGCAATTTCTTATAATAGGAAAAGATGGTACTGATGAAAAAGCACAAGAACGTCGGATGGCTGTAAGCGATGCTCATCTTACATTAGAAGATCAAATGGAAGCAACTGGTGAAAGATGGTATGGATGTGCAATGTTAGATGATAATGGCAAGATGATTGGATCCATGGCTGTTATGGATTTTTCCTCTGAGAAAGAATTAAAAGAATGGCTTGATAAAGAACCGTATGTAATCGGTGGTGTATGGAAAACAGTTGAAACGTATAAATGTAACGTCAAAAAACCTTGGAAATTTAACCGTCCTCAATCATTCTACGAAGAGAGGGAAAAATAATTAAAGGCAAAACTTATCAGTTGGTAAGCTTTGATTTTAATGCCAGAATGGGTACGATCTTGGAACTTTTTATGGTCAAATATAAATGATAAAATGTAGTTATGGATTCAATCAAATTACTACCAGAAGATATGCAGAGGAGATCATTATCAGATCGTGAGATTGTCTTAAAATACGAAGACGCACTTAAGGCTTTAGATGTCATAGTTAAAAATAGATGGGCGTTTCTTGGATGGGAAGGTTGGGGGAAATATGCTGATGGCAAAACAGGACATTGTGATTATCAAGGAACAACTGGAATAGAAAAAGAACCTGGTCAGAGTTGGGGTGAATATATGAAATATGGATATGAATTTGTTAAAAAAACTATTAAAAATGATTATTCAGATTGGAAAAAAAGCGAACGAGTAAATAAATATGAATTATATTTTTGTATTACAATAATTAATGAAGAAGAATATTCTAATTTAAGACATCAAACATCCTCAAAATAATTAACAAATCCATTTGTTTGCAAACCTTGATTTTAATACCCTAATGCATACGATCTTGGGATTTTTTATACTAGGGGTTGATTACTATTCGTTCTTCGCCGACCACAGTAATTTTACTATCTTCTACAATTATCTCTTCGCCATTCTTTAAAAGATATAATTTATTCCCTTTATAACTCTTTTTAATTTCTTTAACTGCCCATCTTCAAAATGAGGATAGATATCAAAATCTACAAGTCCTAATGCCGGGATAAAACTTGCTCCCCATTCTTGATCAGTTAGATACCACTCTGCGATATCTAAAGATTTACCTGTTACCATACTCCCTGCACTTGACCCAACATAAATTTTGCCTTTTTTTAGTAGAGAATGTAAATGCTTATCTAGTTGTTTTCTTCTCATCCAGTACATAAGGTATCCACAAAAGCCTCCTGCAAACCAAAGAATATCTTTATTTTCAAGTTTTTCAAGTATTTCTGAAGTTGGATAATCTTCTAATTGAATCAAAGAGATATTCGCATCTAAAGATTGGACTAAGTTCCATGATCCGCCATTTTTCCACGAACCCCAACCTTCACCGTTTGCTGCTGTTGGTAGGTAAGCTATTTTTTTACCTGTAAATCCGCCAATATATTTATCTAATTTCATAATTGTTTCAGGGTGTTTTGCTTCCGAAGCGAGAAATAATTTCATGCAATAATTATAGCAGGTCATCAACATATTACTTCTGATATTAGCTTTTTTGGCTGAATTTTAGTAAAATTGAATCCGTTGTTCGAAAGAACACATATTAATTATTGTCGAGTCGTCTAACGGTAGGACAACGGACTTTGGATCCGTTTATTCTGGTTCGAATCCAGGCTCGACAGCACTAAAAATTAGCCTCAAAAATAGGACTAGATGCTCCTGAATTCGAACCTGTTATAGCTAAAATAATAATCATCATGTAAAATTAGGTCATGTATAAAGTAGCAAAACTAAAAGATTTCAATATAATTAAAAGATCTCCGCAATTTATTGTAGAAATTACAGAAGATGTAGATAAAAAGTTCTCCACAAATTATCTAAGATTTATCAATGGACGCGATCCAGTAGAAGAAGATAAAGTTTGTATGATAAACGACGGATACAGCGCATTATACGTAATAACGAAAGGCGAGCTTACATTTACATTTTTTGAAAATGGAAAGAAGGAAGAAATTCTTTTAAGAAACAAAGAACGTGTTTTTGTTACTGCGAGAACAAAATATGAAATAACGGGCAACGGTGAACTCTTAACTATATGTTTACCTGCATACAAAGAAGCAATGTATTCTTTCCCTGAAAAGCCGCAAGTATAACTTAGTGCAAAAGTTACATCTATACGAATTTTTGAATGAAAGAGCTATATGTATCAATTGGTTCATAATCTTTTAGCCACTCATAGGTTCTAAACGTGTTGCCCAAAGCCAGCAAAATTTTCCAGCCTCAAAGTTCCATATCCATTATTCTCACCCCGAGCATGGAGTAGAACCAATTTGATATGTTTTTTTGGAATATTTAGTGATTCATAAATTACTATTAGGTAGCTCCTCATTAATTTAATTAATCAATGAATATAAAATATACTTTTTATTTAGTATGCTTTTTTAATATTTTTGTGTTCTT
>Ga0265338_10008037_pt1 | contig 12901 bp, 14 predicted proteins | sample 42126metaG_FD_193579 | JGI IMG/M metagenome (GOLD analysis project Ga0265338, IMG submission 193579) | Rhizosphere microbial communities from Carex aquatilis grown in University of Washington, Seatle, WA, United States - 4-21-26 metaG | ecosystem: Host-associated > Plants > Roots > Rhizosphere... | reverse complement strand
GATGTCGGCTCATCTCATCCTGGAGGGGGAGCACCTTCCAAGGGTCCGGCTGTTCGCCGGTTAAAGAGGTACGTGAGCTGGGTTCAGAACGTCGTGAGACAGTTCGGTTTATATCCGCTGTGGACGAGAGGAAATTTGAGAGGATTTGTTCCTAGTACGAGAGGACCGGAATGAACGCACCGCTGGTGTACCAATTGTTCCACCAGGAGCATGGTTGGGTAGCTACGTGCGGACTAGATAAGCGCTGAAAGCATATTAAGCGCGAAACTAACCTCAAGATTAGATTTCCCTATGACACCCCTGAAAGACGATCAGGTTGATAGGCGCAAGGTGAAAGTGCGGCAACGTATTGAGCCGAAGCGTACTAATAGGTGCATCGACTTTTTACGACCATGAGAGAAAACCTTTAGGGGTAGTCTCTCGTGGTAGTGCATTGACTAGTTATTGGTGAGCATCAAACTCACTAGTTTGTCGGTTCTAAAACTTATTCGTGCATTGATTGGACATCGAAGTCGGCGCCAGCGCGCTCCTTCGGTGCCCATAGCGTGAGGGTAACACCTGTTCCCATGCCGAACACAGCAGTTAAGCCTCACAGCGGTGACAATACTTGGGTCATCAAGCCCTGGGAAAATAGCACGGTGCCGAATTATAGAGAGAGCCTCCGAAAGGAGGCTTTTTCTTTACTATAAAATAGCTACAATATATTATTGACATGAGCGGGATATAGTGCTATCATAAGCACATTCGAAAGAATAAAGAGGGTTTTGCCAATTTGGCAGAGCTCTTTTTATATCACTCGAGACTAATTAATGGAGGCCATGACTATGTCTGGAACCAAAGCTGGCGGCCGTGCGGCTGCTGCAACCAACAAAAGCAAATACGGTGCCGATTTTTATGCAAAGATTGGCGCACAAGGTGGTAAGAAGGGTCGCACAGGTGGCTTCTTCGCTAATCGCGAATTGGCTCGCATTGCCGGTGCCAAGGGTGGCCGCATCAGTCGCCGAACCAAAAAAGTAGCCTAATAACTACTCTTTAGTTCCTAAAGAGATTCTCTATACGAGGATCTCTTTTTGTTTACGCCGGTACGCTCTGCATAAACGCGATTTTGAAACTTGCCAGGAAGTGCCACAGTTAAAACAACAATAGGTTTTTTGGTCTATTTGTAGACTACAAGCAGTACAGGTTGGGCAAGTGCTTCGTTGATAGAGCCAATCTCTGTAGGTATCAAGACAATCCTGAACATGCTCATTGTCTATAGAATGATCGTATTGTTTGGCTATAGTTTCTGCCCGCCGCCAGGCACTGGCTTCTAAGCGCAACAGTTCAAAGTCTGAGCCGTAGTCATTATGGCCGAGTAAGGCGTGCCCAAGTTCGTGGAAGAGTGCCCATATGGCTGGCGTATCGTCCGCTGTGACGTCGTTTCTATACAAAACTTGGTTGGTAGTAGGTGACCACGCAAAACGCGCACCAGGCGCAAAGCTAAGACTTGGGAAGTCTGACCTAAGACTAGCGAGAAGACCTTGAAGATTCATGTCACACCCTTTGCAAGTTCGTAGCACCCATAAATAACTGCTTCCTCTGGCTTTTGTGCTGCGCGAATCGGCGGTATGGGTGTGAGTGGGGTCTCATATTTCTTAAGCGATGCTCTGAGGAGATCAATATACTCATCAAAATTAGTATCAACACCACCTCCTAAGACAATGACCTCTGGCTGTATCACGACAATTAAGTTGATGAGTCCAATTGCTATATCTTCAGCGATTGCTGTCCACGTTTTAGCGTCATGAATATCACTAGCTCTCTTACCGTAGCGTTCAACTATCGCTCTGCCCGAGGCAATATCTTCCCACTGAACTCGTTTACCCCTATAGTCGAGCCACATTTGTCCACCCTCACTGTCGGTCATACCTACATCTATTACACCATTTACGATAAGTGCATCACTTATTCCAGTTCCAATAGTCACATAGAGTACTCGTTTAAACTCTTTTATGATAAGAATAGCCTCAGAAAGCCCGGCTGCCTTAGAATCGTTCTCTATTATGACTGGGCAGTTTACAATTTTCTCGATGTCTGACTCGATTGGCACCTCTGGCCACGGCAATGTTCCAAAACCAACAGCTCGTCCGTGCTCTCGGTCAAGTAGCCCTGGTACGGCGACTGCAGCTTTTTTATAATCTCTATGTTTCAGTTGGGCTACTGTTTGCTCAAAATTTTGCAAAAATTCATCGTAATCGGGGGAGGTGGCAAAGCGAATCTTTTCAATTATTTTACCCGAGTCATCAAAGCTCGCGGCCAGTGTTTTAGTACCCCCAATATCTACTGCCAAATACATAGCAACAGTATAAACGTTTGCGTAACAATATCTAAACTTTAAAGTTGGTCTTTCCTATTTACTTCTTAAGGGGTTACAGATATAATGCATGTAATCTTTCAGACGGGACTAAGCAGAGCGTGAGTTCGACTTTTGTCGACGTTTGATAGAAATACTACTGAAGGAGGCATGCAAGACATGTCAAAAACAACAATAACAATGGACGATTTGCTGGCGTCTACTGATGTAAAACAGCTAAAACCTGGAGACGTTGTCGAAGGATCGATTACCTCTGTGCGTAAGCACGAGGTATGGATTGATCTTGGCGCAAATGGCGTGGGAGTTGTCATGCGCCGCGAAATTGGACATGGCCAAAAACTCGAAGAAGGTGAAAAGGTCACAACAAGTGTCGTAGATCCAGAGATGGATGAAGGATATGCATTGCTGAGCATGAAGCGAGCAGCCAAAGATCGAGGTTGGGATGAGCTTCAGCATCTCCATGAAGATCAGGAAATCATTGACGTTACCCCGTACGATGCAAATCGCGGAGGATTATTGGTTGAGCTCGAAGGAATCAGGGGCTTCCTGCCCGTATCACAGCTGGCCGCTGGTCATTATCCACGGGTTTCAGGAGCTGATAAGGACGAAATCCTTCAAAAACTGAACGCCTTAGTTAACCAGCAGATTCGTGTACGAATCTTAGACGTTAGCCGCAAGGATAATAAACTTATCTTTTCTGAAAAAGAGGCGATCAAAGATGATACCCAGGCGCGTTTTTCGGCGCTCAAGGTTGGTGATGAGGTAGAGGGTGTCGTAACTGGTGTCATAGATTTCGGTGCTTTCGTAAATGTTGATGGTATTGAGGGGTTAATTCATATTTCGGAGATTTCGTGGGAGCGAGTCGAAGACCCTCGTGATTACGTCAAGACTGGTCAGACGGTCAAGGCAAGAATCATCGCTATCGATAAGGACCGCCTCTCTTTGAGCCTCAAGCAGATGAGCGAAGATCCCTGGTTGCAAGAGGTAAAGGCCTTTAAGAAGGGTGATATGGTTGAAGGAAAAGTTACCCGAATTACTCCTTTCGGTGCCTTCGTGCAGTTGTCGCCAGCGGTTGAGGCTTTGGTACATGTTTCGGAGATGAGTAATGATGACGGAGTTGATCCAGAGAAGATTTTCCAACTTAACGAAAAGAAACAGTTTAAAGTAATCGATATCGACACTGAAGCCCGCAAAATAGCCTTGAGCCTAAAGGCTGCCAAGTAGGAATTAAACAGAATTATGTAGCGGCATCACCAGCCAGAAAGGAGGCGCACAATGGCTCGAACTATAGAACTTGAAGATAATGTGACAGTCGGTGCGCTTGCCGATAAGCTGGAATTGCCGGTTTCAAAGCTCATAACTGAGCTCATGAAGAATGGCGTGATGGCTACCGTCAATGAACGGATTGATTTCGACACCGCTCAGATCATCGTTAGTGAACTTGGGCTCGAAGACGTAGAGCTAACTAAAAAATTAGCTACCCCTGTTGTCGTGAGCCGTGAGAAGCGTAAAGTAAGCACCGAAGGCGAGATCCGCCCGCCTGTAGTAGCAGTAATGGGGCACGTAGATCACGGCAAAACATCCCTCCTGGATGCTATTCGAGGCGCAGAGGTGGTAAAGTCGGAAGCCGGTGGGATTACCCAACATATTTCTGCATATCAGATTGAGCATAATGGACGGGCGATAACCTTCCTTGATACACCTGGCCATGAGGCCTTTGCCGCTCTCCGTGAACATGGCGCACAACTTACCGATGTTGTTGTAATTGTTGTTGCCGCTGATGACGGTGTAAAACCCCAGACGATTGAGGCAATCCGTTTTGCTCGTCAGGCAGGCGTTAAAATCATTGTGGCTGTCAACAAAATTGATAAAGAGGGGGCTGATGTTAATCGCATTAAGCAACAACTAGCTGAGCAGGAGCTACTAGTAGAGGAGTGGGGTGGAGATACGGTAGTGGTTGAAGTATCTGCCAAAACTAAAAAAGGTATCGACGAGTTACTAGACATGGTGCTGCTGGTGGCTGATGTCGAGGAACTCAAGGCTCCTATTAAAGCAAAAGCCAGCGGTCTCGTCATTGAGGCACATATGGAGCAAGGCAGGGGACCTGTTGCCATTGCTCTTGTTGAGGCAGGCACGCTTAAGAACGGAGATTACATTGTTGCGGGTGGCACCTATGCTAAAATTCGCAATCTTGAAACAACGAGCGGAAAGCCTATTGCTGAAGCTACACCTTCTACCCCTGTACTAATCACTGGGTTTAAAGAGTTACCAGCCTTTGGGGATGAATTTGCGGCCGTAGCAAACGAAAAAGCAGCACGGTCAGATGCTGAGTTAACCCATATTGAACGTGCTGACAATTCAAACAAGCTAGACCTCAGTAGTAGCGACCTAATTCGTATGATAAATCGGACAAATGATTTGAGTGAATTTAACGTAATTGTCAAAGCCGATGTTCAAGGTTCCCTAACATCAGTCATTGATAGCCTCAAGACGCTCGCGAATGAAGAAGTTGCGATACGAATAGTGAGCTCAGGTGTCGGCGCAATAACAGAGAGTGACGTCCATCTCGCGCATACAAGTGGCGCGGTGATTTATGGATTCAATGTCGGCTTACCCTCAAGCAGTAAACAGCAGGCTAATCGCGACAAAGTAGTTATTAAACTATTCAGGGTTATCTATGAGCTTATTGATGATGCCAAGCAACAGTTAACAGGGCTACTAGCGCCAGAGGTAGTAGAGCATGAATTAGGTCAACTCACCGTCAAGGGGGTCTTTAAAACGACGAAGAGCGAAGTAATTTGTGGCGGAGAAGTGACCAAGGGCAAGTTAACTATTCCTGCTCTCGCCCACGTTAAGCGTGGAAAAGATTATCTAGCTGATGTTGAGGTAACAAATCTTAAGCGTGGCCCTCAAGATGCTAAGGAAGTGATTGAAGGTGAGATGTGTGGCGTTAGTCTAAAAACGACTACTAAATTAGAGATTCAAGAAGGAGATCGTCTCGAGTTCTTTACTCGCGAGACAGTCGCACGAAGCCTCTAACGGGCTACAAGGCTTGGCCATGGAAGATTTCCCATCAGAGAGTGCTAACGAGGAAGATAAGCCCTTTTCGCGTAACCAACTTTCCGTACGAGGCGCATTCAAGCGCACATGGTTCCAGCGTCAGAAGTTATCTGAATCGGCCTGGCGTGAGCAGATCGATAAGGATGCTACAGAGGAAGACGAAGACACTTCAACTGAGAAGAAAAAGGATTCACGAAGTGCTCGTTTATTTGAGCGGGCCAGACGGTTTATTAAGAGTGGCTTTGATGGGATTTTTAAAGATACACTAGCCATAGAACCTCTTCCTTTAGCCAAATCTGTTTCGGATTCAGAAAATAATACTAGAACCGGCGTGGAGCAAGGACAATTTTCTCAAGTTAATACTGCACACAGTTTAGCTAATACGGAAGCAGGGGATCGTGCGGTAATATCAAACGAGGACCAAACAGGGGATAGTAGACCTGACGATGAGCTAGCTGCACCTGCTAATGTCTCAGAGACTTCTGATTCTGGAGCATCCGACACTACTCTGTATATAGAACGACCGGTCGAGCAGCTGAACGAGCAAGACACTACACTCAGCCCAGAATCAAGTTATGACTATACTATTCAAAAAAGACCTGAAGCACTCATTACCCACCAAGAACTCACCAGAAAACGTCGCGAAGCTCAGTTACGACGAGATGTTGCAGATCTAAAACGACGCGCTCAGAATGTTGAAAGTGAACAGCGTGAAGTGGAGCGGCAAGAGAGGAGCTTTGGGAGAAAACTGGAAGAGCAGCAAAAAGCCTACGAGAAACTTAATAAAATTACCCTACCAAAACTAGAAGAGGCTCGCGTAAAGCTACGCTCGCGTATTGAAATGCAGCCTCCAAAGAAAGTGGTCAATGCTAATTTGGGGCCGATAACGCTATCTCCTAAGGAGGTAAAATTTGAAACTGCGCCTGCGCAGCTTGTTATGTCCAAAGTTGAAACCGATAAAATCAAAAAGATCACTTCAAATCCGGAGAAATTTGCGCCCGCAACTATCCAGCAGACAGTAGAACAAGCCGCTGAACAAAACATCGCTATCGAGAATATTTATGAGCACAGACACGAAGTTAAAGACGAAAAAACTCAGCCACATTTTTCAGGAAGGAGCTATAACGGGCAACAGGGAACAGGCCATCCTCAGCCACCACTTCCACAGCACCTGAAAGCGCCTTCGTTAGATGCGGCGTTACCACAAAAGGAACAAGTGGCTGCGCTCTATGACTCTAATCAGGCAACTCTTTATAAGAAGGCTATGAAAAATGGATTTTGGGCGGCAATTGCGCTACTTACTCTAGTTGGCTTACTGTGGTTACTGGCACACTAGAAGGAGTGATCTCATGGATAGCTACGGGATGTAACAAATTGATGATAAAATGAATTGCAAGGAGTAGATATGTTTAAACTTGATGATAATTTACTGCAAGAACTTGGCCTGGGAAGCCTTGTAGTTGAAGAGAAAAATAAGATGCTAAGCCATATCTATGAAACGCTTGAAATGAGGGTTGGTATGAAGCTGGCTGAGCAGATGACCAACGAACAGCTCGACGAGTTTGAGGGATACATTGATCGAAATGATGAGGCGGGTGCACTTAAGTGGCTCGAATCAAACTTTCCTAATTATAAGCAAGTTGTTGCCGAAGAATTGGAGACTTTGAAAAAAGAGATTAAACAAGCTGCGCCTCAGATCTTAGCAGCTAGCCAGGTACAACCACCAGCTCAAAATTAATGTAGGAATTGTCTGTAACCCGCCAAGAAGGCGGCTATGGACATTTCCGGCTTGCTCGCAGGCTTAAGTCGATCAATAGCAAGCGCCTGTTCTCTGCAATAAACTAGCAACGTTTTTCCTTCAATCTGTAATTGACCAATCTTACCGGTACTGTCTACGGTATGAGCCTGCGTAATAATAACCTCTCGGTTGGCGAGATTTGTACTACTTTTTGGCCACTCTATAAATGCTCTGACTTCACGTTCGAGTTGTTGCGCGGTTTTGTGCCAATCCAAAATGCCATCTTGCTTAGTCAGTTTTCGAGAGTAAGTCGGCACGCTGTCTTCCGCCATTGTAACTTGTTCTTGAGGAGCGGGCTGTAGTTTACCGGCTATATATAGAGGTAAGATGGATGTAAGCATCTCGTGACTTAGCCTCACGAGGTCATCCGTTAATTCTGGTGCGGTAACATCATCTGATAATTCATATGGTGACTGAGCAAGAAGAAGGCCCTCGTCTAATTTTTCATTGATCAACATCAAACTTACACCACTTTGTCTGTCGCCATTGAGAATAGAGAAGGTTATTGGGTCTGCTCCTCGCCATTTGGGCAGTAAAGAGAAGTGGCTATTAACAATACCAAGCGGGAAGTAGTCTATAACTTTTCGGCTAATAATAATGCCATAATCGATAACTATCCCCAATGTACTTCTAACAGGTTGAGATTCAAATAGAGCTGATAACTCTTGCCTTGAACTAGGCGTCAGGATTTTTAAATCTAGAGCAGCCGCTAGTTCTAATACTGGGAAAGTGCCTCGGTGACCTGCAGGAACTGGCTTCGTAACAACTGCCTCTATCATAAAATCTTTATGCAGCAACGAAAGTGCTTTTGCTGCAACAGGCCCACTACCAAAGAACACTACTGTTTCGGACATCTTTTTCATAATCGAGTTGCTCCAACTCTCCCTTATCAGTTAACGTATAGAATGCCTTACGCTTATTCTTGATACGATCGATGAACAGCTTGCCATGTAAATGGTCGATTTCATGCTGCAAAACTCTTGCTAAAAAACCATCAGCCCTAATACGGAACTCTTTACCATCTAAATCATACGCCTTAACGCGGACTTTAGAGTGTCTCGGCACCATACCATATATGTATTTAATGCTTAAGCAGCCTTCATAATCTGTTTCAATCTTCCCCTCATACTTAGTAATTTCTGGGTTAATGAGCGCTGAATATTGAGCGGGTTGATCGTGATCGAAGTTGTCGCGCACAATAACTATCTGATAGAGCTTGTCAATCTGCACGGCTGCCAATGCTACGGTTACTTCGTGTGGTCGACTATTATCCCAATCCCTCACGGCTGTCTCCATGTCGGCGATAACCTGTTTTAGCTCGGGATTTAGTGCTGCAACTTTCTTAGACCTCTGTCGTAGATGATCATTGGGCAGCGTAATAATACTATCTTTAGAGACGCTCATTGTCAGCAAGTATAACAGATAATGGAGGTACGCTAAAAAGGGATGAATATTACAAAAGGTTTGTTGGATCTAGATCGTAAGACCACCCCGCAGGCAAAAAGTGTGCAATATGGACTAAGTGTTGTCGATTTTTAGCTTTTACTACTAATTGCCAGGTATAGCCTTTAGCAGACTTCTCATAAAAGCTGGGAGTAGGACCAATGATACGAAGAGGCAGGCCGAGTTGTTGTAAATTAGATAACAAAGCTTGAGCTGATTTCATACAACTGGCGATGGTTTTACGAGTACAGCTCAATTTAAGGAGATAACAGAAAGGAGGAAAAAGAAATTTTTGTCGTTCATGCAATTGATCAGCATAAAAGGTATCCCAGTCTCTTGAAATTGCAGTCTGGATAACATAACTTTCGGGATTATGCGTTTGAATTATAGCCTGTCCGGCGATATGTCCTCTACCGATACGTCCGATGATTTGGGTTAACAGCTGGTAGGTACGTTCCTCGGCTGTATAGTCAGGAAAGGTGAGATTAGTATCTGCCGTAACCACACCAACAAACGCAAGTTTGGGTAGGTCCAGCCCTTTGGTTATGAGTTGTGTTCCCACCAGAATATCGATTTTTCCGCTCATGACTTGGTCATAGTGTTGTTCAAATCGCTCCGCTTTTTTGTTATCAGTATCGAATCGTTGAATACGAGCTTTCGGGAAAAGGTGTTCTAATGTTTCAACAATAGATTTAGTCCCAATACTTTTATAGAGTATCTCAGTACTACTACAGATAGGGCAATGAACGATCGCCTTTGCCTTATAGCCACATGTATGGCATCTCATGCTATGGCTATCACCGTGATACGTCAAGGCCAGGTCACAATTTGGGCACCGGGACTGCCAGCCACAGATCTGGCATGCAACAAGACGAGCTGTACCGCGGCGATTAAGAAAAATGAGCGACTGCGCGCCATGGTTTAAGGTGGTTTCTAGTGACTCGATGAGCTCATTAGAGAGATAAGGATTACGGCTGAAGTGATCTTTATTTTGCGCGGAGATTACACGAACACTTGATTTGGCATGACTTGTACTAACCGCTAGTTCCTTCATTCTGAGAATTGGTACGCCGCGTGCTTTTGCGATGTAATAGTCTGTTACATTTGGTGTTGCCGATCCCATAATGAGCTGCGCCTTATGTAGGCTGGCCAACTTGGCTGCCACACGTAGACTTTGATAGTAAGGAGCCTGCTCCTGCTTATAGGCGGACTCATGCATCTCATCGACTACTATTAGGCCAAGCTTGCTAATTGGTGAGAACAGCGCTGAACGAGGGCCAATGACTACCAAAGGTTGCTTTGCCTCCAGAATACTCAACCAAGCCTTTTTTCTCTCGCCCGGTGATAGACCAGAATGAATGACCACGACTAATTCATTGAATGCGCGCTGAAAAGATCCAACTAGTTGGGGGGTTAAACCAATCTCAGGCGTTAGGACTAAAACACTACTGCCTCTTGCTAACTGTCGACTAGCTAACTCCAAGTAGATCCGGGTTTTACCGGTGCCGGTATCACCATGCAATAAGATGGACTGATCTTTTGGAAAACCATCAATTGACAGTAGGGTGCGCTTCTGTTCATCTGTCAATGAAGGCAAGTTAATTATTTCAACAGGGGCACTGACGCTAACTTTACTTTCTTTACGTGGGACGAGTGTTATATTGGTGGGTATAAAGAGATTGGTTATTGCACCTATAGGAGCTGGATAATACTCACCCAGCCAAGTAAGAAGTTGAAGTGAAGTTATTGGTAGGCAATACTCCAACCAGCTGACTATTGGTTTGGTTTTAAATGCTGGCTTAGTTGTTTTATCAGAGACGAGACCTACAACTGTTTGTCTTTGCAGCGGCACAACGACAAGTTGACCTCGATTTAATGCGTCCTCTGAACTATAGGTCAGTGGTTCATTGCCGTGATAACGTTGGCTACTCACCAAAACTTTGTAGAAGAACATATATCTATTATAAGCTGCGTAGTAGGAGTATTTTGAAAAATCTTGAAAAGCTGTCCGTGAGCGCGTATACTTTACGTTGTTCGAATAACAATGAGAGCTTATGTTAGATGCATTTATTACTTCCAGAGTTAGGCGCAAGATTATTGTTGTCTATGCTAAGTATCCGGATTTTAAGACCCACGTGCGGGGTCTCGCTAAGCTGATCAAAGAAGATGCTGGGAATATTCAGCGAGAACTGAAACGTCTTGAAAAAATCGGTTTTCTTATATCTGAGAAACAAGGCAATACTAAGATTTATCACACCAACAAGCACTTTATTATATTCAAGGAACTGCAGAGTATAGTGCTAAAATCACAACGCTTAAGCCAAAAAAAGCCACAAATTTAAACATCAATGAAGTTTCAGCTTGCGTTGCCGCCTCTGTTATCGTATAATCCAGCGCATGATACAAGTTACCCGTAAAGATTCCAAAGAGTCGCTTGAAAATCTCTTGCGCCGTTTTAATCGTAAAGTTCAACAATCTGGTGTTGTTGCTGTTGTTAAACAGGCACAATACTTTGAGAAGCCAATCAGTAAAAGCGATCGTCGAGCCAAGGCTATTGTTAGACGTGAACGTAAAGCACTGAAGCTCAAGAAGATTAAACTTGGCCAAAGGTAAATGAGCTTAAAAAAACAGATCGACGTAGATCTCAAAACGGCTATGTTGGCAGGGGACAAGACCCTTGTCACAACCCTACGCGGCTTAAAGAGCGCCATCTTATACGCAGAAGTTGCCAAGGGTAGTAGAGAGAAAGGCCTTTCAGATACAGAGATTGAGGAAGTCTTCAGTAAAGAGGCCAAGAAACGGCAAGAGAGTGCCGATCTGTATATGCAAGGTGGTAATAAGGAAAAAGCTGAAGCTGAGCTTACTGAGAAAAAAGTCATAGACGATTATTTACCCACACAGTTGTCCGAGCAGGCGATTAAAGATTTGGTTGAACAAGCTATTTCCCAGGTAGGTGCTACGTCTTCCCAGCAAATGGGTCAAGTAATTGGCATGGTAAAACAAAAGGCAGGCACTAGTGCTGACGGTGCTGTCATAGCTCGGTTTGCTAAAGAAAGATTAGGGTAGACATAAGTCATGGTGATATTTTTTGGTCCTCCTGGAGCTGGTAAAAGCGTACAGGGACAACTTCTAGCAGCCCGACATGGCTGGCGCTGGTTATCAACTGGGCAACTTTTACGTGACACCAAAGATGAGCGCCTACATCAAGTTATGAAGCGGGGAGACCTGGTTAGTGATGAAGATATGAACACCATTATTGGAGAAGCCCTTATGCATGCCTCTGATATAAGTGATGTGGTTTTGGACGGTTTCCCTCGGAAAGTTGACCAAGCAAGCTGGCTTGTCGAACACCTAGACAGCTTTAAACGCCACATTGATGTGATTGTATCTTTGGAAGTATCAGATAAAGAGCTATTTGATCGTCTCCATATTCGGGGCAGGTCCGACGATACACCACAAAATATTACTAAGCGCAGTCAGGTTTATCACGAAAAGACAGAACCGGTCATAGACTATTTTAAAAAACAAAACATACACGTTGAGAGAATTAACGGCGAAGGCTCGGTAGGTACGGTACACGATCGCGTTGAAAAAGCTATCCAATCATGGCTAACCGCATAAAAACCCAGTCCGAGATCAGTGCCATGCGCAGGGGCGGCAAGATGCTGGCAACGGTGCTTGATTATCTACGACAAGAGACAGCCGTAGGTTTGACACCGAAGCATATGTCAGACTTGGCTGCACAAAAATTAAAGCAGCTTGGTGGTGAACCCGCTTTTCGTGGTTTCCAAGGCTACCCTGACATCATTTGCATATCAGTAAACGATCAAGTGCAACATAGTATACCGACCGACACACCCTTTCGTACGGGAGATGTAATTAATTATGACTTTGGCGTTCTTTACGGTGGAATGGTGACTGATGGTGGCATTACCGTCGGCGTAGAGCCTTTGTCGTCAGATGCAAAAAGGCTTATTACGGGCACCGAGGAAGCCTTGTCCAGGGCGCTTATGGTCGTGAAAGACGGTTGCCGAGTCGGTGATGTCTCGGCCGTTATCGAGGATACCCTGAGAAAATACAAGCTAGGGATCGTTAGGGAATTAGTTGGACATGGTGTGGGCCATGAGCTACATGAAGACCCCGAAATTCCAAACTATGGGTCTAGAGGTACTGGGCCAGTTCTGCGCGCTGGTATGACCATTGCTATCGAACCTATCAGCACTCTCGGAAGGCATGAAATTAGCGGC
>Ga0265338_10008036_pt1 | contig 12903 bp, 11 predicted proteins | sample 42126metaG_FD_193579 | JGI IMG/M metagenome (GOLD analysis project Ga0265338, IMG submission 193579) | Rhizosphere microbial communities from Carex aquatilis grown in University of Washington, Seatle, WA, United States - 4-21-26 metaG | ecosystem: Host-associated > Plants > Roots > Rhizosphere... | reverse complement strand
TGAATAACAGGTTGTTGGTCTGCCAGTCGCCGTGCAGCGCCGTCCGCGGTAGATCTCCGAGCACCGGCCGCAGGCGATCGAACGCCGCACCGTAGGCGTCGTCGACCGCGGCATCCCAGGACTGCCCCGCCAGGTAGCCGGCGACCGAGCGCCGGAGGTCGCACAGCACGGCCAGGGCGTCCGACGGACACAGACGCACGAGGTCGATCTGGACGACGAACCCCGCCTGCGGCTGCGGTACCGCCGGGCGCATCGACTCGCCGGCGGCGTGGAGCCGGGCGAGCATCCGCCCGGCGGATGCGACGTGGGCGTCGCTGCGGAAGGGCTCCCAGGTGTCGACGCCGGCGTAGGTGTCGCTGCCGGCTGCGACGTCTCCGATCTCGTACCAGAGGCCGTTCGATTCGACGACCTCGCGGAGGCGCGCGGCGGGCACTCCCCGGTCGGCGAGGTGGTTGGTCAGGCGGTGCTGCCAGCGAAGCTGCTCGATGTCGCGCCCCAGCGGCGGCTGCCGCTTGAGAACGAACTCCTCGCCGTCCGCACGGCAGAGCGCGACCGCGAACAGCCACCGCAGGTGGGCGCTCACGATCTCCACCGGGCGGCCGCAGACGTGCTGCGCCTCGGCCGGCGTGATGGGGCCGAAGTGCCGGTCCTCGAGGCCCATGGAGCCGCCACGTTAGTACGATCTGCACGGTGGGTGTGCTGGTCTCAGCCGAGTGGCTCTCCGAGCGTGTGCAGTCGGTGCGGGTGCTGGACGTCCGCGGCGAGGTGCTGGCGACCGAGCCCCGCTACCAGGCATACCCGGAGCGCTACCGGGAGGCTCACATCCCCGGAGCGGTGTTCTGCGACTGGCGAGGAGACTTCACGGATCCGGCCAGCGACGTCCCGGTCACCGTCGCTTCGCCCCAGCGCTTCGCCGCCGATGCCACCCGGCTGGGCATCGGCGACTCGACGACGGTGGTCGCCTACGACACCTACTTCTCGGTGCTCGCCGGCCGCATCGCCTGGGTGCTGCTGAGCTACGGCCACGGCGCCGCACACGTGCTGGACGGCGGACTGGAGGCGTGGCGCGCGGCCGGACTGCCGCTCGAGGCGGGGGACGTGGAGCCGGCGCCCGCCGACCCACCCCACCCGGTGCCACAGAGCCTGGAGGGGATCGTCGACCTGGCGGGCGTTCGCGACCGGATCGCAGAAGGCGTGCAGATCGTCGACGCGCGGTCGACGGCGCAGTACACCGGCTCCGAGACGCACGCCCGGCAGGCCGGTCACATCCCGGGCGCGCTCAGCGTCCCCTACACCGAGCTGCTGGACGCCCACGGCCGCTTCTTGGGCGCCGGCGAGCTCGCAGAGCGGCTGCGGACGGCGGGCGTGGCCCTCGACCAGCCGGTCGTCGCCTACTGCAACGGCGGGGTCTCGGCGACGGCGGTGGCAACCGCGGCGCGGCTCGCGGGCGCTCCGCGTGTGGAGGTCTACGACGGCTCCTGGAACGAGTGGGGGAACCGCGCGGACACCCCGATCGAGCGTTGAGATATGTATGTACGCACATATGCCTCCACAAGCCTGCGAGTGTCCGTTTCCGCCATTGTGCGGGGGTACGTGGTGGCCGTAGCCTTAGCGAGCGCGGCCGGGAACGTGTCCGTTTCGCACAGTGCCCATGAGGGATGACAAGGAGGAAGCACGTGGCGACAGACCTTGAGCGATTCGTCGAGGCAGACGGCCGAGACGAGCTAATCGCCGAGGTGCGCCGTCGGATCGACGCCGAGGGCATCACCTACATCTACTACCAGTTCATCTCGGTCACCGGCCGGATCATGGGCAAAGGCGTGCCGGCGCCGCACTGGGAGAACATGGCTCGCAAGGGCTTCCAGCTCGTGTACGGCGCGACCGCGAACCTGTTCGTCGATCGTCATGGCGAGTACATCGGCTACGGCCCCGAGGCCTGGGAGCTGGTCGGCATCCCCGAGCCGGACACCTTCCGCGTGCTGCCCTGGGATCCCAAGGTCGCCCGCGTCTGGTGCACCTGCTTCCGCAACCGTGAGGACGAGGCCGCCCCGGGCTCGTTCCTGACCTCGGACTGCCGCGGCAACCTGAAGCGGATCCAGGCCGAGTTCGAGGGCCGCACCGGCATGCACCTGCGGGCCGGCATGGAGCCCGAGATGATGTGGCTGAAGATGAAGGACGACGGCACGCCCGACGTCGCCGGCGTGACCAAGCCCTACTGCTACCACATCGACCAGTTCTCAGAGCTCCAGCCGATCATCCACAAGGTGGTCGAGTACGGGCAGAAGATGGGCCTGGACATGATCCAGGGCGACCACGAGGACGCCCCCGGCCAGATCGAGCTGAACTTCAACTTCGACCGGGCCGAGAACACCGCCGACAACCTGTCGACCTTCCGCCAGGTGTGCAAGCAGGTCGGCCGCGAGCTGAACGTGTTCCCGTGCTTCATGCCGAAGCCGTTCACGGGCGTCTCGGCCAACGGCTGCCACACCAACATCTCGCTCTGGAAGGGCGACGAGAACCTGTTCATGCCGGATTCGGACAACCCGCGGCTGCCGAGCAAGCTCGGCGTCCAGTCGATCGGCGGCATCCTCGAGCACCTGTCCGCGCTGACCGCTGTCACGGCCTCGACGGTGAACTCCTATCGCCGCCTGTGGGACACGGGGTTCTGGGCGCCGGTGTTCGCCGACTGGGGCTACCAGAACCGCACCACGGCGCTGCGCGTCTCGGCGCCGGGCCGGTTCGAGTACCGGTCGGTGGACTCGGCCGTCAACCCGTACCTGTGCCTGGCGGCGCTGATCAAGGTGATGGACGACGGGATTACCCGTGGCATCGACCCGGGCGCGCCCGAGGAGCGCAACATCTACGAGGCGATGGAGAGCGGCAAGGAGGTCAAGAAGCTGCCCATGACCTTCGGCGACGCGCTGGATGCGCTCGACGAGGACGAGGTCGTCAAGTCGTCGATGCCTGACGAGATGTTCAGGGTCTTCCGGCACTACAAGCGCGACGAGTGGGAGCGCTACTGCGCCCACGTCAGCGATTGGGACGTAAGCGAGTACCTGGACGTGCTGCCCTAGCGGGCGGACGCGGATACGAGAGCAGGAGGACGGAAACCCCAGTGTGCGGAATCGCAGGAATCATCTACCGCAACGGCGGGGCCGAGGGACACCAGATCGGAAGGGACATGACGCGGATGCTTCAGTCGATGAAGCACCGGGGTCCTGACTCCACCGGCTACGCCCTCTACGGCCCCGCAGACTCCGGCGTCGTCGTCATGCGCTACAAGGTCGCCGACGCCAACGACCCACGCGACTTCGAGTTCGCCGAGCGGCTCGAGCTGTCGCGGCGCGAAGTCGAGGCCCGACTGGCCTCGCTCGGCGCGCACGTCCGCAACATCGAGATCGAGACCGACTACGCGTTCCGGGTGACCATGGCCTACGACGGCGATCTGAAGGCGCTGGCCGACTACGTCGAGGACATCCCCGGGTGCGAAGTGCTCTCGCTCGGCCACTCGCTCGAGATCGTCAAGGATCTCGGCGACGCCGAGACCGTCTCCGACCAGTACAAGCTGAGCGGGTTCACGGGCACCCACGCCATCGGCCATGTGCGGATGGCGACCGAGTCCGACGTCGACATCTCGGGCGCCCACCCCTACTGGGCGTACCCGTTCTCGGACGTGGCGGTCGTGCACAACGGTCAGCTCACGAACTACTTCCAGTGGCGCCGGCGCCTGGAGCGCAGTGGCCACCGGTTCCAGTCCGAGTGCGACTCCGAGGTGATCGCGGTCTACCTGGCCGAGAGGATGCAGGAGGGCATGTCGCTGGAGGAGGCCATGACCGCAAGCATGGACGACCTGGACGGCGTGTTCACCTACATCTGCGTCACCGACAGCGCCCTCGGCGTCGCCAAGGACGAGATGGCCGCCAAGCCGCTGGTGCTGTACGAGTCCGACGGGCTGGTCGCGCTGGCGTCGGAGGAGATCGCCATCCGGGCGATCATCGACCACGAGATCGACACGTACGACCCATATGAGGGTGAGGTGCTGGTATGGCAGAGGTAGGCGAGCGCACGATCACCTACGACGCGCGCGGCCTGGTCGAGCCGGACGCCGACGTCCCCAACGTCTCCGAGATCGACGGCTCGACGGCGGTGTTCGACGCGGCCAACCTGACGACGCGCCAGATCAACCTGGAGCTTCGCAACCTGCTCTACGAGCGGGGCATCAGGGAGGTCACTGTCAGGAACCCGGGCGCCAAGCACTCCATCGGAGTCGGCATCCTGACCCGCTGCAAGATCACATTCGAGGGCAGCCTCGGCTACTTCGGCTGCGGTCTGGTCGACGGGCCGGAGATCCACATCACCGGCCGCGTCGGCTGGTCAGCCTGCGAGAACATGATGTCCGGCGTTGTCGTCATCTCCGGCAACGCGGGCTCGCTGACCGGGGCCGCCCTGCGCGGCGGCGACCTGGTCGTCAAGGGCCGCGCCGGCGCCCGCAGCGGGATCGACCAGAAGGGCGGCCTGATCCTGACCATGGGCAGCGTCGGCTCGATGACCGGGTTCATGATGCAGCGCGGCCGCCAGATCATCTGCGGCGACGCCGGCCCCGGGCTCGGCGACTCGATGTACGACGGCATCATCTACGTCGGGGGCAAGGTCAAGGCCCTGGGCATCGACTGCGTGCCCGGCGAGTGGACGGACGCCGACACCGAGTACATCGACCGCAAGTTCCGCATCTACGGGCTGGGGACTCCGCCGGAGTTCCAGAAGTTCGTGTGCGGGCGCAAGCTCTACAACTACGACAACCTCGAGCCTTCCGAGCGAAAGCTGGTGCTGTGATGGTTGACTGGAGGGACGATGGCAACCGATAAGACCTCCTCGCAGCGCAACGTGCTGGGGCACAGCCGGATCTTCACTCCGGAGGTGATGAACGACATCCACGTGAAGTCCGAGCTGGGCCGCTACCGGATGCGCGGCTTCTCGATGTTCAAGCCGATCCCGCACTGGGACGAGCTGATGTTCATGCCCGGGACGCTGACCCGGTTCGTGATCGAGGGCTACCGTGAGAAGTGCGAGACCAAGACAGTGCTGGGCGCGCGCTTCGCCAAGAAGCCGATCGAACTCGACATTCCGGTCTACATCACCGGGATGAGCTTCGGCGCTCTGTCGCTGGAGGCCAAGATGGCCCTGGCCAAGGGCGCCTCGATGGCGGGCACGGCGACCTGCTCCGGCGAGGGCGGCATGATCCCGCCCGAGCGCGACCTGTCCACCAAGTGGTACTACCAGTGCATCCAGAGCCGGTACGGGTTCAACCCGCACCACCTGATGCTGGCCGACGCTTGCGAGTTCTTCATCGGACAGGGCTGCAAGGTCGGGCTGGGCGGCCACCTGATGGGCCAGAAGGTGACCGAGCAGGTGGCGGAGATGCGATCCCTGCCCGCCGGCATCGACCAGCGCTCGCCGGCGCGCCACCCGGACTGGCTGGGGCCTGACGACCTCTCCCTGAAGATCCAGGAGATACGCGAGGCCACGGACTACCAGATCCCGATCCAGCTCAAGCTGGGCGCTTCGCGGGTCTACGACGACGTCCGCATGGCCGCCAAGTGCGGTCCGGACATCATCTACCTGGACGGCGCCGAGGGCGGCACCGGCGCCGGGCCGCACATCGCCACCGAGGAGACCGGCATCCCGCTGATGGCGGCCATCCCCGAGGCGCGGCGCGCGCTCGAGGACGTCGGCCTGGCCGACGACATCGACCTGGTGGTCGCCGGCGGCATCCGCAACGGAGGCGACGTCGCCAAGGCCCTGTCACTGGGCGCCAAGGCGGTCGCAATCGGCCACTCCGCGCTGATGGCGCTGAACTGCAACAAGGAGATCCCCGGCGTCACCGACTACGAGGGCACGATCGGCGTGCCGGCCGGCCAGTGCTACCACTGCCACACCGGACGCTGCCCGGTGGGCGTGGCCACGCAGGACGTCGAGCTGCGCAAGCGGCTGGTCGTCGAGGAGGCCGCCGAGCGGGTCTACAACTTCCTGCACACGCTGACGCTCGAGGTGCAGATGCTGGCCCGGGCGTGCGGCAAGACCAACATCCACAGCCTCGAGCCCGAGGATCTGTGCGCCCTCACGGTCGAGGCGGCGGCAATGGCGAAGGTGCCGCTGGCCGGCACCACCTACATCCCCGGCGTCACCGAGCAGGAGACCCTGAACGAGATCAAGAGCCTGCTGCGCGAGCGCCACTACCAGGAGGCAGTCGAGCGGCTGCCAGAGCCCACTCCGCTGGAAGCCGCAGGAGACTGACGATGAGCACAAGAGAGCCAGACAAGACGGTCGGCATCGACGCCGAGTACCTCTCGGGCCATCGTTTCCCCTACCAGGAGGACATGTCGCTCGTGGAGGACGTCGACCTCGACGCCGCCACTCCCGGCCAGGACATCAACTGGCTCGAGGATGTTGACCTGCTGATGGAGGACGGCGTCCCCGCCGTATTCGACCGCTACTCCAACTCGTTCCTGAAGATCTACTTCCCGGTCCCCGAGGGCCGCGAGAACGAGATCGCCCGCAAGGTGCTGATCAAGCACCTGCAGTCGGGCAACTCCTACGGCATCCAGCTGAAGGAGCAGCACTGTAAGTTCCCCCAGATCGAGCTCGGCCCCTGGGTGGAAAACTCGCGCACGGTGGGCACCGACTGGAAGCCGCCTGTGCTCGAAGGCTGGGAGCCGCCCGTCCATTGAGACGTCGCTCCCAGCGGCTCTGACCCCTGGATGAGGGGGTGCTCGCCACGGCGGCGGGCACCCCCTCGCCTATTTCAGGGATCACGGCGTGTAGGTGTACAGCTCCTCGCCCTTGCTCGCCGTTCGTGCGGAGAGCAGCGCTGCACCGGCCAGCGGAAACTCGACAAACGCATCGGATGATCCGGTGCCCGGCACCAGATCCTTGACCAGCCGCGTCCCGGACTTGGTGCCGTCGGTCCGCCACAGCTCCTGGCCGTGCGTGGGATCGATGGCCGTGAACAGCAGGGTGCTGCCGACCACCCTCAGGCCGACAGGCTCGGAGTTGTCCGGCCCCGGCCAGATGTCCTTCAGCAGCAGACCTGATCCGATGCTGCCGCTGTTCCGCCAGAGCTCGTCCCCGTGGCCCGCGGTGAACGCGCTGAAGTAGAGCTTGCTGCCCATGGTCACGACAGGCGGGCGCACCGAGGCGTTCGGGCCCGGGTCGATGTCCGAGACCTGCACCGTTCCGCCGGATGTGCCGTCGGTGCGCCACACCTGTTCTCCCGAGCTCGCGTCGGTCGCGATCATGTACAGGTTGCCGCCCACGACGACCTGCAGGTTCGGGTTCGAGCCCTTCTGTCCGCCGCGGATGTCCTTGACCATCGTCGTTCCGGCCGACGTCCCATCGCTCTTCCACAGCTCGTTGCCGTGGGTGGCATCCTGGGCGGCGAAGTAGACGTCGCCGCCGAAGGCGTGCAGGTCCTGCGGGTTGGAGCTCGCGCTCCCCGGGTCGATGTTCCTCACCATCTTGGTACCTGCGGCGGTGCCGTCGGTGGTCCACAGCTCACGCCCGTCGGAGGCGTCGTTTGCCGCGAAGAACAGCTTCCCGCCGGCGATTTCGAACGAGTACGGCGCCGAGCCGGTCGATCCAGGGTCGATGTCCTTGACCATCTGCGTGCCCGCCGCGGTGCCGTCGGACTTCCATAGCTCGTCGCCGTGAGTCGCGTCCCTGGCGTCGAAGTAGACGTTTCCGTCGAACGCCGTTACGCCCTCGGCATCGGACCCGTCCGGGCCTGGGTTGATGTCCTTGACCATGGTCGTTCCCCCGGCCGTGCCGTTGCTCTTCCAGATCTCGAGCCCGTGCGTGCCGTCATCGGCGGAGAACAGCAACTGGCCGCCCAGGACAGCCAGCTCGCCCGGAACCGAACCGTCCGCCCCCGGCCGGATGTCCTTTACCATCGCAGTGCCCCCGGAGGACCCATCCGTCTTCCAGAGCTCTCGACCGTGCGTGGCGTCGTTCGCCGCGAAGAAGGCCAGGTTGCTCGAGAACTTGACGAACGCGCTCGGGTCTGAGCCTCCGCTTCCCGGATCGATGTCCTTGACCAGCGTCGGCCCGCTGCTGGCCGACGCCGTGACGACCGAGCCCAGGGTCAGGGCTGCTGCGACCGCCGCGATGGCACGTGCTGAACGTCCTGACATGTCCCCTCCCTACGGGGTGTACTTGTAGAGTTGGTCTCCCACGCCTGCGTTGGCCGACAGCAGCGCGACACCGGCCAGAGGGAGCTCGACCGTCGCATCGGATGACCCCGACCCGGCGAGCAGATCCTTGACCAGCTTCGTCCCGGACTGGGTGCCGTCGGTTCGCCACAGCTCCGTACCGTGGGTGGGCTCGAAGGCCGTGAAGAGCAGTGTGCTGCCGACCACCCTCATCCCGTTGGGCTGGGATCCGCTCGAGCCGGGCCAGATGTCCTTCATCAGCAGCCCCGTGCCCATGCTGCCACTGTTGCGCCAGAGCTCGATACCATGCCCGGCGTCGAAGGCGCCGAAGAAGATCTTGCCGCCCATCGTCACGACCGTCTGCGGGTAGATGAGCGCGTTCGGGCCGGGGTCGATGTCCGAGACCTGCACCGTGCCCGCTGCCGTGCCGTCGGTTTTCCAGACCTGCATGCCGTAGGGGGCGTTCCGTGCGACCAGGTAGAGGTCGCCGCCCATCACGACCTGCGGCACCGGGATCGAGCTCTTGGCCCCGCCGTAGATGTCCTTGACCAGCTTTGTGCCGGCGGCCGTACCGTCGCTCTTCCACAGCTCGTAGCCGTGCGTGCTGTCTCCGGCGCCGAAGTAGACGTCGCCGTCGAAGGCATGCAGCGAATCGGGCCCGGATCCCTTGCTCCCGGGCTCGATGTCCTTGACCATCTTCGTCCCGGCCGACGTGCCGTCGGTCGTCCATAGCTCGCGGCCGGCTGCCGCGGTGTCTGCGCTGAAGAACAGCTTCCCGCCGGCGACGGTGAATCCCTCGGGCGCCGAGCCGGCGGAACCGGATGCGATGTTCTTGACCATCGTCGTGCCGGCCGACGTGCCGTCCGACTTCCAGAGCTCCAGGCCATGCGTAGCGTCCTGGGCATCGAAGTAGACGTTGCCGTCGAACTCGGTCATCCACTGCGGGTAGGACGGCGTGGATCCAGGGTCGATGTCCTTGACCATGGACGTGCCGGCCGAGGTGCCGTTGCTCTTCCACAGCTCCTCCCCGTGCGTCCCGTCGTCGGCCTGGAAGAGCACCTCGCTGCCGAGCACTGCCATGTAGCGCGGATACGACTGACCGGACCCCGGATTGATGTCCTTCACCATGCGGGTGCCGGCGCCCGTCCCGTCGGTCGTCCAGAGCTCGATGCCGTGCGTGCCATCGTTCGCCTGAAACAGCGCAGTGCTGCTCGAGAGCCTGATGAAGTTCGCCAGGTCGGCACTTCCGCCGCCTGGGAAGATCGTCTTGACCAGCGTCGGCCCGCCACTCGCCGACGCGGTCACGACCGATGCGAACGTGGCAAGCACCGCCCCCAGCAGGACGATCACCGACAGCCGTGGCCCGCGCATGTCCCCTCCCCTTCGCGTTACGCCATGAGTATCTTCCTTCGTGGCAGAAGGCGCAAGAGCGCGCTACGCGAAAGCGCTGAAGCCGGTGGAGCCGTCAGACTGATCGTCGCCAGAGATGTTCGGCGTCAGCGCGCCCGCCATCTGGTAGGCGTTGATCACGTCCTGGTTCACCTGGCCCGGAACGCTGGGCGACGCGCTGAGCAGCGGATCGCCGGCGCCGTCGAGCGGCGGAGCGCCGGTCATCGAAGGGTCGGACAGCGCCTGCAGCGCGGACAGCTCGGAGGCCAGCCCCGGGTCGGCGTACGCCGCCTGGCTGAGCGACGGGTCGCCGCTCTGCTGGAAGAGCGCATCTTCGAAGTTCGGGTCGGCGGCGGCCGCATCCCCCTGACCGCTGTGCGCAGCCGACGCCGTGGAGCCGTCGAGGCCGCTGGTCAGCAGATCCAGGGCAGCGGAGGACGACGACAACGGCGAGACGCTCACGGCCCGGGTCATCGTCCGCATGTGGGCCGCTTGCCTCCCCAAGGTGGGGGATTCCCACCCCGGGGAGGCGACGACGCTGTGGCGACCCGGTTCGTTACGACCAGGGGTACGGGCTGTTGCTGACCGGATGCAGGTCGCCGGTCGCGAATCGCTCGTAGCGGAACGGATAGAGCAGGCTCGAGTGACCGCCGGTGACCACCTTGGCGACCTCACGGCCGACGCCAATCATCTTGTAGCCGTGGTTCGAGTCTGCGATCACGTACACGTTCGGTCGCATGTAGTCGAACACCGGGAAGCTGTCGACGTTGAAGCAGCCGACGCCGCCGGAGCGGATGTTCTTGTACGTCGCCCGCTTGCCCTCAAACCGCTTCATGCAGTGGGACAGGCTGGCGCACCACATGTCGGCGAACGCCGGCTCGACCGAGGCGGTGGGATACGGGTCGACCGTGAACTCGTTTCCGACGATGACCGGCGCAGCGCCGCCCTGCACACCGTGCAGGTCCTGCTTGAAGTAGTTGCCCCAGAACTCGTCGGTGATGAGCTTGCCTTCGTCGTCGTAGAGCGGCGCGTCGGAGTCGACGTGCAGCACCGGCGGCATGCTGCCGTCCTCCAGCGAGAGCAGGTTGGGGTCGACGTCGATCTCGCCTTCCTGGAGGTACCAGTAGGTCCACATCGGTTGATCGGCATGGACGTCGCCTGACGGGGTTCGCACGTCGAGCCGCTGCGGGAGGCCGAGCATGCCCCACACCGTCTCGACCCACGGACCGACTCCGACGACGACCTGCTCGACCGCAATCGTCCCCTGGTCGGTCTGTACGGCCGTCACGGCGCCGCTCGAGTCGGACTCAAACCCGGTGACGCGGACGCCGTCGACGATCCGCGCTCCGGCCTCACGCGCCTTCGCGGCCAGCCCGTGCAGCGAGGCCATGTTGTTCGCAAACCCGCCCTTGTGCTCGTGCAGGCAGACGTGGACGCCCTGTGCGCGCCAGTCCGGGAACAGGCGCGTCATGTAGTCGCGCACCTCCTGCTCGCCCACGATCACGTCGGAGGGATAGCCGATCCGCTCCTGGCGCTCGTGCACCGCGGTGAGGTCGGCGATCTGGCGCTCTGCACCGAGGGCCATGTAGCCGACGGCGTGGTAGGAGAAGGCCTCCGGATCCTGCTCCCAGACCTCGACGTTGGCGGCCATCAGCTCGCTCATCGCGGGCTGGAAGTAGTTGTTGCGTACCACGCCGCACGCGATCCCCGAGGCGCCGGCGCCAACGCCGGTCTTGTCGATCACCAGGACGTCAGGCTCCTGGCCGGCGGCCCGCTGTTCCTTGGCGAGGTGCCACGCCGTGGACAGGCCGTGGATCCCGGCACCGATGACGAGGTACTTGACGCCGCTCGGCAAACTCATCAGGCTTCCTCCTTATTGCCTCTAGGGCAATGCCATTTCACTACGTGGGCTCATTGTACCCAAGCCCTGCCGAAAGTGCACCGGCATGCTCGAGCAGCGCGGGCAGAGCGGCGTTTCGCGCCTTGCGCCCGAAACGAGCTGACGGCCCCTGCAGGCCGAGGATGCCGACCAGGTCTCCAGCGGCCCCGAAGATCGGGGCGGCCAGCGCATTCAGGTCGGCCTCCCGTTCCTTGACCGCCTGGGCATAGCCCTGCTCACGCACCTCGTCGATCTCCCGCCGCAGCCGCTTGGCGTCGACGATCGTGCGGTCGGTGAACGCCTCTAGCTCCACCGGTGGCGCCGGACGCCGGGAGAACGCAAGCATCACCTTGCCGGTGGCCGTGGCGTGTGCCACGCTGGGCCGGCCCACCCGGGCCACGCTGGCGACACTGGCGCGGCTGGCCACGAAGTCGACGGTGACGGCCTCGCCCTCACCGGGAATCGACAGGGTGGCCGTCTCACCGGTCGCGGCCTCCAGCGCCTCGAGGTGCGGGTGCGCCGTGGCGCGCAGGTCGAGGCGCCCGGAGACGTGGTTGGCGAGCTGCAGCAGGTGCGGCCCCAGCCGGTAGCGGCCCGTTTCCGGCACGTGCTCGACGTAGCCCCCATGGACGAGGGTGGAGAGCAGCCGAGACACGGTGCTGGCGTTGATGCCGGTCCGCCGCGACAGCTCGTTCGTGCCCACCTCGGAGGGGAACTCGAGAAAGGCGTCGAGCACGCGCATCGCACGTTCGACCGCCTCCAGGCGGCGTTCGGCTGGTCGTCCAGTAGGTGGCACGGGTCGTATTGTGCCCCACCGGGCCACTCGCGTAGACTGGCCGTCCTGTGGGCAACGGGGAACACACGCTGACGGCAACGGCATTCGACTCCGTGCAACGCGCGCTCGGGGCCGAGTTCGCCGAGTGGGAAGGCTGGAGCTGGGTTGCCGGTTTTGGCGACGCAATCCGCGAGCACGAGGCGGTACGTCGGGCGTGCGGCGTGTGGGACGAGTCGCCGCTCCAGAAGTGGGAGCTCCGCGGGCCCGACGCGACAGCCGTCGCCGACCGCTGGTTCACGAACGACGTCCGCTCGCTCCAGACAGGCCAGCTCCGCTACGGCGCATTCTGCGACGACAACGGAGCCATGCTGGGGGATGGGACAGTGTTCCGCTTCGGTCCCGACCGGCTGCTGGCCGTCACCGCGCTGCCGTCCGACAGGGAGTTGCTCGATGCCGCCGCGGCGGGCGCCGACGTCGAGATCGAGTGCCTGACCGACCGCATGCCGCACCTGCAGCTGCAGGGACCGGCCTCCCGCGACGTCCTCCAGTCGCTGGCATCGGCGGATGTCTCGACGCTTGGGTACTACCGGTTCCTGTCGGAGCCGATCGAGGTGGCCGGCCTTCCCGTGACCGTCGCCCGCTGCGGCTACTCGGGG
>Ga0265338_10008034_pt1 | contig 12905 bp, 11 predicted proteins | sample 42126metaG_FD_193579 | JGI IMG/M metagenome (GOLD analysis project Ga0265338, IMG submission 193579) | Rhizosphere microbial communities from Carex aquatilis grown in University of Washington, Seatle, WA, United States - 4-21-26 metaG | ecosystem: Host-associated > Plants > Roots > Rhizosphere... | reverse complement strand
AATGGTTACAGGGTACAAAGATTTAAGGGGATTTATCAATCACCCTCCCCTCAAGGCAGAGGGAAACCCTTGAGACTGGTACTGCTCCCAGGTGGGGCGATCCTCTGTGGCCGCTCCTAGATCACCCATAATGGTTTAATTGAAGATAAAATTACGCCAGTCCCTGTTGGATTCTCTCGCCTAATACCGAATAGGGCCTGTGGGTTCCGCTCTTTCCCTTGATCCGGACCGGCTCCAAGGCCTCCATCCGAAATTGATTTCCCACCACCATGGCCAGATCCTGGTTGATCAGGCATTGCCCGTCCTCCGCGATCGAGCAGAGCCGGGAGGCCATGTTGACCGTGTCCCCGATGAGGGTGAATTCCATGCGCCTGGCCGAACCAATATTGCCGATGACCACATCGCCGCCGCACATGCCGACCCCGAGTCCCGTATGGACCGTTTCGCTGTAATTTTCCCGGAAAGTTCCCTGGATTTTGTGGAAGGAGTCCTGTATCCGCAAGGCGGCCAACAGGGCTTTCTTGGCGAAGGATTCCTCGGACTCGGCTGGCAGGGGGAAAAAGGCCATGATGGCGTCCCCCATGTATTTGTTTATCTCGCCGCCGGAAAAAGCGATGATTTCCTCGAACTCGGTGAACATTCGGTTCAGGTACCTGACGGTTTCCTGGGGGCGCAATTTTTCGGACATGGAGGTGAAGCCCCGGACGTCGGAAAAAAGCACCACCGCCCTGGTTAACTCCCCTTCCCAAACGGCCTGGATCCCCTTTTGGGTCGCGAACTGGGAAGCCTTGGTGCCGACGAACTTATCCAGGACATGCCTGGTCTCGCTGAGTTTTTTCTCGCTCTGCTGGAATCGCTGGGAGGCCGAGTCCATCAGTTGCTGTTTGGTTTGATCGATATCCATGGGGGAAACTTTTCGGATGATTTTGTAGTCATCCGGCAGTATTTTACTGCGCAGTAGGAATATCTGGAGCTCGACGAAGAATCCCTCCTGTAATTTCCACCAAATGGCGCGCCAGGAGAGGAACAGGACGGGAATGGCCGCGATGCCCACCGCTATACTCGCTTTCCAATCTTGGAAAAAATACCAGCAGGATCCGGCGGTGAGGAAAAGCGACGCCAGACTCCAGCCGAGGGCGAAGGAGGAGGTGGGGCGGAAGGTTGTTTTTGTTTCAGGCGCGTCGGCCATGATCGGATATGTCCTCGGTGAAATGAACCGGGAGCATCATACCGTAAGGCCGACGGGGGTTCCATTGGGAGGGTGCCAGAAGATTTTATTCGACAACAAGTTAGCGGGGGTTTTGGCGGATATATTGGAACAAAGCCTCGGCGGATTGGTCGACGGATAAATCAGAATGATCCATCACAATGGATTCGGGTGTTTTACGGAGACCGCCCACGGCCCTCTTATAATCCCGGTCATCCCTGGCCTGAACCTCGGCCATGACTTGCTCGAGAGTGGCTTTTGATCCAGCCTTTTCCAAGTCCATCAGTCTCCGCTTAGCCCTCGTCTCCACGGAAGCGTCCAAAAAAAATTTATATTGGGCGTCTGGAAAAACGTCCGTGCCGATGTCCCGCCCCTCCAACACCGATCCCCCGTAGGTAGCGCTGTCAACCCGGCCCATTTGCTGCTGCCGGGCGACTAGGATTTTACGGACCGGTACGGAGTTGGCGATATGGGCGGAGGCGTGGGTCACTTCCGGCGTGCGGATTTCGGAACTAACATCTTCCCCATTAAGGAACACCTTGTTGTCAGGCTCGCCGGGTTTTAACTCTACTTTAGATTCTTGGGCGATCTTTTCCAACTCCGAGTCGTTTTTCAAATCCGCTTTTTTCCGAAGGGCGGATAGGGTCACCGACCGGTACATGGCGCCAGTGTCAATGTGAAGGAACCCTAGTTTCTTGGCCAATTGTTTCGCGACGGTGCTCTTCCCCGCCCCAGCCGGCCCGTCGATCGCGACGATAATGACTTTGTTCATGTTAACCCCGAATGATGAATTGGAAAAGCCGAAGGCGCATACAAGAAACGGTAAAAGATAAAACCTATTGACCACAGATGAACAGGGATTTACACAGAAGTAAAATTATTTTTATGTAAACCTTTTTCAATCGGTGTAAATCCATGTCCATCAATGGTTAATTTCATTTTCCTAACCGCGGCTGATTCGCTTCAGCATGGTTTCGAAGCCGGGGAATGAGGTATTGATGTTTTCGGTGTCCAGAATCGTCGTGGGCCCCTCCGCGATCAAAGCCGCGACGGCGAGGGACATCGCGATTCGGTGGTCCCCTCCCGAAGAAAGCACGCAACCTTTTAACGGAGTGGGCCCCTTGATCACCCATCCATCCTGGGTGGGCGTGATATCGGCGCCCATTTTTTTCAAAGTCACCGCCATCAGGCTGATCCTGTCGGATTCCTTGACCTTCATTTCGCCGGCATTCCGGACGATGGTCGTTCCCCTGGCCTGGGTCGCAGCCACGGCGAAAACCGGAAACTCATCGATCATCCGGGGAACCAGGTCGCCTCCCGCGGCAACGGCCTTTAATGGGGAGGACGACACCATGAGGTCCGCGCTTGGCTCCTCCCCCTTTCCCGATTTTCGGGGCATCACCTTGATTTTAGCGCCCATTTTTTTGAGAACATCGAGGATTCCGGTGCGGGTGGGATTCATTCCGACATTTTTTAAAGTCACTAAGGACTTGGGAACAATAAGACCGGCAACGATAAAAAAAGCGGCCGAGGAAATATCGCCTGGGACGGTAATTTTCCTCGCTTTGAATGGATCGACCGGGCCCGTTACCGAAATTTCCTTGTTCTTTTTGCGGAAGGGGATGGAAAAGGCGCTGAACATTCTTTCCGTATGATCCCTTGTGGGCGTCGGCTCGACGACGGTGGTTTTCCCATCCGCGAAAAGACCTGCCAACAACAGGGCGCTTTTGACCTGTGCGCTGGCCACCGGCAAGGCATAGGTGATTCCCGTTAATCCGCTTGGTTGCAGCGTTAAGGGAAGCAGGGCTGCATTCCCGGGGCCCGAGATCCGCGCTCCCATTTGGGCCAGCGGCGCGACTACCCGTTTCATCGGGCGCTTCCGGAGATACTTGTCTCCGGTTATGGAACAGGCAAAGGGCTGGCCTGCCAAAAGCCCCAAAATAATCCTGGCGGTCGTTCCCGAGTTCCCCGCGTCAAGAATTCCTTTGGGCATCCTCAAGGAATTGAGCCCTTTACCATGGATCACGATTTCCCCGGCCTTTTGTTCGATTCGGACGCCCATCTTCCTGAAAATTCCGATGGTGGAACGGCAATCGGCCGAGTTTAGAAAATGGCGGACACGCGTTTTTCCAAGCGCGAGGGACCCCAGCATGACGGAACGGTGGGAAATGGATTTGTCGCCGGGAACCTCCAGGGTCCCTTTCAGGCTCGCCGCGGGATGGACCGTTATTTTTTTCATCATAATTTTTCCCGCAGGGCGCGGGCCTTCTCGAAATAGTCGAACCAAAACCGGGAATTCCCTTTTTTGAGTTTCTTTTCCAGCGCGGCCAGGGTCCTTCGGTATTGGAGCAGGCAGGATTTGATTTCCACCGCGTTCATTTCCAGGATATCGCTCCACATGGCGGGATTTCCCCCCGCGATCCGGGTAAAGTCGCGGAAACCCGATCCCACGGCCGTCCGGAGGGAGGAAGACCGGCGGAGCTGACGCCCATATTGGCTGGTGAGGACCGCCGCCAAGAGGTGGGGCAGGTGGCTGGAGAGGGCCACGTTGCGGTCGTGGGTCGCCGCGTCCATCACAACCGGTCTGGCCCCGGTTTCTTTCCAAAAGTCGACCGACCTCCGGACAAGCCCCGCGGGTGTTTTCGGAAGGGGCGTGATGAAGACAAACTTTCCTTTATACAAGTCCGGGTCCGCGAAAGCGGGGCCGGATTTTTCCTTTCCCGCCATGGGGTGGCAGGGGACGAAATGAAGGTTCATCCCCGGCAGGCGGGACGCGGCCTTCACCACTTCCCCCTTCACGCTGGACACATCCAAAATAAGGGTTCGTGGTTGGAGCAGGGGGGTCAATTCCCTCAAAACGGGAGCGATGGATCCGGAGTGGGCGCACAATACGATGACATCGGCTCCCAGCACGGCCTTTTCGAAAGTCGCGGCGACCGGCAAAAGTTTCGCGGCTTTTTTTCGGGAGGCGGCCCTGTGATTCCAGCCGACGAGGTCATATTTTCGTTTTTTTTTCAAAACCAAAGCAAGGGATCCGCCCAAGAGGCCGACCCCAATGATCGCGACTTTGGAATGGGAGGTACTCATTTGGGATGGGCTCCCTTTGCCTTGAGGACCCCTTCGAAAACCCCAAGGAAATTTCGCGTTTCTTCCTCCGTCCCCGTGGTGACCCTCAGAGCGTTGGGCCCCATGGGACGGATGATGACTCCCTTTTCCAGAAGCCCTTGGTAGAGCTCAAGGGCGCCGGGAATGTTGAAATAAACAAAGTTCGCCTGGGTTGGCGCCGGCTTTAATCCCAGTTTGACGAGGCCGTCCAAAAGAAGGCCGCGCATGGAACTGTTGAGCGCCGTGACTTTTTTCATGTGGGAGATGTCCGTCAAGGCCGCTTCCGCGGCGGTCATGGCCAGGCTGTTGACGTTAAAAGGCTGTCGGGTTTTTTGGTAAATTTCGGCGAAATCCTCGTGGGCGATGCCGTAACCGACGCGGAGGCCGGCCAGTCCGAAGGCCTTGGAGAAGGTCCGAAGCACGATGAGATTGGGGTATTTGTCCAGGATGCGCAGGGATTCGAAATAGGTTTTTTCTTCCACGTACTCGTAATAGGCCTCGTCCAAGACCACCAGGACGCTGGGAGGACAAACCTTTAAGAAAGCCTCCACCGCCAATAGGGAAACCATGGATCCCGTCGGGTTGTTGGGGTTACAAATGTAAACCAACTTGGTTTTGGGGGTCAGGGCCTTGGAGAAGGCCTGCAGGTCATGGGCGAAATCTTTCAGGGGAATGGCCCTGGGAACCGCCTCAAAAAGTTGGGCCACCAGGGGGTAAATAATGAAGCCTGGCTCCGCGAAAACAACCTCGTCGCCGGGATTTAAAACCATTTGGCCCAAAAGGACCAAGAGCTCATTGGAGCCGTTTCCCAATAAAACCTGTTTGGGATTCACCCCCAAGTGGCGCGAAAGGGCGTGGGAAAGATTATGGGCGCCGCCATCGGGATAGCGGCTTATTTTGGACAGGGCCTTTTCCAGGGCTTGAAGCACCTTGGGCGAGGGCCCCAGGGGATTTTCGTTGGAAGCGATCTTGGACGCGTTTTGGATGCCCAGTTCCCTTTCCAGCTCCTCAATGGGTTTGCCGGGAATGTAGGGCTTGATCCCCAATAAGTTTTTTCGAAGCGGCACTTGGAATGACATTTTAAAACCTCAAAGTGGTTCCGGGGCCAAGGCGCCAGGTACCAGTTGGAACCTGGAACCTAGTTCCTGGTTTTCAATTTTCGCTTCTTGGGTAGGACCCAAGAACCTTGACGGTCAAGGAGGCCTTCTCGATTTCCGCAAGGGCTTTCTGCGCCTTGGGATCCGCCACATGGCCCAAGAAATCAATGAAGAAGTAATAGTCCCATGCTTTTTTCCGGGAAGGCCGGGATTCGATGCTGGATAAATTAATCCCCTGTTTCTCGAAGGGATAAAGCAGGGAGAAAAGGGCGCCGACCTTATCCTTGATCGAGACCATGATCGAGGTTTTATCGTTGCCGGTTTTCTCGGCGCTGGTTTTTCCAATGACCAAGAAGCGGGTAAAGTTATCCTGCATGTCCTCAATGCGCTTGGCGATGGGCTTTAACTTGTAAAGTTTCGCCGCCAATCCCGGGGCGATGGCAGCCGCCGACCCTTCCGACGAGGCCAACTGGGCCGCACGGGCCGTGCTGGCGCTTTCCGTGATGGCCACTCCCGGCAAGTTTGCCTCCAGCCAGACGCGGCATTGGGCCAAGGCTTGGGGATGGCTGTAAACTTTTTTCACTTTTTCGAAACTGCCGGATTTGGACATGAGCGTATACGAAATCGGCATGAAGATTTCCGAGCAGATTTTCAAGTCCGACTCCACGAACAAATCCAGCGTGTGATTGATGGTGCCCTCGGTTGAGTTCTCGATCGGAACGACCCCATAGTGGGCCCTGCCCCTTTCCACTTCCAGGAACACGTCCTTCAGCGTCGCGCCTGCGACATAAGAGGAGGAACTGCCGAATTTTTGCAAAGCGGCGATATGGGTATTGGTTCCCAATTGGCCGAAATAAGCGATTTTTAATTTGGACTCAAGGGCCAGTGAGCCGGACATGATTTCGCAGAAAATGGAGGTCAGGATCTCATTGGAAAAAGGGCCATGGTTGAGACGGGCGATCCGCCGGTACACTTCCATTTCCCGGTGGGGCGCGTAAAAATGGAGCTCCCCTTTGGATTTGACGGATTTTATTTTTAGCACATTTTTAGCCCTCTCGTTTAAAAGGGCGACCAATCGGGCGTCGATCCGGTCGATGGCATCACGGAATTTTTTCAACTCATTTTTTGTTGTTTTCACTGTCGAATCCCCGGAAAAATTCGATAAAATGCGAAGCGATCGGTCAGGATTATATTACATTTTACCGCGTTCATGGGAACATTATGAATCCACCGGCTTCCCCGGGAAAAATCCGCTTCGTTTTTTTCCTCGCGCTCCTTATTTTGATTTTCACTTTGGGATTTTTCCTTTCCTTCGCGCGGGATCAATCCCGGGCCCGGGACACGGGTCGGCTGGCATGGAGCCATTTAATTTACGTCCTGGACCTCAAGGATGACATGGCGGTGGTGGATTGGTCCAAAAATTTGGAAACTTTGGAGATTGTCGCAGCATTTCGGGTGAAGTCCGCAGGAAAGGTCGTCATTGACGGAGGCAACCTTGAATTCCTTCCCGCGGCTGTTCCTGAGGGCGTGTCTTTCAAGGCGCCCGACCGTTGGATTTTTGAACAAAGGGAGGAGAAGGCGGGCCGCGAACCCAGGGAATTTGTAATGGCGCTTCACTTCCATCCCGGTCCCCTTCTCTGGGGCTTATTCGGATTAACCGCCTGTCTCCTTTCCTACTGGTTCAACCGAGGATCCGGGAAGCAGGCTCTCCAATCCCCGGAAGGAGGAACCGCTCATAGTGAAGGCGGCAGCCGGACTTCCCCCCCTCCACCCCATCCTCCCACCTCCCCATCCCAAGTCCCTTCCGGCCTTCCTTATTTGTTTCTGGATAAACATTACGTTATTCAACAAATTTCGCCGGAAGCCTCCGCCCTTCTGCAAAGACCTTCCTCGGATCTGCTTCAAGGCCATCTTTTTGATTTGGAACCGGACCCCCTATTAATGGAGGCGCTTTCGAAAAACCAGGAGGTTAAACTTTTAAAGTCCTTTAAATCCTACCAGCACCTTTCGGCGGTCCTCAAACCGGACCAGAACGGAACCTTGGTTTTTTTGGAGAGGATTGAACCGGCGAAAACCACCTGAAATCATTGAATTTGTTGACTTTTTAAACTAAAAACCATAAACTGCGGTCAAATCTAATCCACTCCCCAGGAACGCCCGATTGCGCGAAACTTTAAAAAGTTTATCCATTTTCTCCTCCATGCTTTTACTGCTTCTTCTTATTTCCTCGGGTTGTGATGTCAACATTCCCGGGTGCGGGAAAAGGACCCTTCCTTTTTTTAAAAGAATCGCTCCACCCCCCACGCCCGTTCCCCAGCCGGTTCAATCGGCCCCCGTTAATCCTGTCGCGACCCCTGAACCAGCAGTTCCTATCCCGGTAACCCAGCCAGTGACCAAGACGAAGGACAAAAAAACCTCGCTGGAAGCCTCCACTGAAATGTCCATATCCAAGCCGAAAGCAGGGCCCACTTTTTCTCCCACGCCGACCTTTACCCCCATCGAAGCCGAAAAAATCGCCTATACCACCATTGAAAAGGACAAGCCCACCCTTTGGACCATGAACCCGGATGGCACCGGCAGGACCCGTTTGACGGCGGTTGGAACGGGAAGCTGGTTCCCGCTTTGGTCCCCGAACGGCAAGATTTTGGCTTTCTTATCCGACATGAACGACGAAAAGAAAATGAATCTTTACATGGTCAAAAAAGGCACCAATGATTTTACCCAAATAACCTTTTATCCCGACATGACGATCGAAAACTCGAATAACTTAAAATCCCCCTTTACCTGGTCCCCTCGAAGCGACGAGATCGCCTACACTTACCACAACCAGGTTTGGAAAGTGGACCTGACAACCCTGAGCCAGGTAACCTTAACCACTCTTGATCCCGCCTACTCGGTTTCAGCGGTCGAATGGGCCCCCCACCGCGACACGAAATTCGTGGCCTACCTGGCTAAAAAAGGCGTTGATTTCTTTGGCTTGGTATTAGTCAATCCCCGTCTGATGGATCAACTGAAGTTGGTGGACTCCTCCACCCTCATCTCCGACATGACCTGGTCCCCCGACGCCCGGAATATCGCCTATGTTTTAAATAAAACCTCCATTTATTTGGCCTCAGCGGAAAGATCCCTTCCCAAGCTGGTCCTCTTGGGCGGCAATGCCGAACTGGGTCCCTTGCTTTCTTATTCTCCCGCGGAATCCACTGTTTCCCCCCTGTTAACCTTGGCAAAGAAACTTTCGACCGATAATGGCTTTCGTGTAGCCGTGCTGGATAAGGCCGCCTCGGACAAGGACACGGGTTCGTTGAAATTCCTTACCGAGCCTGGTGCCGTGGACGCCATTTGGTCGCCGGACGGAGGCAAGATCGCCTATGTGATGAATGGCGAGCTTTGGGTCATGGATGGGTTGACGGGAGCGAATAAAACTAGAATCGCCGCCACTGGGATTATCACGCCCAATTGGTCGAAAAAGTGAGAACACAAATGAGGGCAGTCCTAAAATATCCGAGGTTCACGGCAGGCTTGGCCTTGCTCCTATTGATGGGTCTTGTGGCGACCACCGGCTGCAAGAAAAGAGCGGAGGCTCCGCCGCCCCCGCCCCCGACGCCGACCCCCGTCATTCCCCCGGGAAGCCTGGTGTTCATCCAAAAGGGCCATTTAGCGAGATTGGATATGGAATCGAACCAAATCACGCCCTTGACCAGCGGCAAAAGCACCGAGTGGTATCCCTCCTGTTCCCCCAAAGGCGACCAGGTCATTTATTGGTCCAATTACGCCGAAGGAAATTCCGGACAAGGAAGCTATAACCTTTGGAAAATGAATTTGGACGGGACCAACCGGATCCAACTCACCTTTGAGGAAACGGACGCGATCCAAACCAACGAGCAAAATCTCCGATTAAACGACGCGGCGTCATGGTCCATCGACGGCAAAAGGATCATTTACTCCATCGGCGGGGACATCTGGACGATTAACTCCGATGGTTATAACCCGGAAACAATCCTGCTGGGCCATCACGCCCTTTGCCCCCTTCTGTCCCCGGACGGCAAAACCGTCTTGTTCATCTCCAATGAGGGTGACGTGGTTTTCAATATTTGGGCCCTGAACCTGGAGGAAAAAACCGTGAAGAAAATAACCGAATATACCGATTGGAACGTCGGCTCCCCCTCCTATTCCATGGACGGGAAAAAGATCCTCTTTAATTTATACCGCTCCAATGTGACCCAGGTTTACACCGCCAACGCCGACGGTTCCGATCCCCTGAACATCACCAATAACAACCGCAGCTTGTGCCCCCGTTACGCCGTTAACGACCGTAAAATAGTCTTCAGCTCTTTTGGAACGGGCGAGGACGCGGGTCTTAATCTTTTCATCGTGAACGCCAACGGAACCGAGACAAAAACCCTCACCACCGAGGGGGGAGCCTCTCCCAGCTGGGCCCCCGCCCGGGTTGTCACTTCAACGTCCCTCCCGACTCCTGTCGGTAAATAACTAAACCACCCATTTCAGCAGTTCGGGATAGAGCGGGAATTTTTTCGTCAATTCCCCTATTTCCCCCTTCACCTTTTCTCGCACTTCCTTGTTTTCAGGCGCGGTGATGACCTCGTTGATCCATTTGGCGATCAACTTGAATTCCGCTTCCTTAAAGCCCCTGGTGGTCAGGGCGGGCGAGCCCAGCCTCAAACCGCTGGTTAAAAGCGGCGATTCGGTGTCGTAGGGCACGGAGTTCTTGTTGGTGGTGATATTGGCCTCATCCAGGGTCATTTGGGCCTGCTTTCCGTTGATCTTCTTGTTCCGCAGGTCAATCAGCATCAAGTGGTTATCCGTCCCCCCTGAGACGATGTTAAATCCATATCCCACGAGGGCCTCACAAAGTGTTTTCGCGTTGAGTTTCACCTGTTTGGCGTATTGCTTGAACTCCGGCTTCAGGGCCTCCCCAAAGGCCACGGCCTTGGCCGCGATGACGTGCATCAGCGGCCCGCCTTGGATTCCGGGGATCATTTGGCTGTCCAACAGTTCCCCCATTTTTTTAGTACGGCCGCTTTTGGGAGCCACCGCTCCAAAAGGGTTATCAAAGTCCTTCCCCATGAGGATCATGCCGCCTCGCGGGCCCCGGAGGGTTTTGTGGGTCGTCGTGGTGACCACATGACAATGGTCCATGGGGTTATTGAGCTCGCCCGCCACGATCAAACCCGCCGTATGGGCGATATCAGCCCAAAGGAAGGCGCCGACCTCGTCCGCGATCTGGCGGAAGGTCGCGTAATCCCAATCCCTCGAGTAGGCTGACGCGCCGATGGAGATCATCTTGGGCCTGTGTTTTTTGGCCAAATCCCTGGCCTGGTCCATATCCACCCGACCGTCCTCCTTGCGGACCTGGTAGGCGAAGAAGTTATACATCCTCCCGGAGAAATTTCCCTTGAAACCGTGGGTCAGGTGTCCGCCGTGGGACAAATCAAGGCCCAGGACCGTGTCGCCGGGATTGATGAAGGTAAAATAAACCGCCATGTTGGCCTGGCTGCCGGCGTGGGGCTGCACATTGACATATTGCGCCCCGAAAAAAAGTTTGGAAGCCCTTTCCCTGGCCAGGTTCTCCGCCACATCCACCCACTCGCAGCCGCCGTAATAGCGGTTGCCGGGATAGCCCTCGGCGTATTTATTGTTCATCACGTTGCCCAGAGTATCCAGGACGGCCACGCTTGGAAAATTTTCCGAGGCGATAAGTTCCAGCTTCTCGTTCTGCCGGTGAAGCTCCCCCACGGTCGCCCGGTAGATTTCAGGATCGGCGGCTTTTAGGTATTCCATGGACATGGGTGAGGCTCCTTTTCGAGTGGTTTAATTTTGCCGGCCAGGACGGGGCCCCCGCCGGCGGTTTTAAAAGCGAACGATCATCCCGACTTTTAGCCGCAATTTGCCGCATGAGCCGCGAGGCAGTTCCAAACAATGCTCGCTTTCCGGGGGCCCCCAAAAGAGGCGCCAAGGGCCGGCGGACGGAACAATTTCGAGTATTGTCCGGGTTTTATCCATAAAAACAAGGTCTGGTTTTAAAAAAGTGAAGAAGGTATGGACGGACCGGCAATGGGGGAAAAAAAGGCCCTTGGCCCCGGGGGGCCAGTTCCGCATCCCCATGAGGCCTAAAAATCTCGGCCAAAATGTCCCGGCGGTCAGGATGTTTTGAAGGGACAGGCTTCTCATGGCCGGAAGAATTGCAGGAGAATGGGCCCAAAGATGATCAAAAAAGTCACCGGCATGATGAAGAGGATCAAGGGGACCAGCATCTTAACGGGCATTTCCTGGACGGTTTTTTCGGCCCTTTGAGTTTGCTTGTCACGGGTGGTCAAGGAAAGCTGCCGCAGGATTTTCGAGACCCCTGTGCCGAAGCGCTCGGCCTGGATAAGGCTGGCGCAAAAGAGGCTGTAATCGGTCAAATGGAGCCGGCTGGCAGAGGATTCCAGCGCCTTTTTGCGGCTGGAACCGCTTTGGGTTTGCCCCAGGACAAGGGTGAATTCGGCCTGGAGGGGTCCTGGTTTTGAATGGCGGAGATATTGCTCCATCGACTGTTCCAGGGAAAGGCCAGCCTCGGAACATAAAGAGAGGATTTCCAACGCGTTCGGCAATTCCGACAGCAGAGCCCTTTCCCGCCTCCCGGCCTGGTCCCGAAGCCATTGCAGAGGGAGGATTCCTCCGGCCAAGAGGGCCAAGAGCCCCAGTCCCAGGCTGCCGGTCAAAAAAAGAACAAAAGCCGCAGCCACCAGGGCTGAAAATATTTGGGAAAAAACCAAATGGCGCTGGGTCAAGTCGCCGCGTCCCGCCCTTTGAAGAAGGCCCGAGAGGTAGAGGGCGTAATTCCCGGCCCATTTGAATCTCGAAAGCGATGGAAGCCTATTTCCGACGAGAAAAATGGTTCCGGCGGCCAGGGAGGTCTTTTGGGATTGGAGGAGGTTCGACAGCCTGATTTTTTGCCTCCAGGTGCGCCAGGAGGACAGGGCCTCGTCCGCCAGGTTGAAAGAAAGCCATCCCCACATGACCGCTGAAATGAGGAGAAAAAAGGTCGCCAAGTCAAAACTCCAAGCGTAAAAGCTGTCGAATCCAAAGGAACCCGATCGTTTCCAACAAACCAGCCAGCAGAAGGATGGCCCATCCTGTTTTTTCGGTGAAAAGCGGGAGGATAAGGCCGGGATCCATGAAAAAAAAGACGGCTCCCAGCAAAAGCGGCAGCAACCCCATGAGAAGTCCCGAAAGCCGGGCCTGGGCCGTAAGGGCTTCCCTCTTACGGAACATCCTGTTCTTTTCCTCCATGCCGTCCATTAGGACCTCCAGCAAATGGATCAAATTAGCCCCCGTTTGCCGGGAAATCCTGTAGGATTCCAGAAATTGCCTCAACTCGATGAAACCCTCAAAACGACCGCACATTTTGGACAGGGCCTGGTCGGCGGAAGCCCCCAGATTCAACTCGGAGCAAACCAAGGACCATTCCTCTTTTAACGGACTAGGACTTTCCG
>Ga0265338_10008033_pt1 | contig 12906 bp, 12 predicted proteins | sample 42126metaG_FD_193579 | JGI IMG/M metagenome (GOLD analysis project Ga0265338, IMG submission 193579) | Rhizosphere microbial communities from Carex aquatilis grown in University of Washington, Seatle, WA, United States - 4-21-26 metaG | ecosystem: Host-associated > Plants > Roots > Rhizosphere... | reverse complement strand
GACGCGCATCGTGCCGCAGCAAGGCGGAGGCCGGGAATAGCCATGACCCAAGACGAGCTGTTCGCGAAGATCTCGGCGAAGCTTCCGCAGGTCGAGAAGCACGCCACGCAGGTAAAGGAGTATCTCACCCTCAAGCTGAAGAGCGCCGAGGACGTGCTGCCGGTCGCGCGCGCCCTCAAGAACGAGCTGGGCTTCGACTATCTCGAGATCGTCACCGCGGTGGACTGGGTCGGCGTGGTCAATCCCGACGGCTTCATCCGCAATCCCAACCCGAACGTCTTCCTGCCGGAGGGGGCGACGCCGCAGAACTTCCCCTGCGCGACCCCGAACTTCCCGTACCGGCCGATGTTCGAGGTCGTTTGGAGCTTCGGCAACCTGACGGAGAAGATGAAGGTCTTCGTCAAGCTCGAGCTCCCGCGCGACGACGCGCGCGTGCCGAGCCTGGCCGGCCTGTTCAAGGCCGCCGACTGGCAGGAGCGCGAGACCTACGATCTCTTCGGCATCCGCTTCGACGGGCATCCGAATCTCACGAAGATCTTGACGCCCGAGTTCACGCAGGGTCATCCGCTGCGCAAAGACTACGTCCACGTGAAGGACCGTTACGATGAGTGACACGCAGACCGCCGTAGAGCCCGAGCACAAGATCAGGACGGACTCGATGTTCGTCAACCTCGGGCCGCAGCACCCGAGCACCCACGGCGTGCTGCGCGTGGGCCTGACGATCGAGGGAGAGCTGATCACCAAGGCCGTCCCCGACGTCGGCTACCTGCACCGCGGCACCGAGAAGCTCGCCGAGGCGCGCGGCTACCACCATTGCGTCGTGCTCACGGACCGCTGGGACTACGTCTCGGCGATGCCCAACAACCTCGTCTTCTGCCTCGCGGCGGAGAAGATCATGGGCGTCAAGGTCCCGCCGCGCGCCAACGCGCTGCGCGTGATCATGTGCGAGCTCAACCGCATCGCCTCGCACCTGCTGTTCTTCGGCACCTACGGCATCGACACCGGCGCCTTCACGCCGTTCCTGTACGCGTTCCGCGAGCGCGAGATGATCCTCGATCTCTTCGAGATGGTCTGCGGCGCCCGCCTGACCTACAACTACATCCGGTTGGGCGGCGTCATGCTCGACGTCAACGACGCCTGGCTGGCGAAGGCGAAGGAGTTCATCGAGTACTTCAAGCCGCGGCTGGACGAGTACGACACCCTCCTCTCGTTCAATCCGATCTTCATGGCGCGTACCGAGAACGTCGGGCTGATCTCCAAGGAGACGGCGATCAATTGGGGCCTCTCCGGCCCGAACCTGCGCGGCTCCGGCGTCGACTACGACGCGCGCAAGGCCGATCCCTACTGCGGCTACGAGGAGTACGACTTCACGGTGCCGCTCGGCAAGAAGGGCTCGTGCTGGGATCGATACTACTGCCGCGTGCAGGAGATGCGCCAGTCCGTCAAGATCGTCGAGCAGGCCCTGGCCAAGCTCCCGGCGGGAGAGACCATGGCGACGGGCGTCGCCAAGGTCCCGAAGCCCGCTCCCGGCGAGGCCTACGCTCACGTCGAGGGCGCCCGCGGCGATCTCGGCATCTACCTCGTCTCAGACGGTCAGGGCAGCCCGTACCGCATGCACGTGCGCGCCCCGTCGTTCATCAATCTCGCGATCCTGCAGGAGATGCTCGTGGGCAACAAGGTCGCCGACGTGATCGCCATCTTGGGCTCGATCGACATCGTGCTCGGCGAGGTGGACCGCTAATGGCTGAGGAAAAGTCGACGGGGAACGGAAGTTCGCCGGAAATCCCGAAGTCTCAGCCGGCGCCCGTCCCGGCCGGCGTCTCGGCCGGCGCCGCTCCCGCTCCGGCGGCGGCCAAGCCCGCCGCCGCGGCGGCGCCGAAGCCCGCCGCTCCGCCGAAGAAGTCCTGGCCGGAGCCCAAGTTCAACGAGAAAGACGGCCGGCTGCTCAAGACGACCCGCTACTGGCCCACCGAGCTCTGGCCTCACCCGTGGCAAAGCGCCAGCTATCGCAACGGCGCGATGATGCTCTTCGGCATCATCGCCGGACTCTTGGCCAGCGGCGCGGCGATCGGCGAGCTGTCGACCTGGGGCGACAAGCTGTACGCCTTGATCGCCGGCTTCGTCGCCTCCCATGGCCAGCCCGCCGTCGTCACCGACGTCATCTGGGTGGCGATCAAGGTCCTCATCGTCCTGCACGTCGTCCTGATCAACGGCCTCTGGGCGATCTGGTGGGAGCGCAAGATCAGCGCCCACATCCAGTCGCGCGTCGGCCCGACGTACGCCGGCGGCTTCCACGGCTGGGCCCAGACGATCATGGACGGCATCAAGCTCCTCTTGAAGGAGGACATCACGCCGGCCGCCGCCGACAAATGGGTGCACGCCCTGGCTCCGGCCATCGTCGTGGCCCCGGTCGTCGTCGCCTTCGCGCCCGTCACCTTCGGCAAGGACCTGGCGGCCGCCAACCTCGACATCGGCGTGCTCTACATCTTCGCCATGGCGGGCATCTCGGTGATCGGCGTCGTCATGGCCGGCTGGGCGTCGGGCAACAAGTACTCGCTGCTCGGCGGCCTGCGCGCCTCGGCGCAGCTCGTCAGCTACGAGCTGCCGCGCGGCTTCTCGATCGTGCCCGTGCTGATGTTCGCGGGGTCGCTGGACCTCTCCGTCATCGCCAACGCGCAGGCGGGGTACAAGTGGGGCTTCCTGCCGAAGTGGTTCATCTTCTACCCGGTGGTCGGGCAGCTGGCGTTTCTGATCTTCCTGATCGCCTCGATCGCCGAGACGAACCGAACCCCATTCGACATTCCCGAAGCCGAATCGGAGCTGGTGAGCGGTTTTCATACGGAGTATTCAGGGATGAAATGGTCCATCTTCTTCTTGGCCGAGTACGGGTACGTTCTCTTGGCCAGCTTCCTCCTGGCCACCTTCTTCCTGGGCGGCGGCGCCTCGCCGTTTGTCTTCGACCACGTCATCCCGAGCTGGCTCTGGATGCTGGGCAAGGCGATGGCCATGATGTTCGTCTTCCTGTGGGTGCGCTGGACGTTCCCGCGCTTCCGCTCGGACCAGCTCATGGACTTCTGCTGGAAGTTCCTGCTGCCATGGAGCTTCGCCAACATCGCCTTCGCCGGCCTCACGCTCTTCCTGCGCTAAACCCATGATCGACTACTTCTCGAAAGTCTTCTCCGCGGCCTGGAACACTTGGAAGGGCATGCTGCTCACGCTCAAGTACATGCTCAAGCCCTCCATCACCGTGCACTACCCGACGGAGAAGCTCGTCCCGTACGAGCGCTTCCGGGGCGCCTTGCTCTTCGACGCCGAGACCTGCATCTCCTGCAATCTCTGCGTGAAGGCCTGCCCGTCCTTCTGCATCCAGCTCGAGAACGCGACGATCCCGGACCCGAAGAATCCGGCCGTCAAGAAGAAGGTCGCCAAGGTCGAGTGGTACTCGATCGACTTCGGCAAGTGCAACTTCTGCCGCCTCTGCGAGGAGGCCTGCCCGACCAAGCCGAAGAGCGTCTGGCACTCCCTCGACTACGAGCTGGTGTTCTTCAGCCGCGACGAGATGGTGCGCTGCTGGAAGGCCGGCATCGGCTGGGTCGGCAAGTACTGGGATCGCAAGGCGAAGGACTTCAAGGACCCGCCCGGCCAGGTCCCGATCATGGAAGTCAACGTGAGGCGCTAGCAACATGGTATTCCAACAGATCGTCTTCTACTCGCTGGCCGCCCTGACCGTCCTCTCGGCGCTGGCCGTCGTCACGATGCGCAACACGGTCCACTCCGCGCTGTCGCTGGGCCTCTGCCTCGGCGGCGTCGCCGGACTCTTCGCCATGCTCGGGGCCGACTTCTTGTTCGCCGGCCAGATCATGGTCTACGTCGGCGGCATCGCCCTGCTCGTGATGTTCGTCGTCATGCTCCTCGGCCGCGCCTCGGACCTCCACCTGCGCCAGGTCAACAGCCAGTGGCTGGCGGCGCTGCTCGTCTGCGCCATCGCCGGCGCGGGCCTGTGGCGCGTGGCCATGCTGCCGCCGGCGGCGGCCGCGCCCGGCGCCGCGATGCCGACCACGCTGCGCCTGGGCCAGCTCATGATGGGGGACTACGCCGTCCCCTTCGAGCTCGTCTCGCTGCTGCTCACGGCGGGCCTGCTAGGAGCGGTGTTCTTCTCCGAGCTGGGGAAGGAGAAATAAGATGACGCTCTCCGCCTATCTCGTCGTCAGCGGCATCCTGTTCCTGCTCGGCATCTTCGGCGCGCTCACGCGGCGAAACATCATCGGCATCCTGATGAGCGTCGAGCTCATGTTCAACGCCGCCAACTTGAACCTGGCCGCCTTCAACCGCTTCCTGCACCCCGGCGGCGTCGCCGGCCAGTGTTTGGCGCTGTTCATCATCACGATCGCGGCGGCCGAGGTCGTCGTAGGCCTCGCCCTCGTTCTGGCCATCAACCGCAACACCGACACGGTGTATGTCGAAGAGTTCAATCTCCTGAAGGGATAAAGAAATGCTCGAGCACGTCTACCTCATCCCGCTGCTGCCGCTCGCGGCCTCGCTCATCATGCTGTTCGCGTTCAAGGAGAGCGAGCACTCGCCCGCCCCGTACGTCGGCATCGCGGCGATGCTGTGGTGCTTCATCCAGTCCTGCGTGATCTTCTACGGCGTCGCGAAGGGCGGCATCCACCTGCCTTACGAAGCGAACATGGAGTGGTTCAAGCTGCCCGTCGACATCGGCGGCCGCTCCTTCGCCTACAGCATGCCGCTGGGCGTGCTCATCGACGGCCCCGCCGCCGTCATGCTCATCGTGGTCACGCTTGTCTCCTCGCTGGTGCAGATCTACTCGACGGCCTACATGCACGGCGACCCGCGCTTCCGCCGCTTCTTCGCCTACGTGTCGTTCTTCACGGCCTCGATGCTCGGCCTCGTCGTCTCGAGCAACCTCCTGATCACGTTCACGTGCTGGGAGCTCATGGGCGTCTCCTCCTACCTGCTGATCGGCTTCTGGTTCGAGAAGCCGGGCCCGGCGTACGCCTCGAAGAAGGCCTTCATGACGACGAAGCTGGGCGACTGCGGCCTGTACCTGGCCATGCTGATGATCTTCATCAAGGTCGGCAGCTTCCAGATCACCCAATTCCAGGAGTTCGTGCTGCGCGGCTATCTCGCGCCCGCCGCGGCCACGTTCATCGGCCTCGGGATCCTCTTTGGAGCCGCCGGCAAGTCGGCGCAATTCCCGCTCTTCATCTGGCTGCCCGACGCCATGGAGGGCCCGACGCCCGTCTCCGCGTTGATCCATGCCGCGACGATGGTCGCGGCCGGCATCTATCTCGTGGCCAAGTGCTACTTCGTCTACTTGGCCGCGCCCGTGGCGATGGAGACGGTGGCCTGGATCGGCCTCGCCACGGCCCTGATGGCCGCGACGATGGCGGTCGTCGCCTACGACCTCAAGCGCGTGCTCGCCTTCTCCACCGTCTCCCAGCTCGGCTTCATGATGTGCGCCCTGGGCGCCGGCGGCTATACGGCCGGCCTCTTCCACCTGACGACGCACGCCTTCTTCAAGGCGCTGCTGTTCCTGGGCGCGGGCTCGGTCATCCATGCCGTGCACACCAACGACATGCGCGAGATGGGCAATCTCTCCAAGAAGATGCCCATCACCTTCTTGACCATGCTCATCGCCACCTGCGCGATCTCCGGCATCCCGTTCCTCTCGGGCTGGTACTCGAAGGACATGATCCTGGAGAAGGTCTACGAGCACAGCCCGGTGATGTGGGGCCTGCTGGCCTTCGCCGCGATGCTGACGGCCTTCTACATGTTCCGCCTGATCTTCCTGACGTTCACGGGCACGGAGCGCGATCACGAGAAGTTCCACCACGCCCACGAGTCCGAGTACCCGATGACGGTGCCGCTGATGATCCTGGCGGTGCTGGCGGTGGTCTCGGGCGCGGCCTTGGCGCACAACGGCTTCGTCTCGACGCTCTTCGCCGCGCCCGTCCTCCCGGGAGCGAAGGAGGCCGCCGAGGCCCCGGCCTGGATCGGCTGGGCGATGACGGCCGGCGTTTTCGTCTCGATCGCTTTCTCGTACTTCCTGTACCGCGGGCCCGAGTTCAAGACGGCCGAGTCGCTGAAGTCGACCTTCAAGCCCGTCTTCAACATGCTCGAGCAGCGCTACGGCTTCGACGCCGTGTTCCTCGGCCTCGTCGCCGTCTGCGACGGCATCGCTCGCGTCTCTTACTGGATCGACTCCGAGGTCATCGACAAGGTCTTCGTCGACGGCTGGGGCCTGCTGATGCAGATCTGGGCCCACATCTCGGAGCTGTTCGATCAGCTCTTCATCGACAAGACCGTCGACGGCTTCGGCGGTCTGTCGGTCGACCTGGGAGTGGCCCTGCGCGTGCTGGTGCGCGAGGGGCAGGTCCAGGAGTATTTGATGTACGTCGCCATCGCCGTCAGCCTCATCGCCGTCTTGATCCTATTCCGCTAGGAAGATAACCCAAGGACCCGGAAGAAAAAAATGAACCTGCCCCTGCTGAGCCTGATCACCTTCATCCCGCTGGTCGGAGCGCTCATCATCCTCTGCCTGCCCAAGGAGAACGTCCGCGCCGTCCAGACCGTGGCGATCGGCGCCGCGGCGATCTCCTTCTTGATCTCCGCGTTCATGCTCATGGGCTTTGACCGCGGCACTCCGGCGATGCAGTTCGTCGAGCACTTCGACTGGATCCCGTCGATGGGCGTCTCCTACTTCCTCGGCATCGACGGCTTGTCCTTTCCGCTGGTGCTGCTGACGACCTTCATGACGCTGATCGCCCTGATCGGCTCGCTCGGCATCAAGGAGCGCGTGAAGGAGTACTTCTTCTGGTTCCTGCTGCTGGAAGTCGGCATGCTCGGCGTCTTCGAGGCCCTCGATCTGGTCCTCTTCTACGTGTTCTGGGAGATGTGCCTGGTCCCGATGTACTTCCTGATCGGCATCTGGGGCGGGCCCAAGAAGGAGTTCGCGGCGATCAAGTTCTTCCTGTACACGCTGGCGGGCTCGGTCTTCATGCTCCTGGCCATCCTGGCCGTGTACTTCAACTCCACGCCGCACACCTTCGACATGATCCAGCTCATGAAGGCGCACGCCACGTGGTCGATGCGCTTCCAGATCCTGGTCTTCCTGGGCTTCTACCTGGGGTTCGCGATCAAGGTGCCGGCCTTCCCGTTCCACACGTGGCTGCCGCTGGCCCACGTCGAGGCGCCGACGGCCGTCTCCGTCATCCTGGCCGCCGTGCTGCTGAAGATGGGCGTCTACGGCATCATGCGCATCAGCTACGGCATCTTGCCCCTGGGCTTCCAGTGGTTCCTGCCGTATCTCATCGTCATCGCCGCCATCAACATCGTCTACGGCGCGCTCTGCGCCATGGCCCAGAGCGACATGAAGAAGATGGTCGCCTACTCGTCGGTCAACCACATGGGCTACTGCCTGCTCGGCATCGCGGGTCTGTCGGCGACCGGCTTCTCCGGCGCCGTCATGCAGATGCTGGCGCACGGCTTCATCACGGGCGCCATGTTCTTGCTCGTCGGCGTCATCTACGACCGGGCCCACACCCGCGATATCGCGGCCTTCGGCGGCCTGGCGGCCAAGACGCCGGTATACGCGGCCTTCATGTTCCTGCTGTGCTTCGCCTCGCTCGGCCTGCCGGGCTTGGCCGGCTTCGTCGGCGAGTTCCTCTGCTTCCTCGGCGCCTTCGCCCGCTGGAAGGTCCTCACGGCCTTCTCCGTGCTCGGCGTCATCGCCACCGCGGCGTTCTTCCTGCGCATGATGCAGAAAGTGTTCCTCGGCCCGCTCAACAACCGCTGGGCGGACCTGCCGGACATGACGCCGCGCGAGATCATCTCCATCGCCCCGCTCGCGGCGCTCACCATCGCGGTCGGCATCTGGCCGAGCTGGGTGTTCAACCTGATGAACACCACGCTCATCCACATGACGGAGCTGGTCAAGTAACATGATCGGCCTCCACCTCATCTACCCCGAGATCGCTCTCGGCGTCATGGCCCTCGGGCTCATGGTCGCCGACCTCGTGATCGCGGCGCGGCACGGCCGGGCGCTGTATCACCTGGGCTGGATCGCGGCCGTGATCGCGCTGCTGCTCATCGGCCTGACGATCTCGGACGCGGCTCATTACCAGGGCGTGGGGACGCTGTGGGCGGTCGATCCGCTCTCGCAGTTCTTCAAGATGCTGGTGCTGTTGACGACGGTGCTCTGCCTGCTGCTCGGGCTCGAGTACAAGGCCGTGCCGCCGGCGCACGCGGGCACGTTCACGGCGCTCATGCTGCTGTCGGCCTCGGGCATGATGTTCCTGGTGTCCTCGATCGACCTGCTGCAGACGTTCGTGTCGCTCGAGCTCATCTCGCTGTCGTCTTTCATCCTGGCGGGCTTCGAGCGGCGCAACCCGAAGTCCAACGAGGGGGCGATGAAGTACTTCCTGTTCGGCGCCTTCTCCTCGGGCATCATGGCCTACGGCATCTCGCTGTTCTACGGCGCCACGGGCAGCACCAAGCTCGTCGGCCTGTCGCAGACCGGCGGCCCGCTGTTCATCTTCAGCGTGCTGCTCATCCTGCTCGGCTTCGCGTTCAAGGCCTCGATCGCGCCCATGCACTTCTGGGTGCCCGACGCCTACGAGGGCGCGCCGACGCCCGTGACGGCCTTCCTGTCCATCGCCCCCAAGATCGCGACGATGGGAGCGCTGCTTCGGCTCTTCACGATCCTGCTGCCCGTCTCGATGCTGCAGCTGACGCTGCTCTTCTCGGTGATGGCGGGTCTCACCATGACGATCGGCAACTTCACGGCGTTCTTCCAGGACAACGTGAAGCGCCTGCTCGCCTACTCCTCCGTGGCGCAAGCCGGCTACATCATGATCGGCATCGTCTGCGGCAACTCGCTGGGCATGGAGGGGGTGCTCCTTTACTCCTTCGTGTACGTGGCGATGAACATCGGCGCCTTCGGCGTGGCGCAGCTCGTCGCCGCGCAAGCGGACGGGACCGGAGATCCCTACGGCCTCGACAAGTTCGACGGCTTGGCGCGGCGCTCCTTCGGCACGGCGCTGGCGATGACCTTCTTCCTGCTCTCGCTGGCCGGCATCCCGCCGCTGGCCGGCTTCATGGGCAAGCTCTACATCTTCTCGGCGGCGATGCAGTCGGGCCACTACGCCCTCGCTGTCGTCGCCGTGGTCAACAGCGTGGTCTCGGTCTACTACTACATGAAGATCGCCTACCACATGTTCTTCAAGCCGGCGGCCGACGAGGCGCCGCTGCCGCTCGGGCCGTTCCTGGCCGGCAGCCTGGCCGTGGCGATGGCCGGCGTGATCATCTTCGGGGTGTACCCGGAGCCGCTGATCTCCTCGGTCCAGGCCTCGGCGCAGTATCTGCCGTAGACCGCCTTATCCGCCGAGAGCTGCGGACGGCTAGCCCAGTCTAGCTATCCACAGATGGCATCCCATTCCGTTCACGATCCACGTGGATAGTCTCGTCTAGATGGCACGGCCCGGTCGGCAGGCGAAGTAGCGTGCCGGATCGGCGCCCGCGCCTCGAAGGTCGTCGAAGATCTTCTTGAGCGAGACGCCGAAGCTCGAGTAGGCGCGGTAGCGGTCCGTGTCTTCGCCGCCCGCTGTCGTCACCCCAAGCAGCCGGCCGGCGGCCGTCAGCACCGGCCCGCCGCTCATACCTCCGATAGAGTCGTGGTCGCCGAGAACGGTGTCGCCTGCCGCCAAGGCTGGGCGGTAGATCCTCGCCTTGAGCGCGCGCGTCGCCGGATCGAGCGTCGCCAGCCACGCGCTCTGAGAGATGTCCGCCGCCACCAGCCCTTGGACGGCGCGCATGCGGTAGCCAGGGGAAGACGGTCCGCCGGAGCGAGTCGCCCGCTGCGGAAAGCCGAACGCGATCAGGGGCTCGCCGGCGCGCGGCGGCCGAGCGTCGGCCTCCAGGCAGGCGACCGGGCCGTCGACTGCCACCTTCAAGAGCGCCCAGTCGCCCGTCGCCAGAGCGCGCAGGCGCTCCAGGCCCTCCGGCGAGGAGGGGAGATCGGAGGAATCTTCCGTGTAGCCGGTGGGAGAGACCCAGCCCTTGCCAGCGGCGACCAGGACCGACGGCCGCCCGTCTACATCGGGGCCGGGCGCCGCGCCGAAGAGCGTTGCCGTCGCCGGCAACTCGGCGATGATGTGCGACGCTCCGAAGCGACTCTTGGGGGCGCCCGGAAGTCCGACACAATGAGAGGCCGTCAGGACGTAGCCGTCCGCGGAGACGTATTCGCCCGCGCAGCCGCCGCCGACGCGGGCGATCGCCTCGACGCCGGAGCCCGGGACAGTCACGGTCTCGGGCTCGAAGAACCCTTCCTTGACCCGCGTGAAGTGGGGCGCGGCGTCCGCGCCGATTCCGCTGAAGGCGTCGCCGGGCGCCGCGGAGGCGCGTCCGCAGAGCCCGCCCAGCGCCGCCAGGACGGCCGCCCAGACCCATCTCATGAGGGGCAGCGTAGCCCGCGCGAGAACGGTCCGCCTGGGTCTTTCGGCCCGCGCGGCGACTGTGCTAGGATGGCGCCATGATCGGCATCGCCCTGATGTCCTGGCTCACCGTCGCCGCTAAAGCCACGATCGTGGACGTGCAGTCTCCGGCTCTCCAGCAGCTCAAAGACGTCGAGAGCGTCTCGGCCGACGCGGAGAGAAACCCCGAGCAATCCAAGGAGAAGGGCGACCTCGGCTTCACCATCCAGTCGCTCAAGCCTATCGGCTACCGCACGGCGGAGAACGGCAAGCCGCAACAGCCGCCCACGGTGCCGCAGGCGCCGGACGAGGCGCCGCTGCCGGCGAAGGACCGGCCCGCGCCGCCCGCGCCGGACGCCAAGCCGCAAAAGCAGGACGCCGCGGGAACGGCGGGCAAGTGCTACACCTTCACCGGAAACTCCGCGATGAAGGGCGTGACGATCTACTCGCCCAAGGAAGACCCGACGTGCAGCGAGAAGCCCCAAGAGCCCGCGCCGAAGGAAGGCCCGATCAGCAAGAAGCTGGTCTACGGCGCGCTGGGCCTGGGCGCCGCGGCCGTGGCGGCGGGCTTTCTTCTCTGGCCCCCGGCGCTCCTGATCGGCGGCCTGCTGCTCGGCGCCGGCGCCGTGCTCTGGTACATCAACAAGAAGCTTTCTTGACGCGCCAAGCCGCGTAGAGCAGCAAGAGCCCGGACCAGCGCCGCACCCCGTCCGCGCCCGCGAGCGCCCGCGCCGAGCGGCCCAGCGCCTGCGCGGACGCGGCGAGCCAGGACAGCCCCTCGGGAACGTCGCGCCCCGCGGCCGCCAAAGCCAGCGCCGCCGCGCCGCCGAGCAGCAGGGCGCATCCCAGGCCCCGGTCGCGCGAGCCGGCCCAAAACGCCACCAGCACGCCCGCCCCGGCCATCGTCGCGCCGATCCCTCCCACGGCCCAGGCTTCGAGAGCCTGTGGGGGGTGCCAAGGACCGGCCGAGCGGATCAAGGCCGCCGCCAAGACGGCGAGCAGCGCCGCGGCGAGCGGCCGCCTATGAGGAGCCTCCTCGCCGTAGGCCGCGCCGCAGAGCAGCAGCGCCGCCGTCCCGGCGGCGCCGAGCCAATCCGCCGGCCCCACGCGCAGCCACGGCGCGCCGAAGACCCAGACGAACGCCGCGGCGAGCAGCGCCCCGGCCAGCGGAGAGAAGCCGGGCTCCCGCGGCAGCGCCGGCGGCGGCTCGGGCCAGACCTGCGCCGCCGAGGCGGCGCCGGCCTGCGACCTCCGAGGCGGCGACGGCGGAGGGATCGGGGGCGGCTCAAGCAGGTCGGTGGGGGCGCCGCTCGGCGCCAGGACCAGCGTCATCTCCCGCGCGCGCAGGGCGCGGGCCACCGTCTCGGCGTCGGCGGGGCGACGGGCGGGATCGGGCTCCAGCAGCGACGAGAGCAGCTGGGCCGCGTAGGGCGTCAGCACGGGGGCTTCCTGGCGCAGCGCGGCCGCGGAGGGATGCCAATGCGCCTGCGGCGGCCGGCCCGTCAAGCAAAACCACAGGCAACCGCCCAGGCCGTAGAGGTCCTGCCGGGGGTCGGCCGGGGCGCCGCCCGCCTGCTCGGGCGCCATGAAGCCCTCGGAGCCGACGGCGCCGCGCTCTTGGCCGACCGTCGCCGCCAGGCCGAAGTCGACGAGCATGGGCTGGCCGCCGGCGGCGATCATGACGTTGCTGGGCTTGACGTCGCGGTGCACGATGCCCAGGCGGTGGGCGGCGGCCAGCCCGAGCGCGATCTCCGCGCAGACGCGGCCGGCCTGCTCGAGCGGCATCGGGCCGCTCTCGGAGACGTGCTGCAAGAGCGTGCGGCCTTCGACGAGCTGCATGACGACGTAGCGCAGCTCTCCCTCGCGTCCGGCGTCGAAGATGCGCACGACCCGGCTGTCCTCGACGCGGGCGGCGGCGCGGGCCTCGACGAGCCAGCGGTCCACGGCGCTGTCCGCGGCTCCCGCCCGGATGACCTTCACGGCCACCGGCCGGTCGAGCGCGATATGGCGGCCGCGGTAGACGACGCCCATGCCGCCGGCGCCGAGGACGGCTTCGATCGCGCACGAGCCGAGACGCTGGCCCACCAAGTCCATGCGGCCGTACTATAGCAGGGCCGTCACAATACGGCAATGTGTTAGAATCGCCCAATGCGCTGCGGCGTGGGGGGACGGGCGGCGGCCCTGCTGGTCTTGGCCTTGTCCGTCGCCTGCGTCGAGGGCCGGCGCTGGGAGCGGCTCCTCGTGATCGAGCCGCACGACGGAGTGCTGCTCTACGCGGGCAGCAGCGAGGATGAGACCAGCACCAGCAACGGCGCCACCCAGCGTCTGCAGCGCCTGCCCGGCGCGCTGGCCGCGAGCTACTCCTTCAAGAACTTCAACCGTGACCGACTGACCGTCAATTTTTCTCTCAAGGCCG
>Ga0265338_10008032_pt1 | contig 12906 bp, 7 predicted proteins | sample 42126metaG_FD_193579 | JGI IMG/M metagenome (GOLD analysis project Ga0265338, IMG submission 193579) | Rhizosphere microbial communities from Carex aquatilis grown in University of Washington, Seatle, WA, United States - 4-21-26 metaG | ecosystem: Host-associated > Plants > Roots > Rhizosphere >... | reverse complement strand
CCGGAGGATTATCCGCACCATCCGCCGGTAAATGAGCGTGCCCCCGTCAATGCCGGCCAGTCTTATCCACCGAAAGACTATGCCAAGTGGGGGGAACTGGCGTATCAATGGACCAGACACTGCGTTGAGAAATACGGCGCGGCCGAAGTCGGGAAATGGTATTGGGAGGTCTGGAACGAACCAAACATCAGCTACTGGCACGGTTCCCACGCCGATTATTTCAAACTTTATGATTACGCCGTTGCCGGCGTGCGCCGGGCGCTGCCCACGGCGCGGGTTGGCGGGCCGGAGACGGCCGGCGGACCGGGCGGGAAATTTCTTCGCGAATTTCTGGAACACTGCGCCCAGGGAACGAATTATGTGACCGGCCGGACCGGGTCGCCTCTGGACTTCATTTCCTTTCATGCCAAGGGTTCGCCGAGTTTCACGAACAACCACGTGCGCATGGGGATGAGCAGCCAGTTCCGCAACATGAACGATGCCTTTGCCGTCATCGCCTCCGTTCCGGAATACCGGCATACGCCTGTTGTCATTGGCGAATCCGATCCCGAAGGCTGCGCTGCCTGCCGCGAGCCCCGGGACACCTATCGCAACGGCACAATGTATTCCAGCTACACCGCCGCCAGCTTTCCCCGCGAATATGAACTGGCCGCAAATTACGGGGTGAACCTGGAAGGAGCGCTCACCTGGGCATTTGAATTCGAGGACCAGCCCCCGTTCGCGGGCTTCCGCGCGCTCGCGAGCGACGGTCTGGACCTGCCGGTGCTCAATGTGTTCCGGATGTTCGCCAAGATGAGCGGCTGGCGCGTCGCGGTGACCAGCAGCGCCGGACTCGACGCGAAAACGATCCTCACCCAAGGTGTTCGCGGCCATCCCGACGTGTCCGCGCTCGCCAGTCTCGACACCAACAAGCTCGCCGTGCTCGTCTGGCATTATCACGATGATGATCTGCCCGGAGCGGAAGCGACGGTGGATTTGACGATCGACGGACTGCCGATCAGAAACGGGAAAGCGACGTTGACGCAATATTGCATAGACGCCAACCACAGCAATTCCTACGAGGCGTGGAAACGGATGGGTTCACCCGTGCCGCCAACGCCGGAACAATACGCGCAACTGGAGAAGGCGGGACAACTGGCTGAAAGCGGCCGGCCGGAAATCATCCCGGTCCAGAACGGAAGGGCGACCCGGCATTTGCAATTGCCGCGCCAGGCGGTGTCGTTGTTGGTTTTCGCTTGGAACTAGCAAGGCGCAATCAGCCCGTTGGCACCGTCTTTCCCGCGCCCTGCCGATTTGTCTTTTGGCGGATATGTTTCTTTGGCCCGATTCTGATATAATGCCGCCATGCGAAGGCTGCCGCGCTCCTTTTACAATCGGGATACCATAACGGTCGCGAAGGAATTGCTGGGGAAATATCTGGTCCACAAGGAGCGTATTGGACGGATCGTGGAGGTGGAAGCCTATCTTGGCCCGCACGATCTCGCGGCGCATTCCGCCCGGGGGCTGACCGAACGGACCAAGGTGATGTTCGGTCCGCCGGGACATGCCTACGTATATTTTATTTACGGAGTGCATCATTGCATGAACGTGGTGACAGAACGCGAAGGCCACGCTTCCGCCGTGTTGTTGCGGGCCATCGAACCGGTGCGCCATGTCGCGGGCCGGACAAACGGCCCCGGCCTGCTGTGCCGCGCCATGGACATTGACCAGCGGCTCAACGCGCATGACCTGCTGAGTGATGATTTTTACATCGCCGCGCCGCCGGCAGCCGAACCGATGGTGATGGTGAAACGTCCGCGCGTGGGCGTGGACTACGCGCGGCACTGGGCGAAACGGCATCTGCGATTTTACATCAAGGGCAATCCATTCGTGTCGCGGCCCTAATTTCTCCATCCATCGGTCATGCCGTAAGCAAGGGCGTAGCAGGCGAAAATTCCCGCGCCGCCTGCCATACCCGCCAGCCATGCCGTGAACCAGCCGCCGCGCCGAAGCCGTTTCGCCAGGATCGCCAGCAGGACGGCGATCCCGAATTCACCGAGGACAATATAATATGGTGTGCAGGAAATCATGCGGCAGCTGTGGTATTGCCACCAGTGGATCCGGCGCGCCATTTCCTCGTAATATGGAATATTGATCGCACCCAGCATGCCGGCCGCAACTAGGCCCGAAACCTTGAATCGTTCCCACAACCAGAGCCCCAGGCAACCGAACTGCACTGCCACAATTTCCCAGGCCAGCGGCATCCAGATGGGCGATCGCCACAGCATCGGCCCGCCGCCAATTGTGTAATCCAGCGTGCGCGTATAATCCACCAACCAGGCGTCCGCCGCGAGTTCGGTAAATCCGACTGCCAGGCCAAAAACCATGAATCGCAGCAGCAGAATATCACGGTGCCGCGCCGCAATAACGAGCAGGATGACATTGTCCACGAGGTTGAGCAGAAGGCCGGTCCTCCAGTCCGACCACGGGACGAACGCAAGCAGCGCAACGGCGACGACGTTGATGGCAATGGTTGCCCCGACAATTCGCAGTCGTCGCACTGCGAGCGGGTTGAAGTTGGAAATGACGGTTTCGGACATTGACGGAACAGTTCCGTTGCTTAAATCGGCGGACGCAGCATTTTCCAATTTCCCGAAAAATGCAATTCACAAACCGGCAACCGGCCTGATCCGCGTCAGTCAATCCCGCTGAAATCTTGACCTGACCCGGGACGTCATTACCTTCACAGAATGAATATCTCCACGAGTCCTGCCAAGGCTTGGGTCACTGCGACAGTTGCCGCTTTCATGCTCACGGGGGCGGTTCGTACCCCGGCGCAACCCATTCCGCTGCCAGTCATCCCGACCAACACGTTCAACATCGCCGCATATGGCGCGGTCGGCGATGGCGTGACGCTGGACACAGCCGCGATTCAAAAGACCATCGATGCGGCTGGCGCCGCCGGCGGTGGAACGGTCCTGGTTCCGGCCGGCAAATTCTTGACCGGCCCCTTCACCCTCGCCAGCAGCATTGATCTGCATCTTGAAAAAGGCGCGGTCATTTTGATCAGCAATGACATCACCAATTATCCGATCGTCCGGGAACGTTATCAGGACAGCATCACCGTCAACGGGGCGCATGATCTTGAAATCAGCGGCGAAGGAACGATTGACGGCCAGGGTGAGGCGTGGTGGACGGCCTTCCGCGCGGATCAGTCCATGACGCACCGACCCTACCTGATCAAGCTGTCGAACTGCACCCGCCTGTTGGTCCGCGGTGTCACACTGAGCAACTCGCCGATGTTCCATCTGGTGCCTCAAAATTGCACGGACGTAACGATCCAAGGAATCACGATCAAGGCGCCGGCCAACGCTCCCAACACCGATGGCATTGATCCCTCCGGCTGGAATTTTCTCATCAGCGACTGTTCGATCGACACCGGCGATGACAACATCGCCATCAAGCCCGTTGGCGGACGCACTCCAGGAAATAAAAACTACACGATCAAAAACTGCGCTTTCGGCCACGGCCACGGGTGTTCCATCGGCGGCGGCACTGCCAACGGGGTTGAGGACGTCACCGTGAGCAATTGTACCTTCAACCAGACGGACTACGGCATCCGCATCAAGACCGTGCGCGGCAACGGCGGCCGGTTGCGGAATTGCACCTACGAAAACCTGAAGATGACGGCGATTGGAAAAAGTCCGATCAGCATCGTCGACTATTATCCTGAACGGAATGCGCCCAAGGACCCCGCGACCGAAAAAGCTGAGACCATCAACAATCGGACACCGTTCAACGAAAACATCGTCATCCGGAACCTGACCGCCACCGATTGTCCAAACGCCGGCATCATTCGCGGTCTGCCCGAGGCGCCCATCGAGGGCCTTTCGTTTTCCAATGTGAACATTTTAGCGGCAACCGGTCTGAAGGTTTATCATGCCAAGGAAGTCCGGTTCGTGCGATCGAAGATTACCGTCGAAAACGGAAAGTCACTGCTGACCTTCGATGCGCAAGTCACCGGGCTGGAATGACCGCGAAAAAGCGGAACCCGGTTTTACCCGGGTCCCGCCGTGAAATCTCAAACGCTATGATTAATAGCGACCGCGACCGCCACCACCACCACCGTATTCGCGACGACCGCCGCCGCCGCCGCCCGGGGGACGTTCTTCACGCGGCTTCGCCACGTTGACAGTGAGGGCGCGACCGCCCAATTGGGAGCCGTTCAGGGCTTCAATGGCCTTTTGCGCCTCTTCCGGCGTGCTCATGGTGATGAAACCGAAACCGCGGGGACGGCCGGTGACCCGGTCCATCATCAGGTTGGTTTCCGTGACCGTACCGTGGGCGGCAAACGCGTCCTGGAGGTCGTTTTCAGTGGTGTCGAAGGAAAGATTCCCTACAAACAATTTATTACTCATGTGATGTTTTACTGTAGACTAACCGTGCTCTTGCCAGACTGTTCCCGTTAACCGGATTTCAAATCATCACTGAACTGAAGTTCACTTGAAGATTCACCATGCCTCGTAAGTTGTAAGCTATCTAACAGACGCAGTAAGAATCGCACTTTTCAAGGCCATGGCAAGGATTATTCGGATAAATCTTTTGGGGGAAACAAATACTTGTTCAGGTGGCACGGCGCGGTAAACCTTGTCAGCAATCGCAGCCGGGGTGATAATTTCAGGATGAACCTGCGGATTTTTCTTCCGGCAATATTTGCCGCAGCCTCGCTCCTCCGGGGCACAGCAACCCTGGCCAACGCAGAGGCAGCTCCAGCCACCACCTTGTGGTATGCGCAGCCGGCCGAAAAATGGACCGATGCCCTGCCCATTGGCAACGGACGGATCGGCGCGATGATTTTCGGCGGGGTGCCCGATGAACTCATCCAGTTCAACGAGGACACGCTTTGGAAAGGTCAACCGCATGATTACGTGCGCACCGGCGCGGCCACCAACCTGGCCGAAATCCGCCGGCTGTTATTCGACGGAAACATCCAGGAGGCCGTGGGCATCACCCGGACGAACTTTCTCAGCGACCCCCTGCGTCAAAAGGCCTACCAGCCCTTCGGCAACCTGCGCCTGCACTTCTTCGGCGACACGAACATCACCAATTATCGCCGGGAATTGGACCTGGATTCCGCCATCGCCCGCGTCACCTATCAGACCGGCGGCGTGACCTGTCAACGCGAAATCTTCGCCAGCCATCCCGACAACGCCATCATTCTGCGGCTTACCGCGGACAAGCCCGGCCACGTCAGTTTCACGCTCAACCTGGACAGCCCGCACGAAAATTCTCATACCAAGGCCGTCGGCCCGGACATGCTTGTCCTGACCGGGCAGGTCGAAACCAATGGCATGCGTTTTGAGTCACAGGTGCGCGTGATCGCGGCAGGTGGCCGGACCATCATCCAAGACAATGTCCTCACGGTCACCGGCGCCGACTCCGCTGTTTTGTTTTTGACGGCGGCCACCAGTTTCAAAAATTTTCAGGACATCAGCGCCGATCCCCACCCGCGCTGCGCGGCCAATCTGGCCAAAGTCAGCCAGCGGCCGTTCGACGCCGTCCTCGCCGATCACCTCGCGGATTATCGCAGCCTTTTCCTGCGGCTTAATCTCGACCTGGGCCATACTGACCGGGCCAGCCTGCCCACGGACCAGCGCTTGAATCTGGTAAAGGCGGCGGGATTGGCAGGCGATCCGGAGTTGGCCGCACTGTTTTTTCAATATGGCCGCTATCTGCTCATCTCCAGCAGCCGGCCCGGCGGACAGCCGGCCAATCTCCAAGGACTCTGGAACCAAGAACTCGACCCGCCGTGGGAAAGCAAATGGACGCTTAACATCAATTGCGAGATGAACTACTGGCCGGCCGAGGTCGCCAACCTTTCCGAATGCACCAGCCCGTTGTTCGACATGATCGATGACCTGGCCATCAGCGGCGGTCGCACGGCCCGGGAACAATACGGCGCCCGCGGCTGGGTCGTGCATCACAACACCGACCTCTGGCGCGGCTCCGCTCCCATCAACAACATTGACGGCGTCTGGCCGACCGGCGGCGCGTGGCTCTGTTACCATCTGTGGGAACATTACCTCTTTACCGGCGATAAAAAATTCCTCGCCCGTGCCTATCCGGACATGAAATCGGCTTCGCTGTTCTTCATGGATTATCTGGCCAGGGATCCGAAAACGGGCTGGCTCGTCACGTCACCGTCGTTCTCGCCGGAGGAAGGAACGCTGTGCTACGGCCCGACCATGGACAACCAGCTCATCCGCGCATTGCTGAACAGCACCATCGAAGCCGCGGGGATTTTGGATCGGGACAAAAAATTTATGAAGCAACTGGCCGTCGTGCGTGACCGGCTTCCGCCCAATCAAATCGGGAAATACGGCCAGCTCCAGGAATGGCTGGATGATGTGGACAAACCCGACAACAACCATCGCCACATGTCGCCGCTGTGGGCGCTGTATCCCGGAGCGGACATCACACCTGCCGACACCAACCTGTTTGACGCCGCCAAAGTCCTCCTGAAATGGCGAGGCGACGGCAGCACCGGCTGGAGTTACGCCTGGCGCATCCCCCTCTGGGCGCGCGTCGGCGATGGCGATTTCGCCTACCGCCAGCTCAACGGCCAGCTTCAAAAACGGACCCTGCCCAATCTGTTCGACCTCTGTGGGCCGTTTCAGATTGACGGTAATTTTGGAGCCACCGCCGGCATCGCCGAACTGCTCCTGCAAAGCCAGCAATCTGAACTCCGCAATCCGCAATCCGCAATCCGCATTATTGAATTGCTGCCGGCCCTGCCCAAGGCTTGGCCCTCCGGCTCGGTCACCGGGTTGTGCGCCCGCGGCGGATTCGTAGTGGATATCGCTTGGAAAAACGGCGTGCTGACAAGGGCCGTGGTTCGTTCCGAGCTCGGCAATCCCTGCGTCGTCCGACATGACGGTCAGGAAATCGAACTGAAAACGGTAGCTGGGAAATCTTACGCTTTCGACAGGCAGTTGCATCCGGTGGTACAAAACTAAGTTCCCGTGCAAATCAAATTCTTCCTGGCGCTGATCGCCACGATTTGCCTGATGTTCGGCACTGCCGCGGCCCGTGCCGAGTCCTCAGGCCAGTGGCAAAGCATCGGGACGGCCAAACCACTCGATTTCACCGTGTCGGAACCGGAAGGTGTCGCCACCAACCAGCCATTGCCGGTCATCATCTACCTGAAAAATCTGGGAGCACCGCGCACCGGCACCGAGAACGACGAAACCATCCTCCGCGATTTCCACACCAACGGTTTTCTGGTGGTCACGCTCGATTTCACCCATCAACCTCTGGCCCGCATTCCGTTTATCAATCGTGACCTTGGAAAATTGCGTGACGATTTGCGCGCCAAAAAATTCCTGGGCCAATACCCTCTCGATGACGCACATATCTTCATCATCCCGGAAGGTTGCCGGCTGAAGCGCGACGTGTTGTTCTATCTGGACGACAAACGACCGCTGGCCCTGGATATCATTTATCCATCCCGGCCAAAACAACCAGTCGGCGCACTCATCGAATTTTCCTGCGACAACCAGAATCGCATGGGCAATACATCGCTGTCCATCTGCAGCGATACCATCCTGGATGCCGAAGCCACCGAGGGATTCGCCGTCGCCATGGCCGATCATCCGGTTCCGCCTCCGTACAAGGGATTGGATGCCATGCCTGATTGTGCGTGGAAGATCAAAGCCGCCGTCCGGACGTTGCGCGCCGAAGGCGCAAACCTGGGACTGAACGGCAAAATCGCTCCCATCGGCTTTTCCCGCGGCAGCGGCATGGCCCTGATGCTTGTGACCACCGAAGGCCGGGTGGAGTTTGAAGGCCACGGCGAAAATCCGGGCACCAGCAGCTCCGTGCAAGGCGCGGTCGTCATGTCCGGCCGGTTCACCTACCTCGATCTGCTGGCGGACGACCACATGCTCCCGCGTTATGCCGCAGCCTGGGGCGACCGTACCAATCATCTCGAAGTCTGGCGGCAGGCCGGCGCATTGGATTACCTGAACCACGCCACACTGCAGTTGTTTCTTTCGATCAACTGTTCCGAAGCTCCCGATGCCTTGCACCAGATGACTGTGCTCCGCAAACGCCTCGCCGATCTGGGCAGTGATGAAGTTTTCATGATGGACCCCGTTCCCCGTGGACACAAAGTTCCATTGGTACCGGAGATTCTGGACGACATGAACCATTACCTGAAGAGCCGGTTGAATTAACCTGGACTCCGAAGTTGGGGATCACGCCCGCCTCGGGCGTGGCTGGACGCGCCCTCGCGTCCAGTCTTGGGTGCGCGATCGAGTTTCGCAACGGATCCGCACCATTCCTGGCACCGGTGTTTTCCGCGGGGGCGCGGAAAACTGCACCCGAGGCGGGCGCGCTCCCTTTTCTTTTTTAGGAGTGCTTCAACGAGCGCAGGTACGCCAGCACCGCCACCGCGTCCTCGTGCTTGAACCGGTATTGCGGCATGGGCGGCATCGCGAGCTTGCCGGTAAGATCAATGCCCGTTTCCAAAAAGTACAATGCCTTCTCGTCGGTAAACCCGGGCATTCCGGCAATCGGCGGCGCCGCCACCGCAAAGGACATGGGATGGACCGGCTTGAAGTCCAGCACGTCACCCTGCAGCCACTGCGTGCGATCGTACTCGCCCTTGTCGGTCTTCGGCGTGTGGCATTCCGCGCACATGGCCACGTACTCCACGAGATATTTGCCGCGCTGGATTTGTGCGTCGGTGGCGGACGGCGCCGGGGGCTGGGCGGGAATTCTCACGGCGAACAAGCCGGTTGCCAGGGCAAGCAGGAACAGGATGACTTTTGGCTTCATGTTCGTTTATGTAACGATTCCCGAAAATCGGAACAAGCGGAAATTGCAATAGTGGCAGCAACTTTTGCTTTGTGTCTTGCCAGAATGGGGTTAAATTAATCGGGTAATAACCCCAAAAGGATGGCAGCTCGACTGCCGTTTGAAAGCACGCCTATGAACCAAACATCTGCGTCTGACAAAAAGACCGGCGCCAAAGCGGTCACACCGGGTTCCAATATTGCACCCAAATACCCCGGCGTCCGCGTCACCTGCAACGGCAATTTCCTCGTGGCCGAACACGTCGAGACCCGCATCACCGAAGGCGGCGTCTTTTACCCCATCACGCCCTCCACCGAGGGCGGCGAAATTTACCAGGGCTCGTTTGCCGCCGGTGAATTAAATGTCTGGGGCCACCAGAAAATCGCCGTCGAGACCGAGGGCGAACACGCCGCGCAGGGCGGAGCCACGGCCTTTGCCGTCAGCGGCAAGCGCACCGTCAATTTCACCTCCGGCCAGGGCATCGTCTATGCCATGGAACAGTACTATCACGCGCCCGGCAAGTTCTCGACCATGGTGCTCGAGGTCGGCGCCCGCGCCCTCACCAAGCACGCCCTCAACGTCCATTGCGGCCACGATGATTTCTACGCTGCGCTCGACACCGGCTGGACGATGCTCGTCAGCAAGGACGCCCAGCAGTGCGCCGACCAGGCCATCATCCTCCGCAAGGTCTGCGAACTTTCGCTCAACCCGGGCATGAACATCCAGGACGGCATGCTCACCACCCATTCCGAGCGCACCTACCTCGCGCCGGAAGCCGAGCTGCTCCGCGAATTCCTCGGCGGGTCCGGCGACACCATCGATTGCCCTACCCCCGCCCAGCGCGAACTGTTCGGCCCGCATCGCCGCCGCGTGCCGGAAATGATGGACCTGAAAAACCCCCTGCTCCTCGGCCCGGTGCAGAACCAGGAGCATCACATGAACGGCGTGGTCGCGCGCCGCAACAATTTCAACGAGCCCATCCTCAAGTTTCTCGAGGACGCCTATGTCGAATTCGGCCGGCTCACGGGCCGCGTCTACGGCCTGATCCAGCAATTCAAGTGCGACGATGCGGACACGGTGTTCGTCTCGCTCGGCTGCGCCGCCGACAACATCGAGGCCGCGTGCGATTACCTGCGCGAAAAGCGCAACGCCAAGGTCGGCTCGATGCACATCAACGTCATCCGCCCGTTCCCCGAGGCCGCCGTCATCAACGCGCTCCGCGGCAAGAAGAACGTCATCATCCTCGAGCGCACCGATGAAGGCATGGCGGGCGACAATCCGCTCGCGCGCGACATCCGCGTCGCCATCGGCAAGGCCAATGAAGCCGCGAAATACGGCGGCGACCTGCCCGGCCTCACCCCGGAGGAAACGCCCCGCATCTTCCGCGGCAGTTACGGCATCGGCTCGCGCGATTTCCGGCCCGAACACACGCTCGGCGCCTACGAATACGCCACCGGCCATTCCCGCCGCCAGGACGGCGCCGGCGCTTCCGGCGGCGAAACCTATTTCACCCTCGGCATCGACCATCCTTACGCGGTCATCAGCAAGGAAACACCCTCGCTGCTGCCGGACGGCGCCATCGCCGTGCGGTTCCATTCCATCGGCGGCTGGGGCATGATCACCACCGGCAAAAACCTCGGCGAAATCGTCGGTGAATTCGGCGACCTCATCAAGCATCGCGACGCCGAGACCGACCCGGACGGGCGGCTCAAGGAAAAATTGTTCGTGATGGCCAATCCGAAGTACGGCTCGGAGAAAAAGGGCGCGCCCACGAATTATTACCTCACCGTCGCCCCCGACATCATCAAGGTGAACTGCGAGCTCAACCACGTGGACGTCGTGCTCTGCTGCGATCCGAAAGCGTTCACGCACACGAACCCGCTCGAAGGCATCAAGCCCGGCGGCTGCATCGTCTGGGAATCCAGCGACACCCCGGAGACCGCCTGGCAGCGCATCCCGTCCCAGCACCGCCGGTTCGTCAAGGACAACGACATCCACGTGTACATCCTGCCCGGGTTCGACATCGCGAAAAAGGCGACCAGCAAGACCGAGCTCCAGCTCCGCATGCAGGGCAACTCGTTCCTTGGCGCGTTCTTCCGCGTCTCGCCCTTCCTCCGGCAGCACAACATTTCCGAGGAAACCTTCCATGACACGGTCAAGAAACAGTATCAGAAGAAATTCGGGCGCTTCGGCGACGACGTGGTCACGTCGAACATGACCGTCATGACCGAGGGTTTCTCGCGCGTGCAGGAAATCAAATACGGCGAGTTCAACGAACCCGATCGCTCCTCGATGCGCAATCCGCCGGTCGCGCCGATCGGCGCCGAGCCGCTGATCCCCACCGCCGGCTGCGGCACGGCCTGCGGCACGGGCATCCCCGCGCCTGCGCAACAGACGCCGCGGTACGCCTTCCAGACGCTGGCCAAGTTCGATTCCGAATTCCGCGCCGGGCTCGGCTATCATCAGCCCGCCGGCGCGCTCGCATCGCTCGGCGTCATGGGCGCCGGCTCCGGCGCGACCCAGTCAAAGTACGTCGCCCGCCGCGAAACGCCGATTTACATCGCCGAAAACTGCACTCAATGCATGGAATGCATCACCGCCTGCCCGGACACGGCGCTGCCCAACACGTCGCAGGACGTGGCCATGGTCCTCAAGACCGCCGTGCATTATTATGTCACCGACCCCGCTGAACGCACCAAGTTCGCCGCCGAGCTGAAGGGCATCGAGGAACGTTCGCGCGTGAAGATGAACGAATCGGTCAAGGCGAAGACCAACGTTCCGTTCAAGGACATCATCCGCAATGAAGTCAACGCGCTGGCCACGATCAGCGACAAGACCAAGACCGAGTTCACCGGCATCATCGACAAGCTGCCGATTGCCTACTCGAACGTGCCCGCCATCTTCCGGTCGCTTGAAGCCAAGACGCCCGGCGCCGGCGGGTTGTTCTCCATTTTTGTTTCCGACCTGTGCAAGGGTTGCGGCGAATGCGTGCAGGTTTGCGGCGACCACGACGCGTTGCGCATGGCCCCCGAGACCGAGGAACTCAACGCCGACCTGACCACCGCACAGATTTTCTCGCGCTTGCTGCCCGATACGCCGCAGAAATATCTCGGCCTGTACACCGACAACGACGCCGCGGGTTCGCGCGAGGCCGCGTTGCGCAATCATCTCATGGTCCGCCGCAATTACGAGGCGCTCGTCTCCGGCGACGGCGCGTGTGCCGGTTGCGGCGAGAAAAGCGTGCTGCGCGCTCTGGCGTCCGTCACCGAGGCCTACATGCGCCCGATGTATCATCGCAAGGCCGACCGCCTGCGAGCCAAAGCATCGCGGCTGGAGACCGAAGGCGTCGCGAAATTGCAGGCGTTGAAACAGCGCGACGAGGCCGAATATCACCTGTATCGCAAGGCCGTCGCCCACATCATCATGGGCCTGGGCGGCGAGGACGACGACGACACCGCCAAGCGCATCGCCGATTACGAGGCCAAGCACGGCGCGCTCACCGACGCGCAGCTCATCAACGCCGTCGTGGCCGTGATGCGGCAGGACGCCTTCAATCACCGCGATTTGCAGTCCATCGACGGCCGCCGCGCCAACGGCATGAGCGTCATGTTCATGGGCGCCAGCACCGGTTGCAACACGGTGTATGGCTCCACACCGCCGTCGAACCCGCATCCGTATCCGTGGATGAACTCGCTGTTCCAGGACGGTGCGACCATTTCGTGGCTGCTCGGCGAATCGCTCATCCTGAACCACGCCCGCCGCTCGGTCGTGCCCGAGCGCCTGGCGGACAACCTGCTTGGCGCGGCGAAGCAAAGCGAAGACGGCCTCGACCACACCGAGGTGATGACCCCGGCCGACTTCTTCCTGCTCACGCACCTCGACGACGCGCTGATGACCGACCAGGAAATCCGCGAGCTCCCGAAGGTCTGGGTGGTGGGCGGCGACGGCGCGCTCGGCGACATCGGATTCCAGAACGTGTCCAAGGTCATCCTGCAAAACCGGCCGAACGTGAAGATGCTCATGCTCGACACGCAGGTATATTCCAACACCGGCGGCCAGAACTCGGATTCC
>Ga0265338_10008030_pt1 | contig 12909 bp, 9 predicted proteins | sample 42126metaG_FD_193579 | JGI IMG/M metagenome (GOLD analysis project Ga0265338, IMG submission 193579) | Rhizosphere microbial communities from Carex aquatilis grown in University of Washington, Seatle, WA, United States - 4-21-26 metaG | ecosystem: Host-associated > Plants > Roots > Rhizosphere >... | reverse complement strand
GCGATCCGGGTGCGCGCTTCACCCAGGCCCTGTTAGGGCTGGCTGTCTGCGCGGGGCTCTATGCGCTGCTGGCGCCCATCAGCCAACCCCAGGTGGTGCTGATGTCGCTCATCTGGATGGCGCTGGGCCTGGACCACTACAGTCCGCGCAAGGTGCTGGTGCTGGCGGGGGTGTACCTCACCATCTACCTGAACGCCTATACGCGGGTGCTGCTGGACTCCGCCTCGCTGCGCCATGCCGACGCGCTCTACGTGCTGCTGGTATCGCTGACCTTGTGCGCCTTCATGTGGCTGCGGGCGCATGACTACGCACATTCTCACCGGGAGAAGGCGCAGTTGCGGGACGTGAACGACCGTCAGGCGGACGAGCTCGAAGAGGCCAAGACCCGCATCCATGCGATCACCCGTCAGGACCTGGACACCATCGCCCTCAAGTTCCCATTCTTCAAGGAGGAGTTGCGCCGTTGCAAGGAACGCGCCGACGCCAGCCGTACCACCTTCTCCACCGGTCTCGTCCAGATCGACCATCTCGCCAACATCACTGAGCGCTACGGTGAGACCGTGGTGAAGCAGTTGCTGCGCGAAGTGGTGGAGCGCATCACCCGTGTGCTGGGTGAGATGGGCTTGGAGGATTCGGCGGACGGGGCCTACCATCCGCTCGGCAAAGTGGGCGACGGACTCTATGGCGTGCTCCTGCCACGGGCCAACCTCAAGGGTGCGCGGGCCTGTGCTGAGCAAGTACACAAGGCGGTGGAACTGCAGTCCATACGTACCATGGCGGGCATGCTGAACGTCACGCTCACCATCGGCTTCGCCGAGTACTTCCCTGGCGAGACCCTGGACGAGATCATGCAGATGGTGGGCGTGTCGCTGGAGGCGGCGCGCGTACAGAATGTGGAAGAACTGCAGGCGGTACAGCGACCCAAACAGAACCTGCCGCCGGTCAAGGCGGCGACTACCGCTCACGATATCCGTCTACTGCATTACCAAGAGTATGAGAGCCCGCTGCACTGAACGCACTGTCAGTATCGACTGACGTGAGACGCCGCAGCGATGCGGCGTCTCACGTTGCGGGGCCTCAGCCGCCGGCGGCGGGGATGAGGTACTGCGGCATCAGCTCCTCGAAGAACTTGCGCCACACCGGGAAGTTGCCGTAGTTGCCGGCGGTGATCACCACCGCCAGGTCCAGGTCCGGCACCACCATCACCAGCTGCCCGCCGTTGCCCTGGGCCATGTATTCCTTGTAGGTCTTGCCTCCCACCTTGGCTTCGAACAGATGCCAGGTGTAGCCATAGCCGTGTCCCGGCGTGTATTCGGTGTTGGGGAAATAGGAGTGTTGCGTGGTGGCCGCGGTCACCCACTGCTGGCTCAACACCCGCTTGCCTGCCCAATTGCCGCCGTCCAGGTAAAGCTGCCCAAGCTTGAGCATGTCACGGGGTCTCAGGTAGATGCCGCCGCCGAGATAGGCGTCGCCGCTGGGTGTGAGGTTCATGTGGTAGTCGCGGATCTGTAGCGGTCCTGCGTAGTACTCCTGGAACAGATCCATGAGCTGCCGGTGGGTGGCGTCGCGGATCACTGCGCCCAAGAGGTTGACGCCGGCGGTGCAGTACACCGCCTTCTTGTCGCCCGGCGGGTCCATCATCGGTACGTCGAGGATGTACTTGTACCAGTCGTGCTGCTTGTCCTGGCCCTGCATGGTGTCCTCGTTGCCGGGCGAGTCGTCGTCGTTGTCGTCGCAGGCGAGCCCCGAGTCCATGGTCAGCAGGTGTCCCACCGTGATCTGCTGCTTGCGCGGATCCGGGTGGGCGAGGTCGTGGTACTCCGGCAGCAGTGACAGCACCGGCGTATCGACTGTGAACTTGGCGCCGTGGTCCAGCGCCAGGCCCGTCAAGGTGCCCGCCAGGGTCTTGCCGGAGGAGCGGGTGTCGTGGGTCCGGTCCCGGTCGAAACCGTAGAAATATTCCTCCAGCGCCAGCTTGCCGTGCCGTGCCACCAGCACGCTCTGGATATAGGGCGCGGTGTACCAGTCGGTCCGCTGGTCCAAGAGCTGCTGCATGAGCGCGGCCAGGGGCTTGGGGTCGAGCCCGACGTCCGTGAGGTCCGCGGTGTTCCAGCCGTCGTCTTCCTGCACCGGTTGCCGGTAGGCGTAGGCTGCGGCCGGCGTCACGGGATAGAAACCGACCGCGTGATCTCGGTCACGGCGCGTGAAGTCGAAACTGGCGATGCCCTGGATGACGACCGACAGGCTGTCTTGGTCCGGGTCATAGCTGCCGTGCAACTGGTCGTGCCGGCGCTGGGTGTCATCCAAGGTGAGCTGTTGGCCATCGAGCGTGACCTTGTAGGCCCGATGCATGCCGAAGTTGAATTCCGGGTTGCGGATGAAGGCCTGGAGCTTACCGTCGTCGGTGCGGCTGATCATGAGATACAACGACACCCGATCCGCGAGCGGATGCACTTCGCCTCGCCAGATTTTCCCCTGGCTCGCCGTGAGGATGAGCGGCGTGGCATAGCGGTTGTTCAGCGTGACGCCGGGAGGCTGGATCCAGAAACCCTCGATGCGCGTGCCATCCGCGCTCAGGGTCCCGCGGAAACCACCCTGGTCCCCCGGCAACGTGAAGGACACCTGGTCCTTGTCGTGCTGCACCGCGGCGGTGAAGCCGCCGATGGCCGCCTGCCAACTATCACCGCGACCGTCCAGTGTAAGCGCGCCACTCACCTGGGGGCCGAACACCCGTTCGCTGCCCCAGAGTCCCACCAGTTTGTCGGAGGCCGGGGTGCCGGCGTGACAGCCCGCGGCGAACAGGGTCAGGCAGAGGAAGGCGATGCGGCGCATTGATATGGCTCCGATGGTCGGAAGGTGTGGTGTAAGAGCCTACGGCTCAGACGCTGCGCAGTCTTGTATCCGTCAAACCTGGCGCCCACGGCGGTAAGCGCTGGGCGGCAGGCCATAGGCCCGGCGGAAGGCGTGGGAGAAGTGCGCCTGGTCGAAGTAGCCGCAGATGTGGGCCACCTCGGACAGGCTCACAGCCCCGGCCGCCAGTAGCGCGGATGCCTTGTCGAGGCGGCAACGCCTGAGGTATTCCCCCGGTGTGCAATGCAGGTGGCGGCGGAACACGCGGGTAAGGTGCACCGGGTGCACGCCGGCGACGCGCGCCACTTCCGCGAGACTCAAGTCTCGCCCACAATCGTCCCGTAACAGTTCCTGGGCCCGCCGCAACCAGTGCGGTGCGAGATCCAGGGAAGAGTCCAACGCCTGCGCAGTCTGAGTCAGTAGTTCCGTGCACAAGGATTCGAGTTGCAAGGATCCGTCGACATCCCGCTGCACCAGATCCGCGATGTGGAACGCGGAAGCCAGCGCTTGGTCATCCAGCACCAGTGCATAGTTTGGCAGCGTCAGGTCCACCGTAGCGGCAGCGGGCAGGGAGATGGTGAGGAAGCGGCCGCCTGCGCCGTCGCCCTCGAAGCAGTCACGGTGCACCACGCCCGGAGGGTTGTAGATCAGCATGGACCGGCTTGCGAGGCGCGGTGCGCCGTGGGCGCTGGAGACATAGCGACCATGCAGGAACAGCACGTAGTGGGCTTCCGCATGGGAGTGCTCAGACACCGCATCCTGATGCACGGTCGGCACCATGTGCGCCAGGTTGAAGGCCGGCAGGCAGCGGCGGGCGCAGCAATCCCCGAGGAATTGGCCGCCGGCGAAGACGTCGGGCGGGGTGGCGCGGGTGCGATGCATGGCGATGCTCGTGGCCTATCCCCTTGGATGCCCGTGGCCGCAAAAAGGTTGCGGGAGCATGGCCTATCTTCGCACCGGACGGGCGTTAGAATCCATGCCGTCATCCTTACGGAGTGGCCGCCATGATGCGTACCATCCTGACCCTGTTGGTAGTGGGGTTATTCCTGTCCGATCCGGCCTCTGCCGCCGACGCCCCCAAGAGCTACTTCACCCTGCACGAACTGGGGGAAGGCGTGTGGGCAGCGGTCTCGGTGCCGAAGAGCGGCGCGGGCGGCAACACCGGTTTCGTGATCGGCAGCGATGGCGTGGCCGTCATCGATACCTTCCAGACCGCGGAGGCGGCCCAGGCCCTGCTGGACGCCATCCGCAAGACCACGCCACTGCCCATCCGCTACGTGATCAACACCCATTACCACCTGGACCATGTGATGGGGAACGGCATCTTCGAGAAGACCGGCGCGGTGATCATGGCCCAGGACAACGTGCGGGCCTGGGAGCGTACCGAGAACCTGAAGTTCTTCGGCCCGGTGCCGAAGCCCGAAGACAAGGCCTTGGTGGCAGGGCTCACTCTGCCGTCCCTCACTTATAAAGATGGCGTGACCTTATGGTTGGGTGATCGGGAGATCATCGTGAAGGTGGTGCAGGGCCACACCGGCGGGGATTCCGTGGTGATCGTGCCGGACGCCGAGGTGGTGTTCACCGGCGACCTGTTCTGGGATCACGACCTGCCGAACCTCATCGACGCGGATACGCAGCAGCAGATCGCCACCAACGGGAGTTTCACGAAAGATTACCCGGACGCGACCTTCGTGCCTGGCCACGGTGAACTGGGCAAGTCGGCGGACGTGAGCGCGTTCCGGGATTACCTGGTGGCTCTGCGTAAGGCCGTAGGCGATGCCCGTGCTGCCGGCAAATCCGGCCAGGCTTTGACCGATGCGGTGATGGCGGCCATCAAGCCACAGTATGGCAGTTGGGGCTACTTCGATTATTTCGCCAAGAGCAACATCGAGCAGACTGATGCCGAGTTGGCGGGGACTAAGAAACGTCCCGTACCGCCGAGCTGAACATGCTGGTACTAAATGCCGCTGAGGTGAGCGCGCTCCTGGACATGGATGCGCTCATCGACGCGCTTGGCACTGCCATGGTGGAGCTCTCCTTGGGCCAAGTCTCCATGCCGCCACGCACCGCGGCGTCGGTGCAGGGCAAAGGTCTCTTGGGCACCATGCCCGCCTATCTTCCCGCGAGCCGCACCTTGAGCTGCAAGCTAGTGACGGTGTTCCCCGGCAATGCCAAGCTCGGTCTGCATACCCACCAGGCGGTGGTCTTGTTGTTCGATGCCGATACCGGCGCGCCGAAAGCCATGTTGGATGGCGCTTCCATCACGGCGCTGCGCACCGCTGCCGGTTCCGCGCTCGCGACACGGCTGCTGGCGCGGGAGGATGCATCGGTATTGCTCATCGTCGGCACCGGCGTGCAGGCCTTGAGCCATGCGCGTGCCGTGGCACGGGTACGCGAACTCCGGGGACTGCGTGTGGCGGGGCGCGATGCCATCAAGGCAGAGCAGATCGCGCTGTTGCTGGGCGAAGAATTGGATATCGCTTCCCGTGGCTATGCCATCGGCGCGGAAGCGTTCCAAGGCGCGGACATCGTCTGCGCCTGCACGCACGCCGAGCAGCCGGTGGTGCAGGGCGAATGGCTGGCCGCCGGCATGCATGTGAACTCCGTGGGGCTCAACCCCGCGGGCCGGGAGCTGGATACGGAGGCGGTGAGGAAGGCACGCGTGTTCGTGGAATCCCGCGCAGCGGCTCTGGCGCCGCCGCCCTCCGGTGCCGGCGACCTGGCGGATGCCGAGGTGCATGGGGAGATCGGCGAAGTGCTGGCGGGCTCGCAGCAGGGGCGGCAATCCGCCCAACAGATCACCCTTTATAAGTCCGTGGGCGTGGCGGTGCAGGATGCGGTGGCCGCGCAGCTGGTCTACGACGCGGCGCTTGCGCGCCGCGTCGGGACCGAGATCGATTTCTAGTTAGAGTAGTCTTCGTCAAGGGCCGCCAAGAAAGCGGCTAGATCCAATACATCTTGATCAGTCAGCGCCACGTTTCCCATGGCCGGGTCGCCGTTGCGCAGCTTGCCGGCGCGGGCCAATTGGCCCGACTGCTGGTAGAACTTCACCGCGTCCTCCAGCGTGTCGAACTGGCCATCGTGCATGTAGGGATCCGAGTCACCCAGGTCGCGCAGGCTGCGGGTCTTGAACACGCCGAGGGATGCATCCAGCAGCGTCGCGTCGCTGGCGCCACAGTCCGCGAAGCGGTGGGTGCTGATGGCGCAGAGGAACTTGCGCAGGGGCGCCTTGCGGACCGGCAGGTCCGGGTTGGCGAAGATGTTCCAGACGCCGAGATCCGCCTTGTCCGGGTCTGCGGCCACGGGCGCCATGCGGAAGGTCTCGGTGGCGTCCGGATGCTGCGGGCTCACCGGCAGGTAGGCGTCCGGATCCGCATCGCGCTGCGCCAGCGTCGGCACCGTGAGCGCCAGGAAGCTGCCCTGGCCATGCACCTCGTCGTATTCCGCCTGGGACACGCCGGTGTTGTGCATCAGGAAGTCGTTGAAGGCCGGTGGCGTATGGCAGGCGGCGCAGTTGCCGATGCCGCCCCGGGCCACCTGGGCGCCGGTGAGCGGCGTCTGGGAGGTGCGCAGGAAGGCGATCAGGCCGCGCAGTTCCTGCCTGCCGAAGCTGAAAGGCCGTTGGTCGTGGAAGGCGAAGTGGCTGCCGTTGTTGTACTGGCTGCAGCAATCCACGAACTTCGGTGCTGGCAGGGCCTGGATGGCGCTGAGCAGGTTCGCCGCATAGGCGTGGGTATCCTGGCCCGGTTTGGGAGACTGCGGCAGGCCGTTGTCGATGAGGAACTGGTCGTAGGGCGAGCCGTTGTACTGGCCGGCGGCGTCCTGGAAGAAGGTGAGGCTGTCCACGTAGGAAGCGATGAGTGCCGCCACATCGGCTTCCACCTGTGCGTCCGTGGCGCTGGTCACGTCCATGCAGTACTGGGCCGGCAGCTGGTACTTCACCGGGATGTTCTTGTCCTTGCAGCCTAGCACCACGTAATAGGGCAGCGCGCCGAACTCGCCGGCCAGCTCGCCGGTACCGTCGTCCTGGCGCAGCACGGTGGCGATCTGGTGCACCGCCTGGTCGCGCTCGGTGGGCAGCCAGCCGTAGTTGCGGCCGGTGAGGGTGGCGTCCACCAGGTCGGTCATGGAGCCGAACTCGCCGTCCCAGTGCAGCACACGGTCCGGCAGGTCGCCGTGGAACACGTCGTCCACCATGTCCGCGGCGTTGCGCGGCGTGAAGCCGCTGATATGGGTGATGTCCTCGGCGCGCACCGGCATGGGCGAGCGTGGCGCGAAGTCGGCGTAGGTGCGCATGCCGCCGCCCGGCACGCCCACCTGCTGCTCCACCAGGTGGCATTGTAGGCAGTTCACGGCCTGGCCGCGCATGGGGCCCGCCAGATCGCCGTGGGTGGCGGTGACGGTGGTGGCCACCACTGACTCGCCCTCCGGCAGCGCCGCGTTGACGGAACCATGGGATTCCACGGTGAAGTAGTGGCCGAAGCGGGTGTCCTTGAACAGGCGCTCGCCCAATTGCACTTCCGGCGGGTCGGTGTCGTCGTCGGCCACGCCGCCGCCGTTGGTGAGCTTGCAGGCGCCCAACGCCAGCAGTGCGGCCATCAGGGCCAGCGCCGCCAGGCCGAGCCCTGCGCGGTGGCTGCGGAAGAAGTCGCCGTTACGCATCGCGTTATCCGTGTCCGGTTCAGAAGAATTCGTATTCGAGGCGCATCACCAGGGTGGCGTCGGGGCCCTTGTCGCCCAGATTGAACACCACGCCGGCGTCGTATTCCAGCTCGCTGCTGCCGATGTGCCATTCGCCGGACACCGAGGGGCCGGCTTGGTACACGTCGCTCTGGGGGCGGGCGAAGAGATCGATGCCGGGCGCGAAGGCGGGCACCCACAGGAAGCTCAGGTTGTAGGCGCCGCGGTATTCCACGCCGGCGTCATCGCGCAGGCGGCCTACTTCCTTCTCGTAGATGATGTTCAGGCGCTGGCGGATGCGGCCGGTGTGCATCTCGATGAGAGGGCCGTACTCGAAGGCGTTGGCGCTGGAGAGATGGCTCTGGTACTCGTAGGAAGCCAGGAAGCCGAAGTCCGCGAAATACTCGCCTTGGGGCGTGAGCTGGAAGATGTTCTCGAACTCGTAGCCGGTGAGCTGGTTGGGGCCGCGCGGGTCGCGCTGGTACTTGCCCACGTACACCTCCGGTTGCCACCAGGAGGTGAAGGCATGGGCGAAGGACACGGTATAGCCGCGCGAGCCGTCGACCAGCACGCTGCTGTCGCGGTACTGCGTGGCGCGCAGCTCGATCTCGCTCTGCCCCGCGGTGACCTGGGGCGAGTAGACGTTGTACTCGTTCAGGAACTCGCTCACGCCATCATCATCGTCGTCCGCACGCGCGGCGTGCGTGGAGGCGAGTGCGGCCAAGCCCAGGGCCGCGGCCAAGAGCGCGTGACGGATCATCCGGAGTCCTTCAGTAGTAGATCGTATGTTTGAGTTTTTCGATGCCTTCCGGCTCGCAGGGCACCACGACGACACTGCAGGTTTCCACCATGGGGCTGAGCTCCGGATGGTGCTGTTCCAGCCATCCGAGGTCCTGGTAATGGCGGCCCAGGGTCTGGGCGTGATATTCCATGGAGGGATAGGCGCGCAGCAGGTAGTAGGAGTCCTGGTCGTGCCGCGACGGACCGAAGCCCACCAGGGTGAGCCCGGCCCGCTCCATCCGGGGGAGGGCGCTGTGCTGCAGGGCCTGGTGGAAGGCTTCGCGTTTACCTGGACTGATCTTGTAGATCAGCACTTCCAGCAGGGTGTCGGCCGTCTGGGTCATTGGTAATGCTACCGAAAAGCTAAATGATAATGATTCGTATTTACAAATATAGCAAACCCTACCTCTATGTCAATCGACTTTGGAGCCGAAGCATTCCCGCGAAGCTTAGTCAGCCCGGTGCAGCAGGACTTCCGGGGCCGGTTCCCGCAGGTTATAGCGGGAGGCCATGGCATGGCCGTAGGCGCCGGTATCCGTCACCAGCAGCACATCCCCCTCGAAGGTCTCCGGGAGGCGCCGGTCCCGGCCCAGCACATCGCCGCTCTCGCAGATGGGTCCCACCACCGTGTAGCGCGCGGTCGCCGCTTCGCTGAGACGCGTGAGGTTCACCACCTCATGGTGGGCGCCATAGAGCGCAGGCCGGATCAAGGAGTTCATACCGGCGTCGAGTCCCAGGTAACGCAACTCACCCTTGCCTTTGAGTTGGGTGGCGCGGGTCAGCAGCACGCCGGCGCGGGCCACCAGGTAGCGGCCCGGCTCCAGCCACAGCTCGAGGTGCGGGTGCGCGCGCTTCACCGCCGCTAACCCTGAGTCCAGGTCCGCGAGGGCGAGGCCCGGCTGGTCGGCGCGTTCCGGCACGCCGAGACCTCCCCCTAAGTCCAGCACCCGCACTTCCGGGAAAATCCGCGCCAGCTCCGCGAGCTGCAGCGCGTTCCCGCGCCATACCCGCGCGTCCAGGATGCCGCTGCCCACGTGGGCGTGCAGGCCGGTGATGCGTGCGCCGATGTGCGCCGCGAGCCTGCGCGCCTCTTCCAGCTCCGGGATCGGTATGCCGAACTTGCTGGCTTGGCCCGCGGTGCGCACGTGGCGGTGATGGCCGGCACCGGTGCCGGTGTCGATGCGCAGGAAGAGATCGCAGCCGCCGAACAGTTCCGGCCATTCGCGCAGGGGATGCAGGTTATCGAGCGTGAGCTGCACGCCCTGGGCGAGAGCCTCGGCATATTCCTGCCGCGGCGCGAAGTTGGGCGTGAACAGGATCTGGGAGGATCGCAACTCCGGGAACAGCACGGCCACGGCGGCGAGCTCGCCGGGAGAGACGGTCTCGAAACCCAGTCCCGCCGCATGCATCACCTGCAGCAGTGCCGGATGGGGATTGGCCTTCATGGCATAGAGCAGGCGGTCCACGTGCTTGAGTGTGCGCAACTCGGTGATGGCGGCCTGCACCGCCTGGGGTTCGTAGACATAGCGCGGCGTGCCCTGGGGAGCGAGCGCCAGGAGTTCCGCGCGGCGGCGTTGCCACCAGGCCGGTGCAGCCCGTGCCACAGAGGGTCTGTGCAAGGCCTGCCAGGCAGGCCCGAACAGTGCATCGCTCTCGCCGGCGGGGATGAGCAGGGCGTGCAGCTCCTGCACCAGCCGCGCCGCGTCCGCTTCGTCCACCACGAAAGTCAGGTTCAGGTCGTTGGCCGCCTGGCTGGTGAGATGCACGCGCCGCTCCTCGAACAGCTCCAGCACCGGCGCCAGACGGTGCAGGTTGGCGCGGATGTCCCGGCCCACCAGGCTCACGGCGGCGCAGCCGGTGATGAGCCGTGGCCGGCACAGCACGCTCAAGTCCCGCAGCAGTTCATCCAGGACGCCTTCCGGCGCGGCGTTGGCGAGGGGATCGAGGGAGACGGTGACGCAGGTCTCCGAGGTGGAGACCAGATCCACCGATAGTCCCAGCCGCTTGAAGCAGGCGAAGGCATCGGCGAGGAAGCCCACCTGCTGCCACATACCGGCGGTCTCCATGCTCACCAGCACCACGCCGCGGCGCAGGGAGATGGCCTTCACCTGTGCGCCGGTGATGCCGGTACCGATGACGGTGTGCGGCAGAGAGGGGTCCGGCGTGTGGCGGATGTGCAGCGGGATGCCGAGACGCCGCGCCGGCTCGATGCAGCGGGGATGCAGCACCTTGCCGCCGCTGCTGGCGATCTCCTGGGCCTCGTCGTAATCGAGCCTTTGCAGCAGCCGCGCCGCCGGGACTTCGCGCGGATCGGCGCTGAAGAGGCCCGGCACGTCGGTCCAGATCTCCAGGCGCTCGGCCGCGAGCTTCGCTGCGAGATAGGCGGCAGAGGTATCGGAGCCGCCGCGGCCCAGCAGCACGGTCTCGCCCTGACGATCCCGGGCGATGAAACCCTGGGTGAGCAAGAGCGGCGTCAGCGCTGCCAGGCGTGTCTGCAGTCCAGGGTCGGGATCGCAGGGGCAGACGGCGGAGAGATAGCGGCCCGGGTTGGACTGGTTCGGCAGCGGCGCGGATTCCAGCAAGTCACGCGCGTCCAGCCAGCTCGCCGGCAGGCCGCAGGCTTGCAGGTAACGCGCCGCCAGGGTGCTGGCCATGAGCTCGCCGCAGGCCATGACCTCAGCCTTGAGGCGCGGCGTCACCTCGCCCGTGAGCTGGGCTCCGGCAGCCAGCCGCTGCAGCTTCTCTATATAGAGAGGCAACTGCGGATCCACTCCCAGTTCCGCAGCGAAGGCCTGGTGCCGTGCCGCGATGGCGTCCAGCGCCGTCTGGAGCGCCTCAGGCTTGCGTGCCGCTAACAGCGCTTCCAGGGCGTCGGTGATGCCGGACAGGGCCGACTGCACCAGCAGCAAGCGCTTGCCGGTGGAGAGGTGCTGGCGCACTTCCGCCAGGACGTTGTCCCAGTTGCTCCGGCTGGAGACGCTGGTGCCCCCGAGCTTGATCACTATCCACGTCTGGTCCCCGCTCATGTGCGCTCCTGTGCAGGGGCAGCGGCGGGCAAGAAAAAACCCGCATCGGCTGTCCGCTGCGGGTTGGTTCGACTTCAAGGTCCTGTGATTCTTCTATATGGACGATGCAGCCTCTCCCGCGCGGTGTACGCCGGGTTTGCACATTTTCTTGGCCATGGCTGCGCTGCGGATCATGAGGCGATTCTGTTGCAGCGCCGGGGCTGCGTCAAGGGTGATCCGGCGCGATGAAGAACAGGCCCACGATCCCCAAGGCGTAGATGAGCAAGACCGCCAGGGAATCCAGGCCCATCCACAGCACCTGCCGCTTGGGACGGAACAGCAGTCCCACCATATAGACCAGGGTCAGCAGGATGCCGAGGCAGGTGAGGTAGATGTCGGTCCTGTGCGCCGAGGGCAGTACCGCCTCGCCGGAGAGCAGGGTCGCCATCAGGAACAGCACCGGCAGGAAGGAGTTGCCGCCGAAGATGTCGCTGACCGCGAGCTGGTAGTCGCCGAGCTTCACCGCCGCGATGCCGGTGGACAGCTCGGGCAGCGAGGTGGCCGCCGCCAGCAGCGTGGCGCCGAAGATGACGCCATCCATGCCGAGTTGCTTGGCCAGGGTCTCGCTTGAGGCTTCCAGCAGCACGCCCGCCACCAGCGTCACCAGGCTCGCCCCGGCGAAAATCAGCACCACCACCGTGAGGCTGCGGGTATGCTCCGCCACCATCTTGACCCGGGCCTTGATGGCGCCGCCGCGCTTCATGCGCTGGCCGCCGGGCGGCACGCCGGCATCGTGCCAAGGCAGGTGTACCCGCGCCCGTTTCACCAGCCACAGGCTGACCAGCCATAGCAGGGTGATGAGCAACGTTGGCGGGGTTACGCGCAGGAAGATGGCGCCCTGCGGCAGCTGCGTACCGATGAGCACCACCACCAGTACCGCCACCACCATGATGCCTTCCACCACCAGCGTGAGGGAGGCCGCGCGGTAGCTCAGCGCCGCCACGGCACCCAGGCCGAACACGTCCATCACCACCAGCACCACCGTCTGCAGCGCGATGCCGCCCAGGATGTTGCCCACCGCCAGCCCCAGGTCATGGTGCAGCGCGGCGCTCGCGGTGATGGCGATCTCCGGCAGGTTGGTGACGATGGCCAGCAACACCATGCCCGCCAGGGCCTCACCCAGTCCCAGGCGGTCCGAGAGCACGTCGGTGCTCAAGGAGAGTTTCACGCCGGCGAACCAGATGGCGGTGGCGGAGGCGAGGAACACCACCAGGGCGACGGGCAAGGAAGTGATGTGCGGCATCAGGCTTCTGCCTGGTTCCGCGCCAGGCGCGCACCCGTGAAGAACTCCTCCTCCACGTCGAACTGCAGCAGCTTGCATTCGAGCGCGCCGTTGTAGAAGGAGTTGATCTTGCGTGCGCGCAGGCCGATCTGCTTCGCGAGGTCGGTCTGGTCGGTGATGACGCCGGCCTTCCAGTGCAGGCAATTGGCCTTCAGCCAGTCGCCGATACCCTTATATAGGGGACCTAAGGTCTCCACCGTGCCGAGCCGTTCGCCGTAGGGCGGGTTGGTCACCACCAGGCCGGCCTGAAGA
>Ga0265338_10008029_pt1 | contig 12909 bp, 6 predicted proteins | sample 42126metaG_FD_193579 | JGI IMG/M metagenome (GOLD analysis project Ga0265338, IMG submission 193579) | Rhizosphere microbial communities from Carex aquatilis grown in University of Washington, Seatle, WA, United States - 4-21-26 metaG | ecosystem: Host-associated > Plants > Roots > Rhizosphere >... | reverse complement strand
TGCCGGCGACGGGCCACGACAGCGTCGGCGCGTGAAAGCCGTAATCCATCAACCGCTTGGCCACGTCCTCGGCGGTGACACTGTGGAACGCGCGCAGGTCGAGAATGCACTCGTGCGCAACGAGACCGTTGCGGCGGTAGAGCGTCGGAAAATGTTTCTCCAGCCGCTTGGAAATATAATTCGCGTTGAGGATCGCAAACTTGCTCGCTTCGGTCAGACCGTCCGCACCCATCATGGCGATGTACATCCAGGAAATCGGCAGAATACCTGCGCTGCCCCATGGCGCGGCGGCCACGGAGCCAATCGGATTTTCGCCGCCGAGATTCACGACCGGATGGCCGGGCAAAAATTCAACCAGATGTTCCGCCACGCCAATCGGGCCGACGCCCGGCCCGCCACCGCCGTGCGGAATGCAAAAGGTCTTGTGCAGATTCAAATGGCAGACGTCCGCGCCGATGTCCGCCGGCCGGCAGAGGCCGACTTGCGCGTTCAGATTTGCGCCGTCCATATAAACCTGACCGCCATTGGCATGAATGATTTCACAAATTTCCTTGATGGTTGATTCAAACACACCGTGCGTGGATGGATACGTAACCATCAGGCAGGCAAGGTGTTGCTTGTTCGCCTCGGCCTTGGCGCGAAGGTCGGCCACGTCAATGTTGCCTTCTGGGTCACAAGCGACGGCAACGACTTTAAGTCCGGCCATGACGGCGCTGGCCGGGTTGGTGCCGTGCGCGGAAGTTGGAATCAGGCAGATGTTGCGATGCGCTTCGCCGCGCGATTCCTGATACGCGCGAATGACGAGCAGGCCGGTATATTCGCCCTGGGCGCCGGCGTTCGGCTGCAGCGAAATTCCCGCGAAGCCGGTGATTTCCGCGAGCCAGTCTTCGAGTTGCTGAAAGAGCGTCTGGTAACCGCGCGTTTGTTTCAGCGGCGCGAACGGATGAATCTTTGCAAACTCCGGCCAGGAAATGGGAAACATCTCCGCCGCGGCATTCAGTTTCATCGTGCAGGAACCGAGCGGGATCATGGAAGCCGTCAGCGATAGGTCGCGCGACTCCAGCCGCTTGAGGTAACGCAGCATTTCGGTTTCGCTGTGATACGAATTGAAAACCCTATGGGTCAGGAAGTTCGAAGTTCGAAGTTTGAAGTTCGCAGGTTTCGGTGTGAGTTCGCTGATGACAAAATCGAGCGCTTTATCGCCGTTGAAAACTTGAAGGATTTCAGCGACGTCGGACTCGCCCGTGGTTTCGTCGAGCGCGAGGCCGAGCGTGTGGTCATCAATCACCCGGAAATTCATCCGGTGCGCCTCAGCAAGCTTCACCACGTCGGCAGCAGACTTGTCACCGAGGGCGACAGCGAGGGTGTCGAAGTAGCGCAGGCGTCCCGCCTGCGGGTTTCCGTCTCCTGGCAGCCGGAACGGCTGCGCTACAATATAACCAAGTTTCTCCAGTCCGGCGGCGAGAATTTCGGTCAGCGCATGAACCCGCTGCGCGATTTGCTTCAAACCTTCCGGCCCGTGATAGACGGCGTACATGGAAGCCATGTTCGCCAGCAACGCCTGCGCCGTGCAGATGTTGCTGGTGGCCTTTTCGCGGCGGATGTGTTGTTCGCGGGTACCGAGCGCGAGGCGCAAAGCGGGTTTGCCGCGCGAATCCTTGGAGACGCCAACCAGGCGGCCGGGCATTTGGCGTTTGAATTCGTCGCGCGTGGCGAAGAACGCGGCGTGCGGGCCACCGTAACCCAGCGGCACGCCAAAGCGCTGCGCGCTGCCGACGGCAATGTCCGCGCCGAATTCACCCGGCGGCTTGATCAGGGTCAGCGCGAGCAAATCCGTGGCCACCGTGACGAGCGCGCCGGCCGCATGGGCCTTTTCTGCGAACGCCGAGTAATCATGAATCGCGCCGAACGTATCGGGATACTGCACCAGCGCGCCGAAAACCTGTTCGCTGAATTGAAAGTTTTCGGGGTTGCCAACGACGATTTCAATCCCGAGCGCCTTCGCACGGGTCTGGACGACTTCGATGTTTTGGGGATGGCAGGTTTCGGAAACGAAGAAAACGTTTCTTCCGTCCTTGAGCCGGTGGCACATCGTCATCGCCTCGGCGCAGGCGGTGGCCTCGTCGAGGAGCGAGGCATTGGCAATGTCGAGGCCGGTGAGGTCGCTGACCATCGTCTGGAAATTCAGCAGCGCTTCGAGGCGGCCCTGGGAAATTTCGGCCTGATACGGCGTGTATTGCGTGTACCAGCCGGGATTTTCCAAAACGTTGCGCTGGATGACAGCGGGCGTGATGCAATCGTAATAGCCCATGCCGATGTAGGAGCGGAAAACCTGGTTCTGGGACGCGATTGCTTTCAGCCCGGCGAGGGCGGCCGGTTCAGTCCGGGCGGCGGGCACCTGGAGTGGCCGGTGCAGGCGGATGTTTTCCGGCACGGCGGCGGCAATCAATTCATCAAGGCTGTTGAAACCGATGGGCGCGAGCATTTCGCGCGTCTCGGCGGCGTTTGGCCCAATGTGACGGCGGACAAATTTGTCAGGATGTTCAGTCAGATTATCGGTCAAAGACATTTGGCGAAAATAAGGTTCGCCACGCAAAAAAGCGAGTTGATTTGAATTCGAATGTGGTGGGAACGGTGTGCCAAGACTGTTCCAAAATAATTTTCCGGCGGAGGGGCGAGTTACACGAGCCTCTGACTTAGAGAATGCCAATGAAAATAGGGGCTCGTATAACTCGCCCCTCCGATACTTTGAAGACGCCGCCAAACACCACCTTTACCTCGCCTGCATGGCTGCCCGGACAATTCGGCATTGGCTGTAATCATAGCGCCCGCCAAGCGATTCGACCACGCCGGTGAGATTGCCGAACCCGTGCCGGTCGAAGGCTGCGGCGATGTCACGCCTGGCTTCGGCTGAAACCAAGGAATTCACGTCCAAAGCCTCACCCGCAAGCATCGCTTCTTCGAGATGGCCATAGATCGTGCTGTCTTTGAAGCCGCGGATTTTTGCAATTTCAGAAACCGCCCGGCCTTGCTGGAAAAAATGCAGCGTCTCGCGCACGCTGTCGGTCAGCCGTGACCGGCGCGGCATCGGAGCGGACGGCATTCCATCCGCCGGGAAATCGTCCGCAAAAACCTGGCGCGGGTTGGTCTGCACATGTACCGCGATCTCGCGCAGGAAAGTCTCGCCGAATTCGCGCTGCTTCCTTTCACCCACGCCGCTGATGCGCGAAAAATCCTTTTCGTTTGCGGGATAAAACCGCGCCATCTGCCGCAGCGACACGTCGGAGAAAATAATGTAAGGCGGCACGGCGCGCTCATCGGCAAGCTGTTTCCGCAGCGCGCGCAATTTCTCGAACAACGCCTCATCGCAGGCAATTTCACCGGCGCGAGGTTTGACCGGTTCGGTCGGCGCCACCGGCCTGGTCAACGTGATTTTCTGCCGCGATTTCAGCGCCGTGTGACCGGCGTCGGTCAGCTCGACAATGTTGAACTTCTCCGCGTTCTGAAACAGCAAACCGAGCCGCACCAGCTCGCGTCCAATCGCGCTCCACTCGGCGCGCGCATGTCCGTCGCCAATGTTGTAGGTCGAAAGCGTGTGGTGGCCGAACTTGCGGATTTTTTCCGTTTCCGCGCCGCAGAGCACCTCGACGACGTGATGAATGCCGACGCCAAAACCGCTTTTCTCGCGGATGCGATAGACACACGAAAGAAATTTTTGCGCGGCCAGTGTGCCGTCCCAGGTCGCGCGTGGCACGAGGCAATTGTCACAGCCGGCACAGTTGGCACCCTCGGCAGGGCTGACCTGCCGGTCAGCCGGGACGGGCGGCAGCGCGTCCCTACCGTCATTTGGATTAAATTTCTCCCCGAAATATCCCAGCAGAAATTCGCGGCGGCAGGTCGCGATTTCGGCGTAGTGAATCATCTGTTCCAGCTGCGCGCGGGCGATTTCGCGCTCCTGCGGATTCGGTTTTTCGTCGATGAACCGCATCTGCTTGACGCGGTCGCCGGGGCTGAACAGCAGCAGACATTCGCCGGGCAGACCGTCCCGGCCGGCGCGGCCCGTTTCCTGATAATAGCCTTCAATGTTCTTCGGCAGGTCGTAGTGAATCACGAAACGCACGTTCGGCTTGTTGATGCCCATGCCAAAGGCGATGGTCGCGCAAATCACCCGCGCCTCGTCGCGAAGAAACGCCTCCTGATTTTTTGTCCGGTCACCCGCGGTCATGCCCGCGTGATAAGGCAGCGCCTTCACGCCGTCGGCGGAAAGTTTGGCCGCCAGGCTGTCCGCGGTTTTCCGCGCCTGGACGTAAATGATGCCGCTTTCGTTCGGCCTCGCCTGCACATACGAAAGAATTTGTTCGTAAGCCCCTGACTTCGCCGCGACGCGATAGGTCAGGTTCGGGCGGTTAAAACTGGCAACGTAGCACGCGGGATCCTTCAGATGAAGCTGCCGGACAATGTCGCCGCGCACGCGTTCGGTGGCCGTGGCGGTGAGCGCCATCATCGGCACGGCGGGAAAAATTCCGCGCAACGTCTGCAACTGCCGGTATTCCGGGCGGAAATCGTGTCCCCACTCGCTGATGCAATGGGCCTCGTCAATCGCGAACAGGTTCACGTTCCATTTCTTCAGGTCGTCGAGAAAGCCGGACAACATCAACCGCTCCGGCGCAACGTAGAGCAGCCGGAATTCGCCCTGGTGCAAGCCGCGCAGGCGCGGACGCGATTCGCCGGCGGCAAGCGATGAATTCAAAAATGTCGCCGCCACGCCCGCCGCCTGCAGCGCATCCACCTGGTCCTTCATCAGCGCAATGAGCGGCGAGACGACGACGGTAAGCCCGGGCTGCACGAGCGCGGGAAGCTGGAAGCAGAGCGATTTGCCGCCGCCCGTGGGCAGCACGGCGAAGACGTCCTTGCCCGCGAGCGCGTCGCGGATGATTTCCTCCTGCAACGGGCGAAAGGAACTGAAGCCGAAGAATTGTTTCAGTGGCGCGAAAAGTTGGTCGCGGTGAAGACTCACCAGCCGAGAATATGACGCCGCATCGCGGCTGAAAAGCGCAAGTTTTGCTGCCCGACCAGGTGACCGCCCACATTGGTTTCAAGCATTTCCTCAGCCCGAGAAAAGTGGTTTTTGTGGCTTTTAAAGCACCACAACATATCCGGTCTGACGATAAACACCCGCCCAACTAATGGTGTTTTTCACCAAAGTATTCCGCAAATTGTCATTGTGCAAAATGGGTGATTTTCTTATAATTTTTGCACTGAATTTTAGCGCTCAAAACGAGCTTTCTGATTTTATTTATGTCGAAAAAAAATGAGCCGGATGAACCGGATGAACCAAAGAAAAAGCCGGAAAATACGGGTTCGGTGGAGAAGTATGACGCCTCCAAAATCGACAAACTCGAAGGCTTGGAGGCGGTCCGCAAGCGGCCCGGCATGTATATCGGCGACCCCGATGAACGCGGCCTGCACCACAGCGTGTTTGAGGTGCTGGACAACTCGATTGACGAGCATCTGGCGGGTTATTGCAACAAGATCGAAGTGACGATTCACGTGGATGGCTCGGTTTCGATCCGGGATGATGGACGCGGCATTCCGGTGGACATGCACCCGAAGTGGAAGATGCCCGCCGTCGAACTCGTGCTGACGAATTTGCACGCCGGCGGAAAATTCGGGCAGGGCGCCTACAAATATTCCGGCGGCCTGCACGGCGTCGGCGCGAAATGCGTCAACGCGCTTTCCGACTGGTTCAAGGTCGAGGTCTCGCGCGATGAAAAAGTTTATTCGATGGAATTCGAGCGCGGCAAAACGACCCAGAAACTCGAAGTCATCGGCAAATCCAAAAAAACGGGCACCTTGATCACGTTCAAACCCGACCCGACGATTTTCACCCTCACCGTCGAGTTCAAGTTCGACATCCTGGCGAACCGCCTGCGCGAGCTGGCGTTTTTGAATCCGGGCATCGAAATTGTGCTGAAGGACGAGCGCGACGAAAAGACCGAGACGTTTTTTTATCGTGACGGCATCGAGCAGTTTGTCCGCCAGTTGGGCCGCAGCAAGCAGCCGCTGCATCCCAAACCCATCGCGATCTCGGGCAAACGGCCAAGTAAAATTGAAGGCAAGGACGAGGACGTGTTTGTGGATTGCGTGTTGCAATACACGGACAGTTACAGCGACCAGATTCTGTGCTTCGCCAACTCCATTGCCAACACCGACGGCGGCACGCACCTCACCGGCTTTCGCTCCGCACTGACCCGCGCCATCAACCAGTACGCCAAACAGAACAATTTGCTGAAGGAAAAGGACCCGACGATTTCCGGCGACGACGTGCGGGAAGGCCTGGTCTGCGTGTTGAGCGTCAAGCTGCCGAATCCGCGTTTTGAATCGCAGACCAAGGTGAAGCTGGTCAACACGGAGGTGGACGGCATCGTTTCGTCCGTTGTCTATGACGGGCTGATGACGCACTTCGACGCGAATCCGGGCGTCGCCAAAAAAATCATCGAAAAAGGTTTGCTGGCGGCGCGCGCGCGGGAAGCCGCCCGCAAGGCGCGTGAGACGGTGCGCAAAGGCGCGCTTACCGGCGGCGGTCTGCCCGGCAAACTCGCCGATTGCTCCGACCGCGATCCGGCGAACACCGAATTGTTCATCGTCGAGGGCGATTCCGCCGGCGGCTCGGCCAAACAGGGCCGTGACCGGAAATTCCAGGCCATCCTGCCCATTCGCGGCAAACTCATCAACGTCGAGAAGGCGCGGCTGGACAAGGTGCTGCAAAACAACGAAATCCGCACGATGATCACCGCCGTCGGCACGGGCATCGGCGACGGCGAAGGGGAAGGCGCATTCAACCTCGAAAAACTCCGCTATCACAAGGTCATCATCATGACGGACGCGGACGTGGACGGTTCGCACATCCGCACGCTGTTGCTGACGTTTTTCTACCGGCAAATGCCGGTGCTGGTCCGACAGGGCTTCGTCTATATCGCGCAGCCACCGCTCTACCAGATCGCCCGCAAAAAGCGCGTTGACTACGTTGAAGACGACGCGAAGCTGAACAAGATTTTGATTGAACTGGGCACGGAAGAAGTGCGTTTGAAGAATCTTTCCGACAAAAAGGAACTGTCCCAGAAGCAGCTGGCGGAAATCCTGGAGTTGCTGGAATCACTCGACAAATATGCGAACGCCCTGAAACGCCACGGCGGCGACTTCGCCGTATACGTCGAGCACCGCCAGAAAAAGACCGGCGAGCTGCCGCGGCATCTCGTCAAGGTGCGCGAAGGCAACAATGAAACCGTGCATTATTTCCATACCGAGGAGGAACTGGCGCAGTTCGGCGCGAAAAACGCCGACTTGAAACTGTTCGGCGGTGAAGAGGACGGTGACACGACCACGTTCATTGAAAAATCGAAGAATGGCTCCACGCGGCGGGCGCGGCATGTCGAGCTGCACGAAAGCAAGGCCATCGTCGAACTGCTGGCCAAGCTCGACAAGAAAGGTTTCAGCGTCGAACACTACGCCGGACAGGACCAGCCGCTGTTTGAAATCCGCGAGGGCGAAGGCGACCGGGAAACCGTCAAACCGCTGTTCTCCATCCCGGAAATCCTGGCGGCGGTCAAGGAAATCGGCCGGCGCGGCCTGTCCATCAAACGCTTCAAAGGCCTCGGCGAAATGAATGCGAAGGAGCTGTTTGAAACAACGATGGACCCGGTGCGGCGAAAATTGCTGCGGGTGGATCTCACGGACGCCGTCGAGGCCGAGGAAATGTTCACCAAACTCATGGGCGAGGAAGTTGAGCCGCGCCGCCAGTTCATCGAGGACAACGCGTTGAACGTCAGGAACCTGGACGTTTAGAAGAATTCAGTTGACGCATGTAGTCACATGAGACTACATTGAGCGCATGAAAACAAGAACCATTAAATACCCACCGCACAAGCCTGGCTTGGCGGTGCTGAAAGAAGTCGCGGTTGCGCCGGGCATTGGCGAAGTCATCAGCGTCCGTTCGGCCAAGGCGCACTTGTCGGCGTTGCTGGAACTGGTGGCGGGCGGGCGCGAAATCGTCATCACCAGCGACGGCAAGCCGAAGGCCAAACTGGTCAGCGTCGAAGAAATCAAACCTCGAAAAGTTTTTCAGGGCATGGGTGATTATTTGTCCAAACAACCGATACATCGCGGCATGTCGGCAGAAGAAGCCATCAACCTGGATCGCGACGCGCGGGGTTGGTGATGTATCTCGATTCGGCCATCATTGTGAAATTGCTCGTGCGCGAAGCCGACAGCGAGTGGTTTGGCCGCCATTTATCAGGGCACAGTTTTGAATCATCGGAACTGGCTCTGACCGAAGTTTGCGCTGCGCTGCTGTTCAAAGAGCGCGCCGGAGACGTTTCGCCGCGCGAACGCGAACGCGCCATGGAAAAATTTATTTTAATGGTTGAAGGCGAACTTATTTCGCTGTTCCCGCTGAATCGCAGGGTACTCGAACGCGCCAAGGCAATTCAACTGGCGTGTCATCCGGGCGTCCCCTTGCGGACCCTGGATGCCCTGCATGTCGCCACATGTGATTTACATCGCAGCAGCCTGATGTCAGCAACCGACCGACGAATCCGCGCCGCTTGTGAACATTTTGCCATTGGTTTGTTTCCAGCAAAACTGGAAGAAATTATGATTGCCAACTGATCTTTTATGCCTGACGAAAAGAAATCCAAAGAGTCAAACGATCTGCCGATAACCAACACCCCCCTGTTTGCCTCGGGTGAAAAAATCGCCAAGGTCAACGTCGCCGAGGAAATCAAGAATTCGTTCCTGGATTACTCGATGTCCGTGATCATCTCCCGCGCCCTGCCCGATGCGCGCGACGGCCTCAAACCGTCGCAACGCCGCATCCTGCTGGCCATGCACGATCTCTCGCTGTTTCCCAACCGCCAGCACCGCAAATGCGCCAAAATCTGCGGCGACACCAGCGGCAATTATCATCCGCACGGCGAAGCGGTGATTTATCCGACGCTCGTGCACATGGCGCAGCCGTGGGCGATGCGCGAACGGCTCGTGGACGGCCAGGGAAACTTCGGCTCGGTGGAAGGTGATCCGCCGGCCGCCATGCGTTACACCGAGGCGCGCATGACTCATCTCGGCGCCGCGTTGATGGAGGACATGGACCAGGACACGGTGGATTTTGTCCCCAACTACGACGAGACCCGCACCGAGCCCACCGTTTTTCCCGCCGCCTTTCCGAACCTGCTCGTCAACGGCGGCACGGGCATCGCCGTCGGCATGGCCACAAACATTCCGCCCCACAATCTCGGCGAAATGGTTGACGGCATCTGCGCGCAGATTGACGACCCGGACATCACCGTCAAGGGCTTGATGAAGTTCGTCAAAGGCCCGGACTTCCCGACCGGCTGCATGGTGTGCGGGCTGGAGGTCATCAAGGAATATTTCACGACCGGCCGCGGCAGCGTCAAGGTCCGCGGCAAGGTGGGCGTCGAGCAACTCAAGGGCGGCAAGGAACAAATTGTCATTACGGAAATCCCCTACAACGTCAACCGCGCGGTGCTCGTCGAGCGCGTCGCCGAGCTGGTGAACGAGAAGATCCAGGGGTTCACCGACATTACCGCCATCCGCGACGAATCGGACGAGAACACGCGCGTGGTGGTCGAACTCAAACGCGACGCCATCGCCAAGGTGGTCATCAACAATCTGTACAAGCAGACCGCGCTGGAATCCAGTTTTGCGGTCAACATGCTGGCCATTGACCATGGCCGGCCCAAGACGCTGGGGCTCAAGGAGCTCATCAATTGCTATATCGAGCACCGGCGCGAGGTGGTGTTGCGCCGCACGCGGTTCCAGTTGCAAAAGGCCGAGGAACGCGCGGAAATCCTGGAAGGCTACCTCTGCGCGCTGGCGAACCTCGATGAATTCATCCGCATCATTCGCGGCAGCAAAAACCGCGACGAAGCCCGCATCAAGCTGCTCGCGTTCGAGTGGACACAAAAACAGGTCGAACGCTGGGGCATTTTGATCCGCAACGAGGGACGCCTGACCAAGGGCCGTTACGCGCTGACCGAACGGCAGGTGGACGCGATCCTGGAACTGCGCCTCTACCAATTGACCGGACTGGAAATTGACAAGGTTGAAGGCGAATACAAGGAACTGCTCGAACGCATCAAGGATTTGATGGACATCCTGGCCAAGGAAGCCCGCGTGCTGGCCATCATCAAGGCCGAGTTGAAGGCCATCAAGGAAAAGTATGCCACGCCGCGCCTGACGGACCTCAAGCCCGACGAAGGCGAAATCAACATCGAAGACCTCATCGCCAACGAAGGGGTCATCATCACGCTCACGCACAACGGACTCATCAAGCGCACGAACGTCAGTTCGTATCGCGCCCAGCGGCGCGGCGGCAAGGGCGTCATCGGCATGACGACCCGGGAAGGCGCCACCGATGAGGACAAGGATTTCATCGAACACCTGTTCACGGCCAGCACGCACGATTACCTGATGTTTTTCACGAACACCGGCCGCGTCTATGTTGAGCGCGTGCATGAGATTCCCGACATGGGCCGGGCCGCCAAGGGCCGGAGCATCGCCAACCTGCTGGAATTGAAGGCCGGCGAAACCATCGCCGCGCTGATCCGCGTGCTGTCCAAGACCAATGCAGCCAAGGAGGATGTGACGTGGGAACAGCCGGGTTTTGTGTTCTTCTCCACCAAACAGGGCACGGTCAAGAAAACCGAGCTCAAGGACTTCGCCAACGTCCGCAAAGGCGGCATCATCGCCATTGGCATTGACCCGGGCGACACGTTGATTGATGTCAAGCTGACCACCGGCCAGAACGAAGTCGTGCTCATCACCCACGACGGCATGAGCATCCGCTTCAACGAGGAGGACGCCCGCCCGATGGGCCGGCCCGCCGGCGGCGTGCGCGGCATTAATTTATCCAAGGGCGACGAAGTTGTCGCGCTGGCCATTGTCGTGCCGGATGCCAAACTGCTGGTTGCCGGCGAACACGGCATCGGCAAACGCACGGATTTCGAGGAATACCGCCAGCAATCCCGCGGCGGCAAGGGCATCATCACGATGAAAACCACCGAGAAAACCGGCGGCGTGGTGGGCGCACTGACCGTGCGCGACAACGATGAAATCATGCTCATCACCTTCAAGGGACAGATGGTGCGCATTTCCGTCAACGGCATCCGCGAAGCCGGCCGCAATACGCAGGGCGTGAAGCTGATTGAACTGGAATCCGGCGACAAGCTTCAAGCCATCGCCCCGGTCATCGGCGAGGACAAGGAAGATCTTGCCGGCGATACCGGGACGGAAAAATGATTTTTTGTCGAACGCCACTTGCCTGGCTGTGGTTTTTTGTTAGGGTGAACGCCTCCGATTTGTTTCGGAGGTTGCAGAAAGTCACGTCTTCTGCCGATCGGTTCCTCGTTCGATTCAAATTGCCGGCTAGAAGAACAATGAAAAAGCAGATCCTGATTGGATTGGTTCTGGTCGTTTTGACCGCGGATGGTCGCGCCGGTGAGGCCAACCAAACCGTCGTGACGCCAGGCGGCCGCCTGTTTGAAGATAGCACCAAAGCCTTGACGCTCCTCGCAATGGTGGCCGATGCCAGTACCGGCACCCCGGGCGCCGTGGCTTTGACCAATCTCTCAATCAATAACAAGCCGGTCTGGGAGAGCACCGTTGCCTTCGGCCTCACCGCCACTGCGGGAAACAGCGACAGCGCGCTGGTTACGGGCAATTTTCAGATGCGTAGAAAAACGCCGGAGGACGAATGGGCTTTGGGCACAGACGCGGCCTATGGTGAAGTGGCTTCCGTCAAGAACAACGAAACCCTGCATGCTTTCGTCCAATACAATCACCTGTTCAACGAACGCTGGTACGGCTTCATGCGCGCCGACGGGTTGCATGATGGCATTGCGGATGTGGTTTACCGGATTACGTTCAGCACCGGTGCCGGCTGTTATTTCATCAAAAACAAGCAAACGTCGCTGGCCGGTGAATGCGGCCCGGCGGTCCTCCATGAAAAACTGGACGATGAATATCACACCTACCCGATCCTGCGCCTGGCCGAACGCTACGAACATAAATTCGACGACCATGCGCGGGTCTGGCAAAATGTGGAGTTTCTGCCTCCGGCCAACAGTCCGCGGAATTTTCTCGTCAACGCCACCATTGGCGTGGAGACCACCCTCACCCGGCGACTCAGCCTGCAAACTTATGTGCAGGACAGTTATGCCAATGAACCCGCGCCGGGATTCAAGGACAACGACGTAAAACTGGTCAGCGCCCTGGCGTTAAAATTTTAAGGCGCCACCCGCTCCAGCTTCCAGGAGTGGTCGGGCTGCCGTGTGTAGCGAAAACGGTCGTGCAACCGGCTGGGCCGGCCCTGCCAGAATTCAATCCATGCCGGGTTCAAAACAAAACCGCCCCAGTTGGACGGCAACGGCACATCTTCACCGGGAAAGCGTGCCGCCATTTCGTCCCATTTTTTTTCCAGCGCGGCGCGGTCGGCAACCACGGCGTATTGATTTGACGCACACGCGGCCAGTTTGCTGCCGCGCGGACGGGATTTGAAATACGCCTCCGATTCTTCGCGTGATAATTGGCTGACCGCGCCCCCGACACAAACCTGCCGCCCCAAATCCGCCCAATAGAACGTCAGCGCCGCATTGGAATTGCCGGCCAGTTCGCGGCTTTTGCGACTGTCGTAGTTCGTGAAAAAGGTGAAGCCGCGCCCGTCAACGCCCTTGAGCAGCACCGCGCGGGTCGAGGGTTGGCCGGATTTGTCCACCGTGGCCAGCACCATCGCGTTCATGTCCACCGGGGAATGGCCGAGGAGCGCGTGCCAGAGGTTGTAGAGGGCGATGCCAATTTTCCGCCAGCGGCTGCCGGACGATTCACCCGCCGCCT
>Ga0265338_10008027_pt1 | contig 12917 bp, 20 predicted proteins | sample 42126metaG_FD_193579 | JGI IMG/M metagenome (GOLD analysis project Ga0265338, IMG submission 193579) | Rhizosphere microbial communities from Carex aquatilis grown in University of Washington, Seatle, WA, United States - 4-21-26 metaG | ecosystem: Host-associated > Plants > Roots > Rhizosphere... | reverse complement strand
GGGGGGGGCGCGGCTGGATTGGGTGCTTTCATCTTATGTAGTGGTAATCCACGATCTTTCCATGCACAAAAAGCAGCAAGCCCTGCAAAACTGCTTTGGATTTCGCTATATTGCGCACGCGATCGAACGACTGTTGTAGCACCTCGCCTGACATTCCGCGATCGTCCGGAAGAGCCACATATTCATCAACGTCGTCCATCTCTGGGAAGCATGCCAGCCCATTGATGGACTGACCATCCGGCAAGGTAGCAGAGTTAGCCGCGTAACGACTTCCCTCTACCCTGATAACGAACAAGCTATCTGGAAAGCGAGTTAGACCATCAAAGCCCTCGACGGGTCCCTCTATGAGTCGCTCCAGATCGGATACGATTTCTTTTGCCATAATTATCCTCTCTTCCTCTGGTTTCCCCAACCCCAGACGATGACTACGGGTGTTCCGTAATCGCCACAATTGTTATCTGTTCATTTTCCGGCCCATAAAACCAGAACACCCGCCATGCGGCGGGTGTGTTGTTCTCTACATAGGACTCCCATAAATAACGGTTGTCCTCGCTTTTCATGACCGAATATTTGTGCGAATGAAGGCTTGGATGACTTGGATTTGTTTCCAAGAACCCCAAGCACTTACGCACTTTCTTTAATCTACGTCCATTCGCTGCAAGGTCCCCAAGTTGGCCTTTCGCTTCATCCGTGAATATCAACTTGAAGGACATCGTCCAAATTACTCCTCTTCGCAGTCTCCGTCATCCGCGTATTGCGCGAACGATCCCAAGTCGTGGGTCTTTCCGTGTGCCGCTTGATCCAATCCGCGCTTGACGGAAGCCAAGGCGTTCTGGTTGGCGAATAGCCACGCCTCTTGCTTATGGATCACGACCACTGGTTGCAAAGTGATATTGCCGTTAGGCTGTCTTTCGACAGCGTAAGTCTCGTCTGCATGTTCCTTGCCGATGGAGATCCTTCCCTGGGAATCCGGTTTTTTCAACTCCTGTCCCTCGAACCCCGTCGTCTTGGTGGTGGCCATACTGTCCTCCTGATAGGTGTGCATCGTCTGTCATTATAGACTATTTCCCTTTGTAGGGGAAACTCCTACTTAGCATTATAGACGCTTTTCCCTTAATCTTGATTCCCATTTCCGCTAAAAGACCCATTTAATCGTCAAACAGCAGTAACGCGACGAGGAGCCCGCTTCTGAACCGACTCGTCCAATCTCCATGCTAGATTCAAGAGATGCCCGACCTACTTTTAGACGGGAAGGTCGGGACACCAGGAGATAGAAAATATGAGCAATGACCCTTTCGGAGACATCGCGCGCAAAGAGGCTGAAGTCAGAGAACTCATGCGCCAAAGCAGGATAGAAGACAAGGATCAGGCCAAAGCCATAGGTGACGGGATTGCTAACATCGGAGTGATTCTGCAAAAGGAGTTCGATAAGCTAAATCTGAAAATGGATACCATCATCGAACATCTTCAGTCTCATCGTGGCGACACCAAATAATCCTCAACTGCCCACCCCAAATGACGGAATGCGCCAATAAGATCGGTGGGGGCGCTATCAATATTCTCGACAATGGCACTCGAAACCCCACACGCCAACTCACTACCGGAGATCGGAACCGAATCCCCCGCCAAGCGGGTGGCGGGAGATTCATAATAGGTCGTTATCGGCGCTTTTGGGCAAGCCAAAAGGCGTTTCGCTTCGCCATCCTTGGCTTCGCGAAAAAAAGCTTGAAACGCCGTCCTGGCTACACTCAAGCCTTTCAGCGATAACGCGATATTATGAACATCCCGCAGTGGAGAGAACCTGCTTAGAAGGATGCCGCCTAATATCCAAGCGCCTTGAGGGACGCATCCACTTCGGCATGACTAGCCATCGAGTCCCGCAAGTCTTTGAGTCCTTCATACAATTCAGCACCCGAAGGAACATTGCCGCCATCGCCGGGAAACGTAGCGATAGGCGCGGCGAGCCACATGCTTACAGATTCGCAATAGTCGTGCGACGCTTTGAGTTGAACGGCGAGTTTACGCCTGAGTAACGTCATAGAATCCGCAAGTTCCTTGCGCTCTTTGACCATCCCCAATATGATCTCGGCTTGTTCCTCTTGGCTCATGTAACGCATTGTACTAAAACCGGATAACCACAGAGAACACCGAAGGGGACGCCGAAGGCCGCAGAGGGGCTGTGAGCTAAATTAGAAGTGGCGAGGGGTCGCCTATCACAACTGACCCCTACGCCTAGGAGATACAAAATGCAAGCACCAAACATCCTCGCGTCTCATCTACGCGAATTAACGGAAGATGAGGAGCGATCCAGACAACGCCATTCTGCGGCGCCAGCCCTCATGCCGCAAAGCACCGAATACTTTGGGCAATTGTTGAGTGAGTTATCCGATGAGATTGAGCACATCCGAAATGCCACCATGTCGCTGATGCGACACGCGCAGGAATCAAGTCGCTAAACGGATGGCCCGTGGTGGCAACGACCGTAGGAACCCGCGCGGGCCTTCTCCCACACTTCGCACAGCGCGCCCCACGTCACCGTATCGGTATCAGCCGGTACCGGACCGGACCCATTCCCTATCGGGTGGCGGGATGTGTCATAAGATGCGTTATCGGTCCGTTCAGGGTTATTGATTTCCATGTTCCTTCGGAACCGCGTTAGTAACCCTTCACAACTGCTACGCAGTTCAGCGATAACGAATATTATGAACATCTCGCGATGGAGAGTCAGCTATTTACCGCCTGCGGCAATCCCAATAGCGGTAGCCCGCCAAGCCAGAAAAGGCAACCACAGAGGCCGCAGAAATCACGCAGAAGGCCGCAGATGCGTATGCCAGGTAGTCCGCAAAAGCAAAAGGCCCGCGTGTGCAACGCGGGCCTAAAGCGGGAGTAACAATCTACTTATTCCGCGATGGTCCCGGCGTGGCCAACAAGTTCCTTGCGGTCTTCCCAGCAAGATACTGGAGTGAAAGAGAAAACGGTCGCTTCGCTGTTGCCGCCCTGCGGGGGGCGGTTATCCGTTCTTTCGCCGCTTAACGTGAGCACCCGGTTCGAATTCGCCCTTGAGCCATCGCATAAACTCGTCCTGGTGATTTATTATGGCGCCTTGCTTGAGTCCGCTAAGTCCGACGCCTCAACCACTATAATATATTCCTTGAGCGCCTTCTCGACTTCTTGCATCGCACTCGCTGAAATCCTATGCATGACGCGAGATTAGCATAGAACTCATGTCACTCGCTCCAAATGAATGCGCCCTGCGGGTCATACTTGGACCGTCGCGGGAGAGCCCTGTAGCCGTCGGGCACGATGTACTTCTTCTTTTCCTCCAACAACTCCCGAAGTGTATAAAGCTGTAAACGAGGCGTCGCCTTACCGTGATAGCGCATACTCCCGCCCTCAATCGCAGCCCTTTGCGCCGGGCCGGTCCTCTCGAAACTGATGAAGATTCCGGTTGGAGATTCTTCCCGAGCGATCACATGCGCAAAATCGCGAACCTGAGTTGGGGGAACATTGCTCCCGCCCTTCACCTGGATAGGAGCGTTGCTTAGCTTCTGTAATTGATCCTGTAAGAGCAGGTCGCCGTCAATCCCTCTGTCGGCGCCCATCTTGGCGCGCGGTCTTCCATCGACAAGACCCACGGCCCAAATCTCGAATTGCTTGTGGCAGTCCTTTCTACCTCTCTCAAACAGAGCCTTGGCGCTAGCCACGTCGTTTGGAATGCCCTGCACGCTGTAATCAGGGCCCTCCACTATGCCCACCTCGTCTCTTAAGCGATCTTGCATAATCTCGACGGCAAGAATGGCAACGTCAATCCCAAGCCAATGCCGATTTAGCTTCTGAGAAGCCACTACCGCCGTCCCGCACCCACAAAAAGGATCGAGGACCACATCGCCGGGATTGCTACAGGCACTGATGAAGCGTTCGAGCAGGGATAGGGGCTTTTGCGTCGCGTAACCCGTGCGCTCCTTCGAATGAGTTTGCACGGGCACGATGTCAGTGAAAACGTCTTGTAAGGCTAGCCCATGCATCTCGTCCAAGAACCGTTTATACCTTGGCATACCACCCTCCTTTGCTGGCCATAGAATCCGACCCTCTAAGTCGAGTCGATCCAGGGTCTCCTGCGTGAACTTCCAATGGTTGCCCTTCCCTTTTTCGGCTGGGTCTATTCCCCTCCATGGTTGCCCGGAAGATCCTTTCCTCTTTCCGGCCGCAGTAAGGTCGCTAGAAGTGTAACGTCTCCCATCGGTATCCACATGCCGGTAGAACTGCTTCACATAGTTCTCGTCGTAGGGAGTGTAGTGGGGATTCCAGGTGAACTTATCGGACCTGGAGTAGAACAGAATCGTATCGTGCACCGGGCCGAATCTCTTGGCCGAGTTGTGAGCGCTCGTCCTTTTCCAAATAACCTCGTTCCTGAAGTTTTCAGGCTTGAATATAGCATCCATCAGGACTTTCAAATAATGGCTGGCTGCAGGATCGCAATGGAGGAATAGGCTGCCGGTCCGCCTCAGTGTCCGGTGCATTTCGAACAGCCGAGGGGCCATCATGCTGAGGTAGGCCATCATCTCAGAGCCTCCGAGCATCTGATAGAAACTCTGCAGAAGCATCGCCAGGCGCGGGTTCTCCGAGCACTCCTGAATCGATTCCTCGTATCTGATAGCGTCCCACTTCCACGTGTCTACAAACATGTCTTCTTGCGCTGGTGAGTCCGCACGCTTGTCGTGCCGATATAAGAAGTTGTATTCCCTGCCGGACTTGAAGGGCGGATCGAGATAGATCAGATCTACGCTTTCGGAGGGCACGTTTCGCCTCAATACATCAAGGTTGTCGCCAAAGTGTAATCGGTTTTGAACGTCTGCCATTTGGTGGGCTCCGGACGCCAATCCTTGGCGCGTAGATTATGCAGGTACTGAAGGCGCAGTAACAAGCTTCGTACCGTCCACCTTTAAGGAGGCAAACCTGTACGGATTACTAGAAAGGGAGTAGGGTCACATTATGGGGCGTGACCCAGAGGCATTGGGGCCTAGGTAGGCTTTGCAATATGGTGATTGCAGAGACTGGAGAAGAGTTGTGGATTTGCAGATTGGCTTATGAGCATAGCGCCTATGATACGAGTGAACTGCCTATGAATTTGATCGGGAGTTCGCTGCCCGTCCTGCTCGATTCAGGCGAGTTGGCTTTCTTCACTCCGACCAAGTGGACTATGCAGCATGTCCAGCGCGTGTCTGAGGCGATCAGGTCGGCAAAGACGGAGGGCCTCACCCACGGGCAGACCGGCGAGATGATTAGAGCAATTCTGAAGAGCTAGGCGCCCAGAGAAAAACGCTCGCTTAGCTCCTCGCCGCCCTGCGGGCGCCTGGTAGACATATGGCGCAGTTTCTCAGGTACTCTTACCATTCAAATAGCGCGTCTAAAACAAGACAAACCGCTTCGGCCCTGTCAGGCAGGCTTCGCGGTCTTTGAAATCCTTTTCCGGGCAAAGAAGACTTACAGTGTTAAATACCCTGAATCGTTTGTTAATGCCCGGAGTTAGATTCAATATGCATCTTGGGAGCCGCGTTATTTGCCTGAAGATAGGAGCAAGATGAGACGAGACGGAGACAATACCCCCAGACCTGAAGGGCAACCCCCTCAACCCCGCGAGGATCAAGGCATACGCAGAGGCGGAGACGAAGGGACCAAGCATATAAGTCCGGGAGGACGACCTTCAGAACCTGCGCCAATCGACACCACTCCCCCAGCATCGCCACAGAAGGAGGAATAGTCGCTTCTGGGACTAGCTCAAATAGAGTTGCCTAAAGCCGAAGACATTATCCAGATACTAGCCCTCGTGGCAGTTGGCTTCGCTGCGCGCTGGGTGTATACCGCACAGCTACAGCGGATAGAGGAAGAGCATACGGTCACCATCGTGTGGGCTGTAATCTGGTCGGCCATTCTCGGGGCCGTGTTCCAAGCCATCGGCAGACCATTGCCAGATTTTATCGCTTCGCACTTTAAGGACGCCAAATCCGTTAACGCGGCGGTACAGATATCGAATATCTTGTGGGCGGCGCTGCTTGGGCTTGCCGTTGGTCGCATCCAGGTGGCACGTATCTCATTCCACAGAGAAAGGCAACTTCAATTTATCTGTGGATTCCGGGCTTGCCTAGGCCATGTTTTCAAACAACTATTCAGCCTTCGCCCTGAATACCGAGCAACAACCGACTACTTCCTCAATCGACTTGCGCATAAGAGGTTTATCATCATAACCACGAAAAGCGACCTCACATTCCTCGGGTGGGCGCTTATCAATGACTGTGCAGATACGGACGACTATCACCTCATTCTTCATGAGCCAAGGCCCATAGACCCAAAAACCAATAAGTACACAGCGGAGCCAGCATGGGAGTCGCTCATGTTCAAGATCGACGAAATACAAATGATCGCGCTAGTTAAGCGGCCTCCCCCCGACAAACCGGCACCGCTTCAGGCTGAAAGCACGCCAACACCAAACTAAACTAAGAGATGCCCGACCCTACTTTAGACAGGAGGGCCGGGGCACCAGGAGATAGAAGAGAAGTGAACATAGACGGCACGAGCGAAGAGCCCCTCAGGTACGACCCCGCAACCGACGAGCAAATGAAGCGCCTTTACGTGATTGCAGCGGCAAACCTAACATCGGCGTTGAAATGGCAGATGGAGTTGGGCCCTACAGCGTATTCGGAGCCACCGTATCCAATTCTCGTCACCGTCCATCCGGTTTACGAGCGACATTTCAAGGTCAATACACCGATCTTTCTCCTCGGTCACAATATAGCACTGGCCAAGGAGGACGGTGGAGTCATTTACATCACCCAAGCAGTGTGTGGGACGGATGAGATTTACATGCCTTCCGAAAATCGATAACGCTAGGCCTAGCGGGGCGTAAAATATAAAGCAAAAGGCCACCGCTTGCAATAGTGGCCCCGCTGGAAAACTCCCGCTACCAACGGTGATCCCCTCACTTATTTGGGTGACGGACCCGGAGACGGACCCTAGCGGGTCCGAATGCGCGATGCGCAATATACCTACGTTTTCAACCGCTGAAAATTATCGAGACTCTGCCAGTCGTCACTTTCGTCTGGTCAAATGCGAGTCAGGTTGGAACCCACACGCCCTACCAGCCCCCAACACGCCCGCGACGGAATCGGAGAATCACTTCTCCTGAGCAACCGCCAATTCGCTACGCCGCTCCAAAAGGAGAGAACAGACATTGGATATCGAACAAGAACAAAAGTTAATGACAACGCAGAACCAAGGGCGTCTCGACCTGAAGGCACTAGAGACGGCGAAGCCCCCGTTTACCGTGATCTGCGCATTGGACCACGGATATATCCTTTATCATGGTCCCGCGAACTACATCCCCTCAGTCGGGTCTGAGATCGTCGGCAAACACGAGGATTCCTACAGGGTGAAGCGCGTTGTCCTGGACGCCAGAAACAACAACGTTAGCATCAATCTGGAAGTCATTCCTCGCCCCTGACAAAAAACGTCGGGCCGGGAAACTGATCCCCAGGCATCCGCCTGGGGTCGGCGCACCAATCCAGAAATGCCAGATCGGTCACTTCCCGGTCTCTTTGCGTGGCGCGGTCGAGCTTATTGGAAACGCGCGCCAATTCCGCCCGCAATTCCGCCACCTCTTGTTCAAGTAGAGATAATTTATCTGGTTCGCCCAAGGTACAATCTCGCTTGAGCGACGAGATTGGTTACGTTTTGAATGCCTCGATGTAGTCAGCATCGGGGCTTTCCTTTTATCAAGACGTTAGAAGTGCGCCAAAGTCCCGGACCGAGCCCCCTGCCTCGCAGGGCGCGGGATATTCATAATAGGTCGATTTCGGCGATTTTGGGTAAGCCAAAAGGCGTTGCGCTTCGCCATCCTTGGCTTCACGAAAAAAGGCTTGAAACGCCATCCTGGCTACGTACAAGCCTTTCAGCGATAACGCAATATTATGAACATCCCGAGGCAAGAGTTGTACATAAGACGTTGATTCCGCAGGCGCCAATCTGGCGGCGTCCGGTGTTCGGGGATTAACCACAGAGAACACAGAAATTGAAGACACAGAGGGCCACAGAACCCGGCTAGAGGCTAAGGGCTAAATTAGAAGGGCGATGACGATAAGTGTGGAAGTTCTGGTCATTGTGTCCGTCGAAACATGCAACCGGCGGCCATTGAGCACGCGCGGTCCGAAAGCATTACGCAGTAGGGTCGAGCGGGTCTTGCGCCACTTATACTAGTTGCATGAGAAAACCGACCATCTCCTTTCTGCGGCTTGCAGCGTGCTTAATACCTTTCCTGCCGGTTCCCCCCTTGATGCATGCCTATGAAGTGGTCCGCTCTATTGGCGAGCAGGGTTCCTCTCTATACTCTTTGATTTTCACAACGGACATTATCTATTGGTTTGGCGGAGCGTTCGTTCTGGCCGCCGTGGTCTATGGGTTTTCCCTGGTTATCGAATATCTTGGCGAGCTCAAGGACATCCAGGAGAAATGGTACGAGGAATGGTCACACGGGCTTCGTAATACGCCCGGTTGATGAGTCTTCGGTCTTCCCTTCCCCGACTGCCTTTGGTAAGATGGGGCGGTGGCTACCGAGAACGACGTCCTCAATCATATCGACCGGCTTCAGGTTCAGATTAATAAAATTCAGGAGCTACTCGACGAAGGCGCGGCGGATACGGCGTTCGGCGCGATTATGGTTCTCCAGCAGGCGCTCTTGAGCCAGAGCCAGACTTCGTTAGACTTGCTCCGCCGGGTGCAGAACCTGGAGAATGAGGTTATTCGGCTCTCGGAGCGATGAGATAGAGACGCCCTCCGTTGGGATGGCGAAAACCCATGGCGAACCCAGCAAGCTTGGTTGCCGCCATGGATTTTCGCTTCCGGAGGAAGGAGGGAGGCGCTCGTCCCGGCAAGCCGGGATGACAACGTTCGCAGACTCACTACTGTCCGCCTTCGGCGGACGACGTGCTTCGCACGTGGCTCTGTTGGTTTGCGGAGGAAGGTGGGGGCGCGTCGGAAGACACGCCGGGATGACAACGTTCGCAGACTCACTACTGTCCGCCTTCGGCGGACGACGTGCTTCGCACGTGGCTCTGTTGGTTTGCGGAGGAAGGTGGGGGCGCGTCGGAAGGCACGCCGGGATGACAACGTTCGCAAGCTCACCACTGTCCGCCTTCGGGGGACGACGTGCTTCGCACGCAGCTCTTTTGGTTTTGCGGAGGAAGGTGGGGGCGCGTCGACTGGCAAGCCGGGATGACAATGTTCGCAGACTCACTACTGTCCGCCTTCGGCGGACGATTGACGTTGAGGCGTTTGCGTCGCGAGCATTCTTAGCGCGCCTCTTGGCGTGATCCGCGGTACCATCGGGCGGATGGTCGTCGAGGCGGGGTTCTTCGTTGAAAGCGCGCATCTGGACAGTCATGGCCGGTGGGTCACGAAGGGCGCGACGAGCTATCTGTTTGTTCCGGCGATGCCTTCAGTGTTAACCGACGCGCTCTACTTCGTAAAGCTGTACTACCCGGGCGAGGATCTCGATCAACTAAAGCCGATTCGATTCCTGTGGCGGACCCCTACGAATGAAGAGTATTTAATCGAAGGGAATTGCCTCCCTGAAGTCGTTCCCATGAGATCGGGCGGCGGTTCCTCGGTTACGTTGCTCAAGATTCCGAAGCTTGCGCTTACGCAGACGGGTTTGTACCAATTAGAAATCTACTGCGACGAGCGGATGATCCACCAGTCTGCCGTGGATGTTAGCGTGCAGCCTAAGAGGGTGGACTCGGAGGAGAGGGGCCTTTTGCGCATAGTCGCAGGTGTCGCGATGGCGGTAGGGTTGGCAACAGTGGCTATCGCCCTAATGGCCGGCTCAAAAAACTCGGGCATATATGGCCCCACCGCGGCCTTAGCGTGCTATCTGGTAGGCCTTGTGCTTTTGCTAATCAAGCGCCGTCGACGCCAAAGGCCGCTAAAGGCAAACGGAAAACCGCGCTATGATTAGTGAGGTGCTCAGTGGACATCGACTTTGAACGGTATCTCGTTTTGGTACCCGCAGCTATCGTGGGCGCCCTTATTGGGCATTCATTGCGGACTTGGGCCCGTGGAACCTACCCGCCGCTGAGCCTCAGCAGAAAGCGACGGCCGGGAGCTTACTTCAGAAGATAGCGCAAACCCGAAGCCACACAACCCCAGCCCCCGCCATAGGCTCACTAGGACTATATGCCCGCAACTCTAATTTCTGAATCTTGCAAGGGCGGACTGAGAAAAGAAAATCTGTAGATCGCGGTCAAACGATTGGCGCGAGGGTTACGGTTACGCCTTGATATACATCGGGTCGGGCGAGTTCGCTGCTGATGTTATATTCCGTGGCAGAATCATCCGGATAGAAACGCGTCTCGATCGAGACCATCACGACAACGTAATCGCAGTCGGCGCTTTGGATATGAGTTCCGATTTGAGGTACGTCGGGCAGAACCGCCTTATAGGTAGTGCCGTCTGGTAGTAGCATGGTCACGACGATGCCGGGATTCTTCTGCATTGAGATTCCTTGTCGCCGCGCCTGAATTACTTATGGTCACCGGCAAGTACTCCACCATACCACCTATTAACCGGTGATATATGCCAAGGCTAATCTAAGAGGTGTCGCGGGGAAAAGGTTTGTAATATGTGTGGTCGAGCTTCGCCCGACGGGCAGACCCCTTCGACGAGCTCAGGGCCTACGGCTGGAGAGTCTGCCCTACTGCTTGGTGCAACGTTATCGCATGTGGGCTCGAGCTTCGCTTGACCGCATACTTGAGAGTGTGCGCTACCCCTGGGAAAGGGTTTTTGGCATACGGCTCGAATACAGCCACCAGCAAACGGCGGCGAATCACCGTGAAACCGAGGCCCATGACTGCTCCGGCTGCGAACTTCCCTCCTCCAAACCGGTCCTTCAGCCAGTACTCGGAGAATTTGCGCTTCTCGATGAGGGACATTAAGAAGGTGGCGATGGCAACGACCGCGAGGATCGTGACCTCTGGAATCAGCAGCATCCACCATGCGGGGGAGGCGCCCTTGGGGGGCGCTACGCGCAGCAAAAGCGGCCCTTCGGCAAACACGATCAGAATCCCCACCGAAACGAGCAGGAAGGCGTAGATCAGGATGCTCCAGCCGGCCCGGATTCCGGCAGGCCCGACGAACACCCACTTCAGGACGTCTTGCGGCTCATCTCGGAGTGGTGGGGGGATCTGGGGGCTGTTGGGAGGGGTGGTCATTTGGGTAGCGCAGGTTGGGGTTGGGGGTTATGGAGGGTAGAGGGTGGTGTTGGGTGTTGGGTGTTGGGTGTTGGGTGTTGGGAAGGGTAGAGGGTAGAGGGTAGAGGGTAGGGGGTGGTGTTGAGTGTTGAGTGTTAAGAAGGGTAGAGGGTAGTGGGTAGAGGGTAGAGGGTAGAGGGTAGGGGGTGGTGTTGAGTGTTGAGTGTTAAGAAGGGTAGAGGGTGGTGTTGAGTGTTGAGTGTTGAGTGTTGGGTGTTAAGAAGGGTAGAGGGTAGAGGGTAGAGGGTTGGGATTGGTGTTTGGTGTTGAGTGTTGGGTGTTGGGTGTTGGGAAGGGGTCAGAGGGTAGAGGGTAGAGGATAGAGGTCGAGAGTGGTGTTGGGGGTTGGTTGTGGGCTTTATTTCGAACTGCTTTCCAGAGTGCGCGCTGCCCCTGGGATTAGGTTTTTTGGCATACTTTTTGAATACAGCCACCAGCAAACGGCGGCGGCGAGGGCGATGGTTGGAATAAGGAGAAGGCTGCCTTCGGGGCCGGCTGAGCCGCCGCTCCAAAGGGGATTTCCCATCGGGTGGGTGGCTAGGAGCCTTCCTGGCGAAACCATTCCGCTGTCGGGGACGCCGTACAGGAACGACTCGGACCAGTCCCACGTCAGATGGAATCCAATCGCAAAATACAGCGAGCCGGTCAGTCTCAGGGAGAGGCAAAGAAAGAGGGCCACTGCTACAACTCCGGCAAGGCCGACTGGAGATTCGCCCCCGTTGCGTGAGTGCGCTAAAGCGAACAGAGCGGTTGTAATTATCGAGCTCCACCAGAAGTTCAAGCCGCGCGTCAAGGTGAAGTGCAGGTAGCCGCGGTTCAGGTTCTCCTCGATGATGCCTAGCGCGAGAAACGTCACTAGCCAAGCGAGACCGAATCCCAAGATGGCGGGTCCGGAGACGTTGATCCGGTCAAACGACAAAAGGCCGCAAGCCCATAACGTGGCGACCAGCACCGCAATCGAGACCATTCCGACCGCCGCACCCTTGGCGAACCGGGAGGCGGCCCCCGCGGGCCGCAGCCAATAGTCGGTGAACCTTCTTTTCTCGATGCGCGACATGAGGTAGGTTGCGGTGGCGACGCCCGCGATCTGCACGCTCGCAGAAAGGAGAATAATCCACCAGCTTGGGTCAACGCCTTTCTTGGGTTGAATTTGACTAGCGATGGGGCTGAGGGCCTTGGAGATGGCGAACTCCAGGATGGCGAATAAGCAAACGAAGATCAGAATGCTCCAGCCGGCCCGGATGCCCGCCGGGCCTATGAAGACGTTTCGGATCCCGCTGCTCTTGGGTGGCGCTACGAGGGGAGGGTCCTGCGGTTGTTCGATCATGCTTGATTTAGAGTAGCGCGGGTTCGGGAGGACACTGGGACTTTGGGCCTTTGGCTTTGGGCTTTGGGCCTTGGGCCTTGGGCTTTGGGCCTTGGGCCTTGGGCCTTGGGCATTGGGCATTGGGCATTGGGCATTGGGCTTTGGGCTTTGGGCTTTGGGCTTTGGGCTTGGGCCTTGGGCCTTGGGCCTTGGGCTTGGGCCTTGGGCCTTGGGCTTTGGGCTTTGGGCCTTGGGCCTTGGGCTTTGGGCCTTGGGCTTTGGGCTTTGGGCTTTGGGCCTTGGGCTTTGGGCCT
>Ga0265338_10008026_pt1 | contig 12918 bp, 10 predicted proteins | sample 42126metaG_FD_193579 | JGI IMG/M metagenome (GOLD analysis project Ga0265338, IMG submission 193579) | Rhizosphere microbial communities from Carex aquatilis grown in University of Washington, Seatle, WA, United States - 4-21-26 metaG | ecosystem: Host-associated > Plants > Roots > Rhizosphere... | reverse complement strand
GCGTCTGGAATGCGTTGCGGAAAATTTCCGTTGGCGAGACGAAAAGCTACGGCGAAATCGCGCGGCAAATCGGCAAGCCCCGGGCCGTCCGGGCGGTCGGCGGCGCGTGTGGCGCGAACCCGATTCCAGTTCTGGTCCCCTGCCATCGCGTGCTGGCCGCGAACAAAAAGCTGGGTGGATTTTCCGGCGGACTGGATTGGAAGCGCGATCTGCTCGCGCGGGAAGGTGTCAGTTTGTAGCAGTCGACCCATTTACGGCCACGAAGGCTTGTTCGCGCCCCGTTCAGGCATTCCGGCTTCCGGTGGCTGACCTCCGATTTCCGGCTTTGGCCGCAACGCGTCCGCAACGGCCTGCGCCAGTTTCTGCCGGAACGCCGGCGTTTCAATCTGCCGCGCATCCCCCGGATTGGACAGAAAACCCGCCTCGATGAGCACCGCGGGACGATGTTGTCCATGCAACACCCCGATAAAGCGCGCCCGGCAGACGCCACGATCTTCCATCCCGGTGGCGTGCAGCAACGCGCCTTGCAACCCGACGGCCAGTTGCAGATTCTGGGCGTCGAAGGCGTTGTTGGGGAAATTATCGGACCAGAAATCACCGTAACCGCGCGTCAACGTGGAAGGCATGCCCGTCGGCGTGACACAATACGTTTCCACGCCCGCCGGATTTTTATCCGGGGCGAGCGAATTGAAGTGCAGGCTCATGAACAAAGTCGCGTGATGCGCCTCGGCGAACGCGACGCGGTTGGACAACGAATCATCCGCGTCGTTCGTGTGGGTGAGAAAAACCTGCCAGCCCTCCTGCGCCAGCAACGGCGCCAGCCGCAACGCCCAGTCCAACGTGAATTCCTTCTCAAACCGTCCGTCCAGGATGCTGTGCGTGCCGCTGTTCATCCCGCCGTGGCCCGGATCAATGACGATGATCCCATTGGTCCGGGGCAGGGCCAAAGGCGGGCCGCAGAGCAGCGGCTCCAGGTTTTTCTGGAGGTCTGGCCCGTACAGGCAGACCTGGCCGTCAATGATTTGTGGTCCAAACCCGAGGTGAATTTCAACCCCGTTCCAGGCTGCTTCCCGGCTGCCGATGGCCAGAATCATGACGCGGTTGGAAGAGCCGACCGCGTAAGTGGTGACCGGCTGATTCGACAGGAAGTACGGTTTCCCAAGGCCATGTTGCGCCGCCCAATTATCCAGGGAAACCCAGGTCGTGATGGGCCTGACCGGTATCTGCCTCGGAGCCACGGGCGGCTGCCATTCTTCCGTGGGACCGGATGGCGCGTTCGGCGGGGTGACCGGCGCCATCAGCTTGACCGGCCGCAGTTCGAACGGGTTGTGAGCAACGTTGGTATTGACCCAGCTCAATGACGGCGATTTACCGTCGGCAGACGGTCGGGCGGCCCCGACGACGCAAAAAACCACCACGGCAAAAAAGATTCCGGCAAACTTGATCACACCGCTATTGTGGGGAACTGAAATTCGGACTCAAGCTGTTTCGCCAGACGCGTCAAGGTTGCCGATAGGCGCGGTGTTGTTGATAGAGTTCGAGCGCGGATTGAATTTGGGCGGCGAGGTTGATCCGGCCGGATTGGCGTGCCAGCTCGGCCGCATTTGCTGCCGCGTTCGTGGCGTCGTCGAAGCGCCCGGCTTCCGCAAAGGCGGCCGCCAGCGTGTTCAAGACAACCGGCTGCCTGCCTTGCGACAGCGCCACCGCCTTTTCCGCCAGCCGCACGGCTTCGGCCCCGTCACGAATTTGTGCGTTGCTGTCGGTGGCCAGAACCCAGGCCAGCGCATTGAGCGGCTCCGCCCAGTCCGGGCGCAACCGCACGGCCTCGCGCAAATGCGCGACGGCGATTTCGGGCCGGCGCAGCATGGCCAGGCAATATCCCAGTTCGTATTGCGCATCCGGCGAACGGGGATTCAGGAGCGCCGCTGCCGCAAATTCATCGACGGCTTCGTCGGGCCGACCCGATTTCAGAAGCGAAAGGCCGAGATTAAGGTGAAAAACGTCGTTGCGGGGAACGAGATGGATCGCTTCGCGATACTGTGCGGCCGCTTCGGATTGTTTTCCCTGGAGCGCCAATGCCCGTCCGAGATTGTTGTACGCCTCGGCGTGATCCGGGTTGAGCGCCACCGCCTGGGACAGGTTGGAAACAGCCTCGGCGAACTTTTCTTGCCCCGTCAGTGCCGCGCCCAGATTATTATAAGCATCGGCATAGTTGGGATCCATCTGGATGGCCTGGCGATAGCGGGCGATGGCCTCATCGGTCATGCCCTCCCGCGCCAGTGCCACCCCAAAGTTATTTTGCATGAGGGCGTCGTTCGGATTGAGGCGTGCCGCCTCCGCGTAATGTGAAAAGGCCTCCTGGGTTCTTCCGGCGGCGGCCAGCGCCGCGGCCAGATTATTTTGCGCGAGTGCGTTGCCGGTGGTGACGGAAACTGCGTGGTCGAAAAGGATGAGATTGGTTTTCCAAAATTGGATTTGAAAGGCACTGTCCGCAGCGCAGAGCAACAAGGCGACCGCCGCGGCAACGCCCGCGATCCCGTTGCGGTATTTCCAGCGGGCGATCAAATCCGCGGCGCCCCAAACGACCATCACAAACAAGCCGACGAGCGGCAGGTACGTGTAACGGTCGGCGAAGGATTGCCGGCCGACCTGCACCAATCCGATGACCGGAACCAAGGTTCCCAAATACCAAAACCAGCCGGTCAGCAAATAGGGCCGGCGCCGGGCCGCCGCCACACAGAGAATGGAAAGCACCAGCAGGATAACGCCGGCGCCGGCGGCCTGCCAGGCAGGAATAAAGGAAAGCGGATACATGATGGCCAATTTCACCGGCCAGATCATTTTTCCGATGTAATGCAGGTAGGCCACGAGCGCGTTGCTGACACGGGATTCCACGGAATAATGCGCCAACGGCTCTATCGCGCCGCCGCTCCTCTGCGCCTGGTACGTAATGGCGCAGGAAACCAGCGTCAGCGCGAAAAACGGCCATTTCTCCCACAAGCAAGTTTTGAGGTTTGAACAGCGAGTTGGGCGTTGAGCTTCGAGCGGGTTGGACGTTGCAACTTTGAAGCATGAGATTCTTTGCAACGGCCAGAAATCCAGCAGCAGCATCACAAACGGCAGCGTCACCAACATGGGTTTGGCCATCAAACCCAGGGCGAAAAGGATCAGTGCGCCTGCCAGCCAGACTTTGGACTTTGGGCTTTGGACCCCGGATTCACTGACAAGTCGGTGGTAAGCGAGGAGCGACAGCAATCCGAAAAACGTGCTGAGCACGTCCTTGCGTTCCGAAATCCACGCCACGGATTCCACATGGAGCGGGTGCAGGGCGAAAAGCGCTGCGACCACGGCGCTGCGACGGAGCGCGCCGGTCATCCGATGCCACAGCAGAAAAAGCAGGGCCGCGTTGGCCGCGTGGAACAGCACATTCACCAGGTGTTGGGGCCCGGCGTTCAGACCAAACAGCTGGCAGTCCAGCATCAGCGAAATCCACGTCAATGGGTGCCAGTTGCCGGCATGGTAATGCGTAAAGGCCCAGGTGACGCCCGCCAGCGTCAGGCCATGGTTTACTTCGGGGTTTTCCGTGACATAAGCGGGATCGTCAAAATTGATGAAATCATTTTGCACGACCTTGCAGAACGTGGCCATGGTCACGAGCATCAGCGCCAGGCAGATCAGCCGGCGCACCGTTTTACCTTCGCCGGTGTCCATCCACTCAAGCTATCGAAAGGGCGGTGGCGCTGCAACTGACGGAACGCGCTTGTTCGGCGGTGGCGGCTTGGTCATAATTTGATGACCAAAGGTTTGCGTGAAAATTCTCGTTGCCATCACCGGAGCCAGCGGCGCGTTGTATGCGCAACGCCTGCTCGATAATCTCGACCCGCATGCGCACGAAATCCATGTCGTGCTGAGCAACTACGCGCAACAGGTCATCGCAGAGGAATTACCGGACGGATTGAAACTTCACGCCGGGACGAAACTTCACAACGTAAAAAGCATGAATGCGCCGTTCGCCAGCGGCTCGAATCCGCCCGACGCCATGGTCGTCATCCCCTGCACCATGGGCACGATGGGCCGCATCGCGCACGGTTACAGCGAGGACGTCCTGCTCCGCGCCGCCGACGTGGTGCTGAAGGAAAAGCGGAAGCTGATTCTTGTCCCGCGCGAAACGCCATTGAGCCTGGTCCACGTTCGGAACATGGAACTGCTGCTGCTGGCCGGCGCGACGATCCTGCCGGCGAACCCGGGTTTCTATTCAAATCCGAAAACCGTCCAGGAAGTGGTGGACACGGTGGTGGCGCGCGTGCTGGATCATCTGGGCCTGCCCCAAAAGCTGATGCCGCGCTGGAGCGAGGAAAAGGAATGAAAAAAGGGGAACATCGAACATCGAACATCGAACATCGAACTCTGAATGCAACGGTGGATGAGGCCTGGATGTTACACGATGGCGCGGTTGACAGCCGAAAATTTGACCTGGAAAACCGGTTGCTTGAATTTGCATCAGCGGTAATCGATTTGACCGAGAAACTGCCTTCTTCGCGTGCCGGCAACCATATTGCCGGACAGATTTTACGTTCTGGCACTTCACCCTATCCAAACCACGGCGAGGCGGAATCGGCCGAGTCGCGGGAAGATTTCATCCACAAGTTGAAGATTTGCCTGAAAGAGCTGCGGGAAACGCGCCGTTGGGCACGACTGGTGGAGCGCAAACACTGGGTAAAGAATGATTCAACTTTGATGTTCATTCTGAACGAATCCGATGAATTAATCCGGATTTTTATGTCCAGCATCCGAACCGCACGACAAAATGTTCTGAAACAAAAGCGCAACGGAGCAGGTCAAACCCACAAATTTCCCGGCTGACATTCGATGTTCGGCGTTCAATGTTCATTGTTCGATGTTTTCTCAGATTAAAAAATGGGGCTCGTTCGTGCGCTTTTCGCACACGGTTTTTGCGCTGCCGTTCGCGCTGGCCGCGATGGTGGTGGCCGCGCGCGATCATCGCGGCTGGCCGGGCTGGAGAATTTTCGGGTTGATCCTCGCCGCGATGGTTTGCGCCCGAACCTGCGCCATGGCGTTCAACCGCATCGTGGACCGCAAATTTGACGCGCTAAACCCGCGCACCGCCAATCGCCATTTGCCGACGGGAACCATCTCCCTGGCCAGCGCCATCGCGCTTTGTATTTTGTCCGCAGCGGGGTTGGTGGCGGTCAGTTACCTGCTAAATCCACTTTGTTTTTATCTATCGCCGGTCGCCCTGCTGGTGATTTGCTTTTATTCACTCACCAAACGATTCACGGATTACACGCATCTGTTCCTGGGACTTTCGCTTGCTCTGGCGCCGGTGGGCGCATGGCTGGCGGTGAAAGGTGCGGAGGTTTCCGTTCTGGAAATGTTACAGATGACCACGCTCGCGCTGGCGGTGGTATTGTGGCTGGTCGGCTTCGACATCATATACGCGCTGCAGGACTACGAGTTCGACAAATCGCACGGCCTGCACTCGCTGGTCGTGGCGTGGGGACCCAAAAACGCGCTGCAGGCGGCGTTTCTGGCGCACATGACGATGTGCGGACTGCTGTTCGCCTTCGGTCTGTTGTGCCGGTTCCGCGTCGCGTACGTCGCCGGCTGGTTCATCATTGTCGGCTGTCTCGTGCTGGAACATTGGATTGCCCGGCGGCGGAGCTTGAATTGGATCAACCTCGCCTTCTTCAGACTCAATGCCCTCGTCAGCGCCGTCTTTTTGATTGTGACCGTGGCCGAGGTGGTGTTTCAGGGCGGATTCCGGCTACGTTGAAAATCAGAGAACATTCAACGCTCAACGTTCAACATCGAACATTCGATGAAAGCCAACTGCGCCAAACCATTGGAGGGTGGGAGTTGAAAGTTGAATGTTTAGAGTTTTTTCACCAAAGCAGCGAGTTTCCCGACTTTTACGACAACGTCGTCCTATCGCCAATTCCGGCGCGGGCGTGCCGCCGGTTTTCGTTGGGGTTTTAAATCCGGTTCACGTCCTTTCGCGGGACGACTTGATTCAGTTCCCTCATCCCGGGCCAGCCGGAAATCCACCTGTTTCTTGAAACTGTCCACCCTGGCCACCTGCACCCGCACCTTGTCGCCCAGCCGGATGATCCGGCGGGTGCGGCGTCCGACCAACTGGCCCCGCTCAGAATCGAACAGATAAAAATCGTCCTCCAGCAGGGAAAGATGCACCAGCCCGCTCATCGCCAGCCCGGGCACATCCACAAAGAACCCAAAGTTGCGCACGTCCGTCACCAGCGCCGGATACGGCGTCGGTTTCGACGACTTGAGCTGCGCCTTCAGGAAGGCGTACAGCTTTACATCCTTGCTGTCCCGCTCGGCATCGGCGGAATTCCGTTCGGTGTCGGAAATATGCTCGGCGGTTTCCTTGAGCGAATGCGCCGGACCGTGCCCTTTCAGGAACAGCGCGCGATGCACCACCAGGTCGGCATACCGCCGGATCGGCGACGTGAAATGCGTGTATTTGGCCTTGGCCAGGCCGTAATGACCGAGCGGTTCGACCGCGTAACGGGCGCGCATGAGCGACCGGAGAAACCCGATTTTGAGCGCCGCGCCGATGGGAATCGTGCCGAGCTTTTGCAGCAGCTTCTGGACTTCCGGCCGCTTCGTCAAATTCGCGCAGGGCACGTGGTGACTGAGCACCTCCTCGCGATATTCCTGCAACCGCCGTTCGTCCGGTTCCTCATGCACCCGGTAAATCGCCGGCACATTCCGGCCCATCAACCTGCCCGCCACCGCCTCGTTGGCCAGCAACATGAATTCCTCGATCAACTGATGGGAAATATCATTCTCGACCTTCTCGATACGCGCCACCCGGCCCTGTTCGTCCAGCCGGATTTTCATTTCGGGAAAATCCAGGTCCAGCGAACCGGCCTTGAACCGCAACCGCCGGATCCGCTGTGCCAGCGCATTCGCGTCATGCAACATCTGTTCAATCGGGTCGTTTGGTTTCCGTTGCAAAACCGCCAGCACTTCCCGATAGGTAAATCGCCGCTGCGAATGAATCACCGCCGGATAAAATTCCGCTTTCAGCACCCGGCCTTCATCCGACACCAGAAATTCCACGCATTTGGTCAGGCGATCCACGTCCGGCTTCAACGAACACAGCTCGTTGCTCAGCGCCTCAGGCAGCATCGGAATCACCCGGTCCACCAGATAGGTTGAATTGCCCCGCCGCCGCGCCTCGTCATCCAGCGCCGTGCCCGATTTCACATAATGCGATACGTCGGCAATGTGCACCCACAACTTCCATTGCCCCGGCGACACCCGTTGCAGACAAATCGCATCATCGAAATCCTTCGCGTCGTCCGGATCAATGGTGACGACCGGTTGCCGTCGGCAATCGTCGCGCCCGGCCAGTTCCTGCGACGGAACCGCCGTTCCGATGGCCCGCGCCTCATTCAATACTTCCTTTGGAAAATGCAACGGCAGGTTGTACTGACGAAGCACCGACAACATATCCACCCCCTCGTCATCCGGCGAGCCGAGCACCTCGATGATTTCACCTTCCGGGTTGGTGTGCCGCGATTCCCATTCGTGCAACTCCACCACGACCTTGTCGCCGACATTGGCCGGCCGGCCGACGTCGCGCGGCGGCGGCACATAAATGTCGTGCGGCATGCGCGGGTCATCGGGGATCACGTAAAGAAACTCGCGGCCCCGCTGCAACGTGCCCACGATCTGTGACCGCTTGCGTTCCAGGATGCGAATCACCACGCCCGTCGCCTGCACAAGTTGGTCGGGGCTCAACCGCTTTGCCCGGACATCGCGCCGCACGAGCACGCGATCTTCATGGAGCGCCGTGCTGGTGGCCTCCTGCGGAATCATGATCTCCTTCAACCCCGCATCGTCCGGCTGCAAAAAACCTTTACCCTGGCGATTGATGCGAATCCGGCCCGGGATGAGGTCCGCCTCGCGCGACAGGATGTAACGGTTCCCTTTCGTGCGGGCAATCCGGCCGGACTGTTCCAGCCGGCGCAACACCCCTTGTAATTCCTGCTGGCGCTGGGGCGCCAGCCGGAGCTGCCGGAGCAATTCCGGCACATTGGCCGGCGCATAATCCCGCCGACCCAGTAGTTTTAAAATCTGCTCTTCCATAATTTCATCCCGCCGTCCGTGAAAGTCTTTCGTCTGATTATGAAGGATTTGCAGCACATTACCAGCGCCGACTCAAATTCAAATGGATTGTCACCTTGCCGTAAGAACCGGGCGCATCTTGACACTGTCCCTGGCGCAGGTAGGGACATCGCGCTGCGATGTCCCCGCCCGCGCACCAGCGGGCGGAACGAACGCCCATCGTCGCACGAACCATTGCGCCGCTGAACGCGGCGCGGACGGCGCAGCGCGTCGTCCCTACCAAGGACAGTCTCAAGCTGCACCGTAAAAACCCGGGCGCAACAAAGTCACTTTCCCAAACTCGGATTTGCTGTTAATTGTTGTTTGTGAATTTTTTCGTTCAACGCAGCGGGTTGCGCGACCTGCACGACAAGGTCGCCGCCGGCGAACGCATTTCCGAGGCCGACGCACTCCGGCTGTTTGAATCGAAGGACTTGAATGCGGTGGGCGCCATCGCGGACCTGGCGCGAGAGAAAAAGGTCGGCAACCGTGCCAGCTATATCATCAACCGTTACGTCAACTACTCTAACTATTGCATCCTGTCGTGCCAGTTCTGCTCGTTCGCCCGCAAGAAGCGCGATGCCGACGGTTTCCAGTTTTCCATTGAGGAGATTGTCCAGAAGGCACGCGAGGCGTTGAAGCTTGGCATCACGGAACTGCACATCGTCGGCGGCCTGCATCCGTCCCTGCCCTTCAGCTATTACATCGACATGCTCAAGGCGTTGCGCGCACTGAATTCCAATTGCGGAGTGCGGCCGTCCTCGGCCGCAGCAACTTCCGTGACTCCCAACGCGTCGGCAAATTCGGGCGCTGAGCCGGGCCTGCTCGCTGCTGCGCCCGGGGACGGGCGCACTCCGGCCGGGTTGCACCTCAAATGTTTCACGGCCATTGAAATCCTGCACCTCGCCTGGCTCGCCAAAAAATCCGTCGAACAGACCTTGATGGAATTAAAGGCCGCCGGACTCGATTCGCTCACTGGTGGCGGCGCGGAAATTTTCCGCAAGGAAGTCCGTTCGACCATCGCCAAGGGCAAGGAATCCGCCGAGGAATACCTGGATGTACATCGCACGTGGCATCGCCTGGGCGGACGAAGCACCTGCACGATGCTTTACGGCCACGTCGAAACATTGGCCGACCGCGTGGATCATTTGCGGCAATTGCGCGCCTTGCAGGACGAGACGCATGGCTTCACCGGTTTCGTACCGCTGGCCTATCAGCCGGAGGACAACGATATTCCAGTTGAGCAACCGCCGACCGGCTTCGACTCGCTCCGCACGATTGCCGTGAGCCGCATCTATCTCGACAATTTTGACCACATCACCGCGTATTGGGTCGGCTTGGGCCTGAAGCTGGCACAGGTGGCGTTAAGCTACGGCGCGGACGATTTGCATGGCACCATCATCGAGGAACACATCTTCCACATGGCCGGCGCGACCTCGCCGCAGTTGCAGACCGAGGCGGACATGCTCAAAGCCATCCGGGAGGCCGGCCGCACGCCGATCCAGCGCAACACCTTTTACGAGCCCATCAAGGTTCTGGAAAACCCGACGCCAGCGGACGCGACGGAAAATTCCGTGCGGTCAAAAGTGCTGGAGGACAATTTGGCGACAGCATAAATGCGCACTTCGTTCATGTAGCGAATCCATATAGCCAACTATCCCAAACGCGAATAGCCCACGGCGTTAGCCATGGGTTTTCGTTCGATAAAAATTTCCCATTCCCGTAATGGCGATAGAGCCGTGCTGCCGTCCCTTTGGGACTTTTCGTTTTTGGCGGACCTGTCACCCAGCCTTGAAAGGCTGGGCTATTATCGATTCGTCGCTTTGCGGCTTGGCGGCTTCGTGCCTTTGCGTTAAATCTGTCGACACAAGATGTCTACCCGAATCAAAGGACAACGGCCGGTTGGATTCCTCCGACAAAATATGCCGATGAATTATCTCGTGTTGTTTTTCTTTTCCGCGCTGCTGCTGACGGGTTGCTCGACCGTGTTGACGTATCAACCCAACCTGCCCGCCGGACCGGCCAAGCCGGCGGGTTATCCCATTCCGGTTTATACCGAGAGCATGACCGTTCCCCGGCCCTGCGCCGTGATTGGAACCGTCTTCATCGGTGGCGGCCATTTCACCATACGGGGCGGATCGGCCGAGAGTGAAACGCAGAAAATAATCAAAACCGCCTGGGACAAGGGCGCGGACGCCGTGCGGGTGAGATCGGCGGAAGCGCCGGATTATACCAGCACGAACTATCGCATGGTGGCCGACCTGCTGCGCTATACGGATGACTGGGAAACCATTGTCATCTCGGAGACAGCCTTCGCCCATTATCTCGACACGCGCCGACAAAGCCTTGACCCGATTGAAGGCATCTGGGACGGGGCCGGAGCGGTTCCGCATCGCATCGGCATTATGCGGGACCATTCCATGCCGGGGCGGGATTTCGTCGGGTTCATGCTCGATACCGCCGATCCGACCTGGCGCGAAGGCTACAAGAAAATCGACATCCAACGCGGGATCCAACCGGGCAGCTACGTTCTGGCTTATTACCTGAACAATTTCAGCAAAAAGGAAATCACCGTCATTCTGGGCCAACGTCTGACCTTCACGTTGAACATGCCGACCTCGGACGAGGAAGCCGAATTCGTCACCTATACCAAGAGTCGTTAAGCCCGCAAACCGAACGGATCGTCAATCCCTGAAATGACCGCGCCAGAGCTTCCCCCATTCCGCATCGGCTCGGTGCAATATCTCAATGCCGTGCCGCTCACCCGTGGCATGGAGGACAAGGTCATTTTTACCACGCCCGCCCGGCTCGCCGAACTGCTCCGCCGCGACGAACTCGACGCCGCGCTCGTCAGCACGGCGGAGGTTCTGCTGACCGACCGCTATGATGTTCTGGACGGCATCGCGGTGGCGTCGTTTGGCGAGGTTTACAGCGTGCTCCTGGCGCATCGCCGCCCCGTGGACGAATTGAAGGAGATTTATTGCCATACCGCGTCGCTGTCCGGCTTGAACCTCCTGAAGATTTTGCTCGCCGAACGCGGGTTGAAACCCGAATTCAAGCCGCTGGCCGATCCCCGGGAGGCGGCAGAGCATGACGCGGTGCTGCTCATTGGCGACCCGGCGATTGATTTTCAGCGCGCGCCGCACGAGCACGAAATCCTTGACCTCGGCCTGGCGTGGTTCGAATTGACAAATTTGCCGTTCGTGTTTGCCGTGTGGGCGTTGCGACGCGGCATTGAAAATTCAGAATTGCGCCGGCAATTGCGTGACGCGAGGAATTTCGGCGTGGACACGCTGGACTGGATCATCCGCAACCGCACCGAATACGACCACGATTTCCGCAAGGATTACTTCGACTGGCACATTCATTACCACCTGGCCACGGATGAGAAACGCGCCATCGCCAAATTCGCTGGGTTGCTCCGCAAACACGGCCTCGGTCCGGTGTTTGAACCCAAATTTGTTTCGTAACGGGAGGGTCGCCGTGTCGGCGACCCGAATTAGGGACGGCGGCACGCCGTCCCATCCTTAATTATTTCGATTCCTTTTCCAGCTTCGCCAGCGTTTCCGGATCGCGCACGTCCACCCAGCGGCCTTGAATTTCCAGGCCGGCGAGTTTTTGCCCGGCGGCAACCATCGCGCTGATGGCGTCGGTCAGTTCATATTCACCGCGCGGCGATTTTTGCAGGCGTGCCGTAAAATCGAACAATGCCGGCCGGAAGATGTAAATGCCCGCATTGTACCACGCCGGAGCACCGGATTTGAGCCAGCCGTCACGACGCAGTTGTTCCACCTGCTCCGGCGACGGCTTTTCCACCAGCCGTTTCAGGCAGAATTGTTCGTCAAAAAAATTCAATCCGCCCTTCGTCACATCCTCGCCCCGCGTGACGGTGATGACCCCGGCAAAATCACCCTCGCCAAAACGATTGAGCATCCGCGAATACGTTTCCGGTGGAACCAGAATATCGCCGTACGTCAGTAGAAACGGCGAGTCGCCCACGAACTCCCTGGCCAGTTCCGGCGCCTTGCCGGTGCCATCTTGGACGACCTGCCGCCCATACGCGATGCGTGCATTCCATTTTTTGCCGTCGCCGAAATGTTTTTCGATGACGTCCGCGCGCCAGCCGGTGACGACGAAAATGTCGCGCACGCACGCCGCCAGAATTCCGGCAATGATGTGTTCCAGAATGGGCTTGCCCCGCACGCGGAGCATGGGCTTGGGCAGCTCGTTGGTGAGTTCCCGCATGCGGGTGCCCTTGCCGGCGGCAAGAATGACGGCTTTCATTTCCGCCACAGGTGAACACAGAAGGACCTGGATGCAAAAGAAAAATTCACGCGCCCCATTCGCCGGTTTTCAAATACGGTTTCAATTTCTCCTTGAGGGTCTCGCGTCCGCGATGAATGAGCGATTTGGTGGCGGAAAGCGAGCAGCCGAGAATTTCGGCGATTTCCTCGTAACTCAACTCCTCCTGCCGGCAGAGCAAAATGGCGGTGCGCTGGTTTTCCGGCAAGCCGGCCAGCGCTTCCTCGATTTTTTGCGCCAGTTCGCCATGCAGCAATTTCTCCGGCGGCGCAACGCTGCTCTTGTCCTCGTATTGCTGGCGTGGCTGGTCCTCGTGTTCGGCGTGCGCTTCCTCAAGCGAATCGGCGGGGTGACGCGAGCGCCGGCGGATTTCGTTCAGGCACAGGTTGCGCGCGATGGTGAACAGCCAGGTGGAAAACTTGGCGCGCGATTCGTAGCGTTTGGCGGATTTGTAAACCTGCA
>Ga0265338_10008025_pt1 | contig 12919 bp, 5 predicted proteins | sample 42126metaG_FD_193579 | JGI IMG/M metagenome (GOLD analysis project Ga0265338, IMG submission 193579) | Rhizosphere microbial communities from Carex aquatilis grown in University of Washington, Seatle, WA, United States - 4-21-26 metaG | ecosystem: Host-associated > Plants > Roots > Rhizosphere >... | reverse complement strand
TGGACACCAGATGCGGCCGTAACGAGCAAAATCGGTGCGAATGCGGGCCCGGGTGGCCTCATCGTCGACCCAGACGGCATCGATTGCGGTCCGTAGCTCCGCAACGCTCGGATAAAGCGCCGTCAGGCGCTCCAGATTGCTCGGATCGCCCACGTCCATCGCGTTGGAGATGGTCGGCACGCTCGCGCGCACGCGCAGCGTGCCCTCGCGCAGGTAGTCAGGCACGGTGCGATTAATATTATGCGCGAGCAGGATCTCGCCGATGGGCGCGCCCATCTGCCGTGCCCACACACAGGCCGTGGCATTGCCGAGGTTGCCGCTGGGGACCACGAAGGACACCGGCTCGCCGTACCCGCGCTGCGCCCGCAGGCTGGCGGCCCAGTAGTAGCAGGTCTGCGGCAGCAGCCGCCCTAGATTGATGCTGTTGGCCGAAGTGAGCTCGAAGCGCGCGCGGAGCGTCTCGTCCGCAAATGCCTGCTTGACCATGCGCTGGCAGTCATCGAAGCGTCCGCGCACCGCGAAGGTGCGCACATTGCCGCCCCAGCAGGTGAGCTGCTGCTCCTGCGTGGGCGATACCAGGCCCTTGGGGTAAAGCACCGACACCTGGACACCCGGCCGGCCGTAAAAGGCCGCCGCGACCGCGCCGCCCGTATCGCCGGAGGTCGCCACCAGCACATGCAGCGGCCGCCCCGCGTTGGCGGGCAGGCGGGCCATCGCCGCGGCCAGAAAGCGCGCGCCAAAGTCCTTGAACGCGGCGGTGGGGCCGTGGAACAGCTCCAGCACGCCGAGCCGCTCGGCGTCATCAAGCCAGAATTGCGGGGCCGGAAAATTGAACGCCTCGTTGCAGATATCGGCCAGCGCCGCCTGCAGGGGGTCGCCCGATGCAAAGGGCTGCAGCACCGTCCCGGCCAGCGGTGCCAGCGCCGCCATATTGGCGGGCACATCGAAGTCTGCGACCTTGAATGCCGGCCATTCGATCGGCACGAACAGGCCGCCGTCGCCAGCCAGGCCCTGTGTCAGCGCCTGACTGAAGCTGACCCGGGACTGCGGATTACGCGTGCTCGCGAATTGCATCAGCCGATCACGCGCGCGCCCTTGGGCGCAATCTCCGTGATCCAGTGGTCAGCCTTGAGGTCATGACGCTGGAACTCCCTCACCATGGCCTCGCAGACCGCCTGCGCCTGAACTTCCAGGCACCAGGCGAATACCGTGGGGCCCGCGCCGGAAATCGAGCAGCCCAGCGCTCCCGCGGAGAGGGCCGACTCGCGCACCTGGGCGAAACCCGGAATGAGCGCCGCGCGCTGCGGCTCGATGACCACGTCCTGGAAGGACTCTCGCACCATGTCCAGATCGTCGGTGTAGCAGCCGGAAATGAATCCGGCCAGATTCGCCGTTTGCCAGACGAAGTCGGCCATCTTGACGGACTTGCTCAGGATGGCTCGCGCTTCGCGCGTGGAGAGGAGCATGTGGGGGTGGACGATGACGGCGCGAATCGCCGGCGGCACCGGAATCTGCTTGACGCGCGGGTGATCGATGCCGACGGTGAGCACCAGTCCGCCGTAGAGCGAGGGGGCGATATTGTCGACATGCATCGAGCCGCTGGCCACGGCTTCACCGTGCATCGCAAAGCGCAGCAGCTCGAGCGGCGGACGCGGAGCGGGCAGCAGCGCATTGGCCGCCACTACCGCGGCCACCGCCGATGCGGCCGACCCGCCAAGGCCGCTGCTCAACGGGATGCCCTTATCCAGCTCGAGGTCGAAACCAAAACTCAGGGACAGCGCTTCCTGCATGGCCATGAGCGCGCGGCCGGCGGTGTTCTGAGCCGCCTCGCGCGGCAGATCCGGCACCACGCCTCGAATGGCGCTCACCCTGACACCCGGTTGCGCCACCCGGCGAACCGTCGCGCGATCGCCGATTGCATCCACCGAGAAACCGAGGATGTCGAAGCCGATCGCGACATTGCCGACCGAGGCCGGCGCGAACGCGCAGGCGCTGGCGCGCGCGCCCCCGGCTGCGCCGGCGCCGGCGCCGCTGGCGCCGGAAGATGTCACAGGCGCGCTCCGAGATAGGTTGCCAGGCGCAGCAGGTCGGCGAACACGCCGCCGGCGGTGACCGCAGGTCCGGCCCCCGGTCCCTGCACGATGAGCGGGTTGTCACAGTAGCGCGCGGTCGCGAAGCGCACGACATTGTCTGTCAAGGCGATATTGGCGAAGGCATGGCGCGCATCGAGTTCGGTCAGGCCCACGGTTGCCCGGCCATCGGATGCGACCGCGCCGACATAACGCAGCACGTGCCCGCGTGCCCGCGCCTGCTCGTAGCGCTGCCGCATGGGTTCATCGTAGCGCGACAGGCCTGCCAGGAATTCCTCGCTGCTGCCGGTCGCGAGGTCAGAGGGCACCAGGCTTGAAACCGCAACATCGCTCATCTCGAGCTTCAGTCCCATCTCGCGTCCGAGGATGATGAGCTTGCGCGCCACATCCGTGCCCGACAGATCGTCGCGCGGATCCGGCTCGGTGTAGCCGCGCTGCTTGGCCTCGCGGACGATGGCCGAGAAGGGCGTGGTACCGTCATAGACATTGAAGAGGTACGCCAGCGTGCCCGAAAAGATGCCCTCGATGCGCGTGATTTCATCGCCGGTCTCACGCAGGTCGCGCAGCGTCTGAATGACGGGCAGGCCGGCACCGACGGTGGCCTCGTAGAGGTAGTGTGCGCCGCTCTCGCGCCGCGCAGCCTTGAGACTTTCGTAGTAGGAAAGCTCACTGCTGTTGGCACGCTTGTTCGGCGTCACGATGTGAATGCCCGCGGCCAGCCAGTCACGATAATGCCTGGCGATATCACCATCGGCGCTGCAATCGATCAGCACCGTGTGTGGCAGATAATCCACGCGCACGTGCTCGACGAAGCGGGCCAGATCCGCCGCCTGCGAGCTGGTCCGCAACTTCTCGCGCCAGTTCTCCAGCGTCACACCCTGATCCGAGAGGCACATCTGCTTCGAGCGCAGTATGCCGCGCACGCGCAGGTCGATGCTGAATTCGCGCGCCAGCCGTTCGCGCTGTCCCATCAGCTGGTCGAGCAGCACGCTGCCGACCGTGCCGGGTCCGATGACGCCGATCGAGAGCGTATGCGGCGAGAGGTAGAAACTCGCGTGCGCCGCGCGCAACGCGCGGGTGGCCTGCGAGCCGTCGACGACCACCGATATATTGCGCTCCGAAGCGCCCTGCGCGATGGCACGCACATTGATGTGGGCGTTACCCAGTGCGCTGAATACCTTGCCGGATACACCCGGCATGCCGGCCATCCCATCGCCGACCACGGCCAGGATGGCGAGATCCGGGGTGACATCCACATTCTGGATCTGCCCCTCGGCAAGCTCGCGGCTGAATGCGGCGTCGAGCACGCGCTTGGCGCGCGCCGCCTGCGCCTGCGGAATCGCGCAGCAGATCGAATGCTCGGAACTGCCCTGCGAGATCAGGATGACCGAGATTCCCTCCTCGCGCAGCGCCCCGAACAGCCGGTGCGCCGTGCCCGGCACACCGATCATGCCGGCGCCCTCGAGATTCACCAGCGCCACGTTCTCGATGCTGGTGATGCCCTTGACTGGCAGGCTCGAACGCGGCGCCGCACAGATCAGCGTACCCGGCTTCTGCGGCGCAAAGGTGTTGCGGATCCAGATGGGGATGTCGCGGCCTACGGCCGGCGCCATCGTCTGCGGATGGATGACCTTGGCGCCGAAGTACGCCAGCTCCATCGCTTCGTTGTAGGAGAGCGAATCGATGACCTGGGCATCGGGCACGCGGCGCGGATCGGCCGACAGCACGCCATCGACATCGGTCCAGATATGAATCTCCGCCGCATCTAGCAGCGCGCCGAAGATCGAGGCAGAGAAATCGCTGCCATTGCGCCCGAGCGTGGTCTGCACGCCGCGCGGATCGGTAGCGATGAAACCGGTGATTACCAGCGTCTGCGGCCCCACGGCGCGGGTCAGCCCGGTGAGCAGCGCGCGCGATTGCTGCCACTGCACAGCCGGGCCGAGCGGCCCCCACTCGACGATGATGCAGCGGCGCGCGTCGATCCACTCCACGCCCTGGCGCACGCCGCGTTGCTGCAGATAGCGGCAGAACAGACGCGTCGACCATATCTCGCCGAAGCCGGCCGTCAGGTCGGACACACTCTGCGCGGCCGATCGCATCACGCTCGTGGTCTGCAGGACGCCGGCAAGATCGGTGCTGTCGCGGTCGAACTCGGCCAGGTACCCGGCAGCCGAACCCGCATCGAGCAGCGCGGCGGCAATCCCGGCATGACGCGCGCGCAGAGCCGCCAGGCGCGCGCGCCAGCTCTCATCGCGCCGCTCGGCCAGCGCGACCAGCTGCAGCAGCTCGTCGGTGACACCCTTGCAGGCCGACAGGACCACAGCAACACGCGCATGCGGGTTGAGCGTCGGTGACTAGATGATTTGCGCCACGCGCTCAAAGCACTGCGCGTCGGCGACGCTCGAGCCGCCAAACTTGTGCACCACCCAGGCCGAAGGATCGGAAATATCGGAGCGACGGTCGCTTGCGCTCATTGGAACTGCTGCGGAGACAAAACTTTTGCACTTTACTGACCGCCCCGGCTTCTAGCAAGCAAGCCGCGGGCTGTGCGCTGGCGGCCGCGCGCGCGCGGCCCGTACAATGCCGTCCTCCCATCTTCGAGGCCGGGCTTGCTGACACGTTGGACCTCGCGCCGGTCTCTCGCCGCCATGGCGCTGCTGGCGGTGACCGCCTGTGCGCTGTGCGCGTCGACCTACCGGATCTTCGGCAACTTCTGGGATGAGCCGGAGCACATCGCGGCGGGACTGGTCCTCATCGACCGCGGCGAGTATCGCTACGACGTGCAGCATCCGCCGCTGGCGCGGCTGGCCGCCGCCATCGGTCCGTATCTGGCTGGCGCGCACTTCTCGCACGACCCTGATCCCATCGGGGATGTAGCCGGGCAGGAGCTGCTCTACCACTCCAGCGCCAGCTACGACACGCTGCTGACGCTGGCGCGCTTGGGCGTGCTGCCCTTTCTGCTGCTGCTGCTCGGGGCCACCTTCGTCTGGATGCGGCACTGGTTCGGTGATGCGGCAGCGCTGCTTGCAATCGTGTTCCTGGTGAGCTGCCCGGTCGTACTCGGGCACGCCTCGCTGGTCGCGCTCGATGTGCCCGTGACCGCGCTGATCATGGCCAGTCTCTACCTGCTGCTGCGCTGGTTCGAGAATCCGAGTCTGGCCCGCGGCACGGCGCTGGGCGCTGCCTGCGGCCTCGCGGTCGCCACCAAGATGTCCGCCATCCCCTTCATCGGCGTGGCAGCGATCACTCTGGCGTTGCTGCGCCTTGCCTTCCTGCGCCGCACGCCGGCAGCCTTGCCGCTGCGATCGCAATGGGCAGCGCGCCTGGTCAGCTTGAGTCCCGGCGTGCTGCTGGGGCTCGGCATCATCATCGGCGTATACGGCGACCGCCTGGTCTATCTCACGACGCCCGATTTCGCCCCCAGTCGGGCGCTGAATTTCTACTTTGGTGCACAGGGCGCGCTGCACGACCTTGCCTACCGGATCGCCGCCAGGGTGCCGCTGCCCTTCGGCTTCATGATGCTGCCTGAAAACATCATGGGCGTTGAATGGCACAACACGCACGGCCATCCCTCGTATCTGCTGGGACGGATTGCCTGGAACGGCTGGTGGTATTTCTACCTGGTGGCACTGGGCGTGAAGACCACGCTGCCCCTGCTGCTGCTCGGCCTCACGGGCCTTTCGATGCAGGTGGTGCGCGGCGTGCGCGAGGGCAACCTGTATCGCATGGCCCCCGCCGCGTGCTTCGCCGCCATCCTGCTATTCAGTTGTCTTTACAGCCATATCAATATCGGCGTGAGGCATGTCCTGATCGCCTACCCATTGCTGGCAATGGGCGCTGCGGTCGCGCTCGAATCACTGTGGCGGCGCTGGCAGAAGCCGCTGGCGCGCGCCGGGCTGCTGGGCTTGCTGCTTTGGCAGGTCGCGACACTCGCGTATGCCTACCCGGACTACCTGGCTTACTTCAATGCGCTCGCCGGCAGCCATCCCGAGCGGATTCTCGTGGATTCGGACCTGGATTGGGGCGGCCAGGACCTGCGGCGCCTCGAGCGCGTGCTCGCCGCACGACAGGTGACTGAGCTTTCGATCGGCTACAAGGGAACGGCAGATCTCTCGCTCGAACATTTGCCGCCGTACCAGCTGCTCAAGCCGCTCCAGCCCGTCCGCGGATGGGTCGCCATCACCATGCTGACGCTGCAGGAGAATCCTGCCGGCTACGACTGGCTGCGGCAATACCAGCCGCTGCAGCGCATCGGCCAATCGTTCCAGCTCTACTACATTCCGTAGTGCAGGCCATAACCAAAGGGAAACATCAGCTCCCGGCCCGCCTCGTCGCCATCCACCGGCTGCGCCGGCCAGCCGAATGAAAGGCTGCCGCTGAAATCGTAGCGCGGCAGGCCGCGCTCATCGCCAATCAGCAGGTCGGCAACACCTGCACCCTCGCTGCCTGGCAGCCAGGCTGCGACGAACGCATCCGAAGCATCGAATTCCGGCTGCACCTGCAGCGGCCGACCACTCAGGAACACCGACACCACGGGCACGTGTGCCGCGTGCAACCGGCGCAGCAGCTCCAGCACCGCATCTGCGCCGGCCTGGTATTCGAGGGTCGGACGGTCGCCCAGGCTCTCCGCGTAAGGGGGCTCGCCGTAGACGACAATGGCCACATCCGGCCGCCGCGTGTAGCTGCCATCGACACTGAGCTCGGCCACGCCGCCCCCTGCCTGGATCGCCGAGGCGATGCCGGTGAAGATCGAATCGGCGCGCGGAAAATCCTCGTTGTGGTTCGTTGACCCCTGCCAGGAAAGAGTCCAGCCCCCGCATTGCTGTCCGATATCATCCGCGCCGGCGCCCGCCACCAGCACGCGCGCGGACGACCGGATGGGCAGCACCGGCCCTTCATTCTTGAGCAGCACCAGCGACTCGCGCACCGCGCGCCGCGCGAGGGCCCGGTGTTCCCGGTCGCCCAGGCGACTCAGCGATGGCGATGGCGATGACGATGGCGCGGGCGCGGCTGCGCCATCGAACAGTTGCAGCCTGAACTTCACGCGCAGCACGCGGCGCACGGCATCGTTCAGGCGGGTCATCGGGATCTCGCCGATGCGCACCTGGTGCAGCGTGTGTTCGAACAACCCCTGCCAGCTGTCCGGGGCCATGAACATATCGAGTCCGGCGTTCATCGCCTGCGGACAGCTATCGCTGCTGCACCCATCCAATTGGTTGTGCCCATTCCAGTCGCCGACCACGAGGCCCTCGAACCCGAGCCGGCCCTTGAGTACACCGGTCAGCATGCTCCGGTCGCCATGCAGCTTCACACCCTGCCAGCTCGAATAGGAAACCATGACCGTCATGACACCGGCATCGATCGCGCCGATATATCCCTGCACATGCGTGCGAATGAGTTGCTGCTCGCTAACCGGCGCATCGCCTTGATCGCGACCGCCGGCAGTGGCGCCATCGCCCAGGAAGTGTTTCGCGGTGGCCGCCACATGCACACCTGACTCCTCCTGCAGTCCGCGCACCATCTCGCCCGCATAGTCGCGCACCAGCGCAGGATCCTCCGACCAGCTCTCGTACGTGCGGCCCCAGCGCAGATCCTGCGGAATCGCAAGGGTCGGTGTCAGAGCCCAATTGAAGCCCACCGCGGCCGCCTCCTGCGCCGTGGCCGCGCCGATACGGCGCACAAGATCCGGGTCGCGGGCAGCGCCCAGTCCTATCTGTTGCGGGAATACCGTGGCCCCGCGCACGTGCGCGATGCCATGAGCGGCATCGATGGCCAGCAGCAAGGGAATCGGCATGTGGCCTGCACGGCGCTGGAGCGCGATGCGCCGGAAGGCGCGCGTCATGGCAAGCCAGCCGTCCGGTGGCGCGCGCACGCCACCGGCCGGCGCCGGATCGCCGCCGACCATGATCGAGCCCAGCGGATAGCGCCGCAGGTCCGCAGGCCTGATGCTGTCGATATCAGCCTGGATCACCTGGCCGACTTTTTCCTCGAGGCTCATGCGCGCCATGAGCGCGCCAATGCGCCGCTCGGTCGCCGCATCGATGAGGCCGGTGCTGTGCGCGTACGGCCAGAGCAGCGGATGCACGGTCCCCGCCAGCAGCGTGGGCGCCAGGCAGCACGCGAGCAGCCCGTGCGCGGCGCGCGCCCGCCGACCAGGACGGGAAGCCATCAGGTCGACAGACCGGGCTGAACCTCGCCCTGCGCGGTGAGCTGCACCGGCACGGCCCTGGCGTGCCAGATCTCCACGCAGTATTCGCGGATGGTGCGATCGGATGAAAACCTGCCCGAGCGGGCGGTGTTGAGAATCGACATCCGGGTCCAGCGATCGACGTCGCCAAAGGCCGCATCGACCCTCTGCTGGCACTCCGCATAGGCGCGGTAGTCGGCCAGCACCATGTAGGGGTCGTGATGCAGCAGGTTGTTGATCAGGTCGCGGAACATCTCACTGTTGCCGCGCGAAAAAAAGCCGTCCTTGATCAGATCGATGACCACGCGCAATTCGGGCTGGCTCTCGTACAGATCCATCGGGCGGTAGCCGCTCTCGCGCAGCCACTGCACCTGCCGGGCGTCCATGCCGAAGAGGAAAAAGTTATCGTCGCCCACTTCATCGCGAATCTCGATGTTGGCGCCGTCGAGCGTGCCGATCGTCAGCGCACCATTCATCTGGAACTTCATGTTGCCGGTGCCGGAGGCTTCCTTGCCGGCGGTCGAGATCTGCTCGGACAGATCCGCGGCCGGGTAGATGCGCTGCGCGTTGGTGACGTTGAAATTCGGCAGGAATACGACCTTGATGAGATCGCGGATGCCCGGGTCGCGATTGATGATCTCGCCCACGGCCGTGATCAGCCGGATCATCAGCTTCGCCAGGTGATAGCCCGGCGCGGCCTTGCCGCCAAAAATGAAGACGCGCGGCTGGATCTCGAGCGTGGGATCGGTCTTGAGACGATGATACAGACCGATCACGTGCAGCATGTTCAGATGCTGGCGCTTGTACTCGTGGATACGCTTGACCTGCACATCGAAGATGGCGTCCGGGTTGACTACCACGCCGGTGCGTTCGCGGATAATGGCAGCCAGCGCGCTCTTGTTCGCGCGCTTGATGTCGTGCCACCCGGCACGAAAGCCCGCGTCCTCGATCAGGGCCTCCAGCCCGCGCAGCTCATAGAGATTTCGCACCCAATCCGAGCCGATTGCGCTCGTGATGAACTGCGCCAGTCGAGGATTGGCGAGCACCATCCAGCGGCGCGGCGTGACACCATTGGTCTTGTTGCTGAATTTCTCCGGCCAGAGCTCGCAGAAGTCGCGCAGCACATCGCTCTTGAGCAATTCGGTGTGCAGATTCGAGACGCCGTTGACCGCATGACTGCCCACCGTGGCAAGGTGCGCCATGCGCACGAAGCGCTCGTCGCCTTCCTCGATCAGCGACATGCGCGTCAGCCGCTGCTCATCGCCGAAGAAGGCAATCCGCACCTCATCGAGGAAGCGCGTATTGATCTCGTAGATGATCTCCAGGTGCCGGGGCAGCAGCCGACCGAACAGCTCGATGGGCCAGCGCTCGAGCGCCTCGGGCAGCAGGGTGTGATTGGTGTAGGCGAACGTGCGCCGGGTGATCGCCCAGGCGCGGTCCCAATCCAGCGCCAGCTCATCGACCAGCAGCCGCATGAGTTCCGCGACCGCGATCGAGGGATGGGTATCGTTGAGCTGAATCGCAAACTTCTCGTGAAAGCGCTCGGGGGGGATGCGCTGGATGCCGATGATGCGCAGCATGTCCTGCAGCGACGCACTCACGAAGAAGAACTGCTGCTCCAGCCGCAGTTCCTTGCCGCGCACCTGCTCATCATTCGGGTAGAGCACCTTGGTGATGTTCTCGGTGGTGATCTTCTGGTGCACGGCGCCCCAGTAGTCACCCCGGTTGAAGATCGAAAAATCGAATGACTCGGGGGCCTCGGCGCGCCACAGCCGCAGGGTATTGGCGGTACTGACGTGGTAGCCCAGGATCGGGGTGTCGTAGGGCACTGCCACGACTTCGCGCGCCGGCACCCAGCGCACCCGGTGCCGCCCCTGTTCATCGATGTAACGCTCGGTATGGCCGCCGTACTTCACCTGCACGGCCCATTCGGGGCGTACCAGCTCCCACGGACTGCCGAATCTCAGCCACTTATCGGTCTTCTCCGCCTGCCAGCCGTCGATGATCTCCTGCTGGAAGATGCCGTACTCGTAGCGGATGCCATATCCCACGCAGGGCACCTGCAGTGTCGCCAGCGAATCGATGAAGCAGGCGGCCAGCCGGCCAAGACCGCCGTTGCCCAGTCCGGGCTCATCTTCCTGCGCGAGCAGCGCATCCAGATCCATGCCCAGTTCCGCGACCGCATCGCGCGCGGCATCATAAATGTCAAGATTGATCAAGTTATTGGCCAGGTGCGGGCCCATCAGAAATTCGGCTGACAGGTATGCCACCGTGCGCGAACCCTGCGCGGTGTAGGTGGCGGCGGTACTGATCCATCGCTGCAACATGCGATCGCGAACCGCATAGGCCAGCGCCTTGTAGTAATCGTGGCCCGTGGCCAATTGCGGGAATTTGCCCTGCATGTAGTACAGGTTGTCCAGGAACGCGCGCTTGAGCGCTTCCTTGGTCATCGCGATCCGGTCATCTTCCGGCGCTGCGGGATCTTCGGGCGCAATCGGGACTGCAGAATTCACGGTCCTAGCCTAAGGCACAGCCTTGCGTGGTGCCAGCAAGGTGCATGCAATAGCCCTGCCAAACCAGTCCGCCGCTTGCGGGCCGGCGAGCGAACTCCTGCCCGCTCTGTGGTCTAATGACCCGATGCGAGGATCACGATTTGCAGCTGTTGTGCTGGCGATGGGAAGCTGGGTGGCCCTTACCCTGCCCGTGCTGTCGCAGGCCGCTGACAGCGTGGTCTTTTTGCGGCATGCCAACCCCGCCGCCACCGACCAGGTCATCGTCAAATGGCGCGAAACTGGCGTCGCCGCGGTGCAATTGCCGACCATCCAGGAGCGTACCGAACGGCTGCGATCGACTACCGGCGCCGATGTACGGCCGGCCCACAATCTCTACCGGCAGATTGACGTGCTGCGGCTCGATCACGCCATGGCCCCCGCCAATATGGGCGCCGTGCTCTCACAGCTGCGGGCCGACCCCGGGGTCGAATATGCCGAGCCCGATGGCTGGCGATACATTGCCGCCACTCTGGACTCGGCCCCCAACGATCCTCACTTTGATGCGGGCACCGATGCCAACGGCTCCTGGCTCGGCCAGTGGTATCTGAAACCGAGTTCCGCGACGACGCCTTCGGCCATCTCGGCGACAACCGCCTGGCAGACGACTACCGGCTCCCCGAGCATTATCGTCGCCGTCATCGATACGGGCGTCATTACCGACCATCCGGATCTGCAGTCAAAGCTGCTGCCGGGCTATGACTTTGTGAGCTGCGATCAGGGCAACAGCGCCGACACCGCTACCTGCTCGGCATCGGGCTCAGCGGCCACCTACTACATCTCCAATGACGGCGAAGGCTGGCATTCGGGTGCGGCCGATCCGGGCGACTGGATCAGCACCGCCGATGCGGCCATGACGCTGTTCAAGGACGCGGGCTGCAGCACCACGGCCAACAGCTCCTGGCACGGCACCAAGGTCGCCGGTGTGATCGGCGCGGCCACCAATAATGGCATCGGCGTCGCCGGTATCGCTCCCGCCACGATGCTGCTGCCAATCCGCGCTATCGGCGTGTGCACTGGCCGCGTCTCGGACATCGCGGCGGCCATCACCTGGGCCTATGGCGGCGCGGTTACCGGCGTACCCACCAACACTCATCCGGCCGACATCATCAATCTGAGCCTGGGCGCCGCGCAGGCCTGCTCGGCCACCGAACAGGATGCGGTGTCGGCAGCCATCGCGGCCAAGGTGCTGGTGGTGGCGGCTGCGGGCAACGCGGGCGGCCCGGTGAATGCGCCGGCGAATTGCGCCGGCGTGCTGTCGGTGGCCGGAGTGCGCGAGGCGGGCACCAAGGTCGGTTACAGCAGCCTCAGCAGCACCGATGCGGCGGTCACTATCGCGGCCCCTGCGGGCAACTGCGTCAACACCGCCGTGAACTCCAACAATCAGCCGACCGGCCCTTGCGAATTCTCGATCGAAACGACGTCCGATGCCGGCAAGACGACGCCCGCGGCAACGCCTGGTTTCTATACCTATGCGTTCCTGAATTTCAGCTATCTCGATACTGGCGGCGGAAGCCTCGAGAACGCGGGTAACGTCGGCACCAGCTTCGCTTCACCCATGGTGGCCGGTGTCGCGGCGCTGATGCTGGCGGACAGCCCGGGCTTAAGTCCATCACAGATCATTGCGCGCATGACCTCGAGTGCAGTGGCGTTCCCGACCTCTTCTTCCACTTCATCGACCGCCTGCAAGCTGGCCGCGATCACGACCGACTCCAACGGCAATTACACCGACACAAGCCAGAACACCGAGTGCGTGTGCACCACGGCCACCTGCGGCGCAGGCATGGTCAACGCCGCGGCCGCGCTGAGTGCCGCCTCGGGGATATTCGTCCAGATCACGACCTCGAGCAGCACCGGCACTCCGGGCAAGCGCATCACACTGGATGGCAGCGGCAGCACGGCCCCCTCGGGCGAGACGATAGTCTCCTATCAGTGGGCGACGATTCCCTCGACCAGCGATCAGCTCGAGAATGCCAATCAGGCCATCGCGACGCTGACCGTGCCTTCGTTCCGGACCTTCGAGGTCAAGCTCACGATCACCGACAGTGCCGGCCATACGGCGTCGGGCACTGCCACGATCCAGTCCCAGTTTG
>Ga0265338_10008024_pt1 | contig 12919 bp, 15 predicted proteins | sample 42126metaG_FD_193579 | JGI IMG/M metagenome (GOLD analysis project Ga0265338, IMG submission 193579) | Rhizosphere microbial communities from Carex aquatilis grown in University of Washington, Seatle, WA, United States - 4-21-26 metaG | ecosystem: Host-associated > Plants > Roots > Rhizosphere... | reverse complement strand
TATCCTGGCTATCGAAAAGACGCTCAACGACATTACTAAAATTCGGCAAATCCTCGAAACCGTATCCGGTCGCAAGCTGGACGAGCAATGGTCCCCAGTGCAGGTGGTAGAAGAGGGCTACCTCAAAAATCGGCAGTTTATAAGCATTGATGACTCGACTAAAACTATTCAGTATCTTGATAAGGACGGCCAAACTCAAACGATCGGCTACGCCCGCGGCGAAGTTAAGCTGAATTGGCGGATCGACTGGCCGGCTCGCTGGTGGCTCATGAAAGTTGATGTGGAGCCTTTTGGGCGCGACCACGCCACCAAGGGTAGCAGTTACGACACCGGTACAGCCATAGTCAAAGAGGTATTTGGAGCCGCGCCGCCGCTACCCGTACCGTATAACTTTATTAACCGCACGGGTGATACCAAAAAAATGAGCAAAAGCGCCGGCGATACCATAACGGCTGCTCAGTTGCTGCAAATTCTGCCGCCCGAGATAGTTTGGTTTTTCTTACTAAGGTATAGCCCCGAGAAGCAGCTATTCTTCGATGAAGGCGACACTCTAATGCGTCTGTTTGATGAATTTGCCGAACTTTTGGCCAAGCCCGATAAAACAGCCGACGAACAACAGCTCATCGGTTTGTGCCTTTACGGCGTAGATGAGCCGACCGTTAGCAACGTGCCGTTCTCGCATCTCGTAGCCAGCTATCAGGCGGCTTTGAAAGATCCGCTTAGGACCATAGAAATTATCGAGCGCACCGAGCATGCCGATGTCGCCAGAGCTCAATCCGAAGTTATCAAGAAAGAATTAGCATTTATCGATGGCTGGCTCAAACACTACGCCCCAGACGATGCTAAATTCGAGCTACTCGCTAAACCACCGGAGGATTTAAGTGACGCCCAAAAACAATATTTAAAATCTTTAGCCGATAAAATAGCCGGTGCTCCGGACGGTGTCGACGGCGAGTGGTTTCATAAGGCTATCTATGAGCTTAAAGATTCCACCGGGCTGGAGCCCAAAGAACTTTTCAATGTTCTCTATAGAGTACTAATTGGTAAAACTGCTGGTCCTCGAGCAGGCTGGTTCTTGAGTATTTTGCCGCGCGACTGGCTAGTAACTAGGCTGGAGTTAAAAGCTTAGACGATTGATCAACCACCCTATTTAGGCTATAACTATCTAAATGACAGGTGAAGCTCTACCATATCCGAACTGCGATTCGGAATCTTTTTCGGCACTGGTCCGGCTGGAGACAGCTCGTACGCCAAGCGCTGCCCAAGAGGCGTCTGAGCAGCTTCTGAGGGCTGCTTATGATTATGCGATTGATGATATTTTATTGGCAGATAATTACGAGTCGACCGAAGATAATCGTCGCTTGGCTTTACAGATAACTTTTAGGGCTCTCTCCAACCTTTTAGACGGGAATGATGGCCGTACTTTTGTCGCTCACGTACTACCAGGGGTGAGATCTTTAGATCCATCCCCCCATACTCCAGCGGCAACATCCGATAAAGATAGTTTTGATCAAGACCAGCCGATAATAAAGGATTTATTCTACCGCTACTTTCCGGGTAGAGTCATAGAATGTGATTTTCAGCCGTCCGACCAAGCCTTCTTACAAGAATTATCTGACGATTTGGACGGGGACGTAGTCCATGCGGAGACGGCCGGAGAAGAAAACGCCGCCGAGCCGGAACGGTTGTCTGATGAAACCGAGCCAGAACCGGAACTTGGTCGCGTTGAAGCTGATAATTTGGATGACTTAGTAGACGTTATGGGCCAGGAAAGTGAGAAAGTCATAAAACACTATTATGAGACCAGTAGGACCGCCCGCAATGATATTATGATTGGCCGCCAAGACGCTGCCTTGAAAATTAATAGCTCGAGTAAAAAAGCGAAACAATATCTATCGGAACTAAACACTCTCTTAAATCAAGGCGAAATCGGAGAGGCCTACGTTCAGCTAGCAGAATTTGATGTTGATGAACACATCTCTGATTCATACGTCGCGATCATAGAAGCCAAAGCATTAGGGATTGCCACGCGGCGAATTAATGATGCCATCAGCTACCAAGATGTTTCTGCAGCAATTGAATTGCTGCAAGATAGTATTGTGGATGCGGGTCCCGTATCATTTATTAAAGCTGTCGAGCATAGAATACTAGCTAAAGCTCTGGAGTTTGCTAAATGGGGCGAGTTCAAAGAGGCAGGCCAATGCCTGGACTATGTCTCGGGTGTCGAGACTAAAGAACGCATGAGTCTAGTTTTAGATAACGAAGTGCTAATCCAGGCTATAGGGCGTAGGGATAAGTCTTTTGCTGAGACTATGAAGTTTGTCCAGGAAAATGCTTCCCCCGGGCGAGCTAAGCTAATGATGCGCTTACTGGCTAGTATTAGCTAAACTATTAAAGTAGCTGTAACTGGCTCAGGCATTAGGCATTTTTGACACACCTCTATCTGGGAAAATACTTAACAAGTTAAGTATTTATCTAGAGGAACCAGCTAATCCGATAGAGCGAAGCCAGATTGTTATTGGCCCAAGAATTGATATCTACTAGGCTGCCGATCTGCTGGCGCGTTTTTATATTAACGGCAATCACTTTGTCAGTAAGTTATAATCAAAAATCATGACTAAAACAATCGTCATTTGCTCCAGCGCAACTTTTTATGAACACGTCAATCAAATTGCGCAGCAACTTCAGACTATGGGTTATAAAACAGTCGTGCCTATAACGGCAAATAAAATGAGACAAAGCGGTGACTACGACATCTCCAAAGTTAAAACCTGGCTGGACAACCCGAAACATTTTAAGAAGAAAGAAGCCTTAGCCAGAGCTCACTTCGAGGAAATAGCCAAAGGCGATGCAATTTTAATCGTTAACGATGATAAGCCTGGTAAACCAAATTACATTGGCCCAAACGTTACCATGGAATGGGGCTTAGCATACTATTTAAGAAAGCCAGTATTTATCTTAAACGGCGTCGATAAAGAATCTAATTTTTACGAGGAGGTTTATGGAATGGCAACTGTAATTAACGGGGATTTAGGTAAGGTAAAACTATGAAAGCTATTTGGAACGGTCAAACAATCGCCGAGGCCGGTAAGAACGAGTTAATTTATATCGAGGGTAACTGGTACTTTCCGCCCGCCAGCGTCAAGAAAGAATTATTGCGCGACAGCGACACGCCGTATACCTGTCCTTGGAAGGGCAAATGCCAATACTACGACATCGGCGCCGACGATAAATGGAGCAAAGATAACGCCTGGAGTTATCCAAAACCGAAGCCCAGCGCTATCAGTATCGTTAAAAAAAGTTCCGGTGGTAAAGATTTTAGCGGCTACGTCGCTTTTTGGCGGGACGTTAAAGTTGAGGACTAAACAAACCGCTATCTTTGCTGCTGGTTGCTTTTGGGATGATCGGCGGCTTCGCCTTATGAGACAAACTACGTTTTTCTCATCGCGCCGGGCGCGGAATGAATCCGTCGCTCGGGCTGCTCTTTCCCTAAACGGAGGTAAAACATGAGCCAGACTGCTATATTCGCCGCGGGTTGCTTTTGGGGCGTGCAGTATTATTTTGACCAGGTGCCAGGGATCATCAAAACTACTGCCGGCTACATTGGCGGCCATGTCGATAAACCCAGCTACTGGGATGTTGCCAGCAAGAAAACCGGCCATGCCGAGGCCCTCAAGATTGAGTACGACCCCGCTAAGGTTATAGAAGGTGCGAAGGCGAGTGCTATGCGAGGAGCAGATGAGCAACGGAGCAAGGCGTATAAGAAATACGGTGAGCGAGTAGCGGAGTCTGCGACAAGGCAGAGTACCGCAAGCGGCGGCGGAGTTGGCGGCTCTGCCGACAAGCAGGCCGAAGCATTTCGCATCCTTCTGAAGCATTTTTTTAAGATACATGACCCGACCCAGCTAAATAGGCAGGGGCCAGACGTTGGCGACGAATACCGCTCAGCAATTTTCTACCTAGATAACGAGCAAAAGCAGGCGGCTCAGAAAATGATCGACGAGCACAATAAGTACAAAGCCGATGGCAAAATAGTGACCACGCTAGAAAAAGCCGGCACGTTCTGGCCGGCCGAGTCAGAGCATCAAAAATTCAGCCAGCGTACCGGTATCGGCATGTGCCATATACCGTACGCACCGGTCTAGATTATTGTTTTAGTTCGCGTCGGGCTGCTTCAGCTGCCTGGGCGGCATAAAAAGGTCCAATGTCTCTTGAAGCTCTGTCCCGTGGTGGCACTTCTGGGCGGATTGCCGCGGCTTCGATAGCTTCTTGTTGGGAAGCGGGCGTTCCAGCGGCCTCACGGCGCAGGGCCGCGACCTCATCCGGCGTTAAGGCCTCTTCTTTCCACGGTGCTTGACCTATTGTTTCGTCTCGAGAGGCGGGCGTTCCAGCGGCCTCACGGCGCAGGGCCGCTACTTCCTCAGGCGTTAGAGCTTCTTCTTTCCATTCTGTGGGCGGTGTTTCACCTATTGGTTCGCTCATTTTTGTTTGGTCCTATTTATACTGCCAATGTACCACATTAACTTTAGGTATTAAATAGTCCGGTCAGGCTAGCCGTAACTAGTACATGACCCTGCATCGCCCGTACGAGCTGCTGGCGGTTCTGGCCCGATTCTAGGCCTAAAGATGTATCCAGGGCATAAAGATCAAACACGTAGCGGTGTGGGCCGGTAGCGGGCGGCGGGCAGGGCCCCATGTAGCCTATAGCCCCGGAATCATTAGTCCCCTGAGCGGCTCCGACCGGTATACTATTGGGGATAATAGTTTCAATACTAGTTGGGATGTCCCAAACTAGCCAATGCGTATAATCGCCTGATGGCGCATCCGGGTCGTGCATAACTAGCGCCAAGCTTTGAGCCTTTGGCGGCACGTTAAAAATATTTAGCGGCGGGTTAACGTTTTGCCCTTTGCAAGTATATTGTGGCGGGATGGCTGAGCCATCACGAAAAACGGGACTTATAATTTGTAGCCCGACCTCCGGTAAGTTGTTGTCTGGGTCCATAACTGGCGCCCTCCTCCCTTAAAAGATTATAGGATTATAAAGTGCCAAAATTAAGTATGGCAGTTAAATTTTCTTATATAAGATTAGTCCTCTTCGAAGGGCCCAGCCTCGGTCTTATCGGTATGAATTATCCAGTGTCCGCTAATTTGTTCCAAGACGCCGCTATTCTCTAATTGTTTAACAAGCGTTGTTGTTGTCTCGCGCGTGACACCAGATATATCGGCCACCTCTTGATGGCTAAGCCGGATTCGTAGCTTGTAGGTTTTAGGCGCAATTTGGTCTCCTAACTTCAGAATTAGATATGGCAGAAGCAATTCGACTTTGTTGATGGCTTTTTTGTTCTTCATGACCTCTAGTTGGTTCATTAGTGCTTGATTGCTGGCCGATAAATAACTGGCATATATTTGCATTTTTGCTGGATCAGTCTCAATTTGGCGTTTGAAAACATCGCACTCTACAGCCTGAACTGTCGTCGCAGTCAAGGTTTGGTAGAAATGCTTTATGTGGTAATTTTTCCAGTCTAAAGATGTCGAGAAGGCAAGAGGGAAGATATCCCCGGGGCTCAATAAGAGTATGGTCCGGGTATCCCCGGAATCTAAAATTGTGTAGGCCTTGATATGCCCCTCGCGGAGTAAGTAAAGGTGAGTTAGGCTGTCGCCCTGGTAGTGGATGAGCTGATTCTTGGGGTACGACCGCTCGCGGCCGTCTGCAAAAAGTTCTTCGATTTTAAGCTCGTATGGTGACTTTTTATTCACTGTCTTAATAATACCTTGTGGATAGGTCTGGTCTTGAATATGATTCATAAATTATATTTTTTTCGGATAGTATTATCCGTTCGTTGTTAGCATAGAGGTACTCAAGTAAAAGCAACGGCAGCGTTTGTGGGAATAGCTCAGGGTCAAGTGTTAAAATTTGGGGATGAATGTCAGCCAAAAACAATTTGAAGAGATAATTAACGAAGCCGTGGCGCGCACGCCCAAATCTTACCGCGACCGTCTGCAGAATGTGGCCTTTCTGGTCGAGGATAAGCCCACTAACGAGCAGCGTCAAAAACTAAAATTATCTGACGGCCAAACTCTACTCGGTCTCTACGAGGGCGTGCCCCTACCGCAGCGTAATGGCGCTACTAAAGTATTACCCGATAAAATTACTCTTTTTAAGACCCCGCTACTAGCAGCTAGCCAGAACCTCAATGATTTAAAACAGAATGTTTACCATACCGTCTGGCACGAAATTGCTCACTATTTTGGGTTAGACCACGAGCAAATACACAACCTCGAGCTGCCCGACAATAAGAAAAAGGAAAAAGAGTAGCAGCGGTCCCGCCGAAGGCGGGATCCGGATTCATTTCGGAAGCTGCATTGAGGAAAAACCGATTGGTTTGTCCTCAAAGAAGTAGTGTTTGCCAAACTTAGAAAAACCTGTGGATATTTGTTGAAAATTTGCGCGAACCGGAATATGATGAGCTCATTAATAACTAACGGAGGACCATATGGACTTCTATAAGGTAGACAAGAAAACGGTCAGTTACATGGTTGACACATTCGTCGGCTTGGCTGATCTCTTGCTGGTGCTACGTGTTGTGTTGAAGTTTTTCTTCACCACAGCTGGCGGCGGTTTTGTACATTGGGCATTTTCAACAACCGATGTACTGTTAGCGCCGTTCCGAGGGGTATTCCCACATCCAACGGCAACACCAGGAACCTGGTACGTCGACTGGGTAGCATTATTTGCGCTAGCCGTTTTGCCAGCTGCTGGTTATCTGGTGAAGGCTTACGTCAACCGCCAGAAATAGTTAAACAAACAGGTTCTCAAATAAAGGCGTCCGCTTTGAAGCGGACGCTTACTTTTTCCACAGGCCAAGATATCTCGCTATTGTCGAGGTTATGGTTATGCTAAACTGCAAATAATTAATGAGGTGACAAGAAATGTTCCCCAATGATGACCAGAACGAAGAAGCTCCTTATTTGCAAGGGCACAAGGCTCCAACCCCTAAAGAAGACCCCATCAAACCAATGCCGGTGGTAAAAGTTTTAAGCACTCATGGGCTGGAATATGCCATGATGACGATCAGTTTATGGCTGACAGCGTTCGCCCTCGGATGGATATTCCTAAATCTTATTAATGGCAGCAGGGGCTACGATAATTTAGTAGTACCGATATCAGCGCTAATTACTGGCGTACCGATTTTTGGCTTGTTTTTTATAAGGTTGCATTTGGCAGAAATGCGTAACCCGGCGCTCCGACTGGAAGCTTCCAGGAGACGCTGGACGCAGCTGACCCAGATGGTAGCCTTTTTAGCATGTCTCATCAACGTCGGAGTTTTTATTTACGCAGTAATGAAACACTTCGGTAGTGAACCAACACCGTCACTCGGCAAAGCTGCCGGTGATCTGGCGATAGTCCTCGTTATTGCGGGTGGGATCCTTAGCTATTACTGGCGGGAAGAACATCGTCAAGCGAGGCCCTAAAATGAAAAATCGCAGCGGAATTAGTAAATATTATCTGGTTTTCTTTATTTTGTTGGCTGTAACTATTGGTCTGACTATCTATACCTTGTCAGGGGCCAGCTCCGCCAAAGAGGATGCCCGTACCGCCCAAAAAATAGGCGATGTTGCCAACAACCTCAGTAATTTCACGAGCAACCACAACTACGTACCTGAATCTCTGGCGGCGGCAGACATTAAGAACGTACCGCCTTCTATAAAGTACACCAAAATTAGCGATACTAAGTATCAGGTGTGTGTTAATTATCGTAACGCCAGCACTCCGTTTGACGGCGGCTGGACCTCTTTGCTCACCGGCGCACTGATTGCAGGTAGTAACCCGAGTTATAGCGCTGGTACCAGTACTCCTTCGCCATTCTTCGATACATTTACCCTTGCCTATTATCATAAGAAAGGCGATAACTGCCAAACGGTTGAACCCTTTATGTATTCCAGCCCAACTCTCTCAGCTCCAGCGTCATCTGATACCTCCACCAGCATCTAGGCCATCTAAACTTGATACAATAAGGGCTAATGGTATATGAAAGAAGCCCGGCTTACAGGCCGGGTCAAAAAGAGCCTTTTAAGCTAAGCCGCAGCAAAATTGAAAATTTTGTAAGATGCCCGCGCTGTTTTTATCTGGACCGGCGGCTCAAGATCTCCCAGCCTAGCAGTCCGCCATTTTTAATCAATAGTGCAATAGACACGCTGCTTAAAGCGGAATTTGATACGTATCGCCAAAAAGGTGAACAACATCCCTGGCAGATAGAGTTCAAAATTAACGCCAAACCGTTAGCTCACAAGGACTTAGAGCGTTGGCGCCATGTTTTTACCGGAGTTCAGCGCTTACACGAACCGACAAATCTGCTAATCTTCGGCGGTGTGGACGACGTGTGGGTTAATGACCAGGACGAACTAATAGTTGTGGACTATAAAGCGACAGCCAAGGATAAAGAAATTACAGATCTGGAAGATTCCAAATGGCACGACAGCTACCGCCGCCAAATGGAAGTTTATCAATGGCTGCTGCGTGGCGAGGGCCACAAAGTCAGCGACACCGGCTATTTTGTTTACGCTAACGGCATATCTAAAAAAGACGGCTTTTTTAATAAAGTCGAGTTTCGGACCAACATTTTTCCATATAAAGGCAGCGACAAATGGGTAGAGCCGACACTAGTAGAGATTAAAGCCTGTCTAGAAGGCGATACGATGCCCAGGGAGGCTTCTGACTGCGAATATTGCGCTTATGCCAAGAGTCGTACTAAATTAACACTGGACGCCCTTCAGAAGAGAAATAATCCTCAACCTTAAGGTTCTCTGATATCCTTTAATAGATGAGTGAGCTGGTTTTAAAAGTTGAGAACTTAGTTAAAGACTACGGTGCCTACCGAGCGGTGGATTCTATTTCGTTTGAGATAAAAAAGGCCGAAGTTCTTGGGCTCTTAGGGCCCAATGGGGCGGGCAAGACAACCACTATCCAGATGCTTACTGGCATCACCAATCTAACCAGCGGAAAAATATCTTACTTCGGTTTGGATTTTAATCAGCACAGGCGATCCTCCCTGCAAAGGATAAACTTTACTTCTGCCTATAACACTCTTTTGGGACGTATCACAGTTAAGGAAAACCTTCTTACCTTCGCGGGTCTATATGGAGTTAAGAACCGACTCAGTAAAATTGCGGAGCTGCTCGAAAAATTTGAAATTAGCCACTTAGCCGATCAGCGCTATATAAATCTCTCGGCCGGCGAAAGGACGCGGGTCAACTTGGCAAAATCACTCCTTAACGACCCCGAACTGATACTTATGGATGAGCCGACGGCTTCTTTGGACCCGGACATTGCCGACAAGACTTTAACCTGGATAGAAGAGCTGCGGGCGGATAGGGACTTATCAATCCTGTTCACCAGCCACAATATGGCCGAGGTTGAGAGAATTTGCGACAAAGTTATCTTCTTAGAAAAAGGCAAAATAGTCAGCCAGGGCGCGCCTTCAGACCATACCAATAAGATGAATCGGGTTGAAGTGCTGTTGAGCTACAAGGGAAATCGGGAAGATCTTCAAAAAATCCTGGAGAGCCATAAAATTGCCTACGACTTTCCGACTGACGGCACGGTTAGGCTTGAGACGAAGAAGGATAAGACTGCCGGTGTTATCGCCTTGGTCGTCCAGGCCGGTTTTGAGATAGTTGATACCGAAGTCAAAAAACCGGACCTCGAACAAGTTTTTCTTGAGATTGCCAGGAGCAACAAATGAAAAACACTGAAACATTTTCTATAAGTAGAGTTTGGACGATTGTTATCCATGAAATTTATGTAACTAAACGGTCACTGGAAATATTTTTCGATATATTCTTTTTCCCGCTGATAAATGTTTTTCTTTTTGGACTAATTTCGCGATTTATATCAGTCGGGAGTGCAAATAATCAGTATTTACTCCTCGGTGTCTTGCTATGGGAAATAGTCACCATAGTTCAATATAATGTGACAGTCAGTACGATGTGGGAGGTGTGGTCGCACAATCTCACTAATATATTTATTGCACCGATATCAATCGTAGAATATCTAGTGGCTCACATAGCAGCTGGCTTTATAAAAACAGCCACTATCTTAGCTATATTAGCTGCAGCTACGTCGGTATTTTTTAATTTCAACCTGCTTCATGTCGGTATAATTAACCTCATTTTGTTTGCTGCAAACTTAGCTATTTTTGCCGTCTGGATAGGAGTAATACTACTTGGTTTTATTTTTAGATTCGGTACTCGAATGGCTGCTATCAGCTGGGGCGTCATCTTTCTATTCCAGCCCCTAACCGCGGCTTTTTTCCCAGTTTCGGTTTTGCCGCATTGGTTGCAAACAATATCCCACGCCTTTCCGGCCACTTACGTGTTCGAAGATGCCAGGAAAACTCTGAGCGTCCATCATGGCATATTATTTGAGAGCTTCTTTTGGACGTTTATCGCCAACGTAGCTTACGCAATGCTGGCTGCTCTGGTGTTTAAGCAGTTGTTCAAAAAATCTAAGGACTCCGGGCAGTTTGCTCGAAATGATCTCGGATAAGGTTATAATAAGAAACATGTTAGACATCCGTTTCATCAGAGAGAATCCGGAGCTTGTAGAAAAAAAGGCCAAACAAAAGGGTTATGGTGTCGATGTCAAAAAACTGCTGAGTGTTGATGATAATCGCCGAAAGATAATCGCCGAGGCCGAAAAAGTACGGGCCGAGCGCAATGATCTTGCCAATAAGCTGAAAAAGGGCAAACCGGATGAATCCGACATACAAAAGGGCAAGGGCCTTAAAGAAAAACTGGGCCAGCTAGAAGTTCAACTAGCACCGCTTGAAGAGCAGTTTATGAAACTTTTGAAGGCCGTACCCAATATGCCGGCGGATGACGTGCCGGTTGGGGTAAGTGAGGCCGAAAACGTCGTCACTAAAGAGTGGGGCGAAAAACCAAAATTTGATTTTGAACCCAAAACTCACTGGGAAATCGGCGAAGGCCGCGGCTTGATCGACAAAGAGCGGGGCGCCAAAGTCGCTGGCAGCCGATTTGCGTACATCTTAGGCGACCTTGTAAAGCTGCAGTTCTCACTCATCCAATTTGCTCTGGATATCCTAACCAATGAAGAGACCCTCAAAAAAATTATCCAAGAAGCTAAGCTAAAGGGCATATCTTCTAAGCCATTTATACCAGTCTTACCCCCAGCCATGGCTCGAACGGAAGTTTATGAGGCCACCGGCCGGTTAAATAAAGAAGAACAGACCTACAAATTGGAGGATGATGACCTTTGGTTGAACGCCAGCGCCGAACACACCTTGGCGCCCATGTTTATGGGCGAGGTCCTGGCTGCCGGCGATCTGCCGCTGCGATACGTCGGCTATACCACGGCTTTTCGCCGCGAAGCCGGGACATACGGCAAAGATATGGAGGGCCTAATTCGCCTCCACCAATTCGACAAACTTGAGATGGAAAGCTTCACTCTGCCGGCTGACGGCATGAACGAGCATCTGTTTATGGTCGCCATTCAAGAATACTTAATGCAACAGCTGAACTTGCCATACCACGTGCTTAATAAGTGCACGGCTGATATCGGCTTCCCCAACGCCCGAGGGGTCGATTTAGAAGTCTGGCTGCCCGGTCAAAACAAATATCGCGAAACTCATACCGCCGATTTTATTAGCGACTTTCAGGCCGAAGGCACTAAAACCAAAGTCAAAACCAAAGACGGCACTATCTTTGCTCACAATAACGATGCTACGGCCTTTGCTATGGGCCGCACCATGGTAGCCATAATCGAAAACTACCAGACCAAAGACGGCAAAATCGGCGTCCCCAAAGTTTTGCAGCCCTACATGCACGACCAAACCACAATCTAGACAAGGGGGCTTAGCTTTTAACCTTATTTTGCGCTAAACCCCTTGGAATCTCTAAGATTTTGGTAAAATCAGGCTATGTACTATACCTATGTTTTGTTTAGTAAAAAAGATGGGAAGTTTTATACGGGATCCACAAAAAATCTTAGAGGCAGATTTGAGCAACACTCTCAAGGTCTGGTGAGATCGACAAAATATCGTCTTCCGCTCGAGCTGTATACTATGAAGCTTGTCGTTCGGAGGCAGATGCACGACACCGCGAAAAATATCTCAAAACCATTTATGGAAAAATGTTTTTGAGAAAACGCCTCAAATCTGATTCCATGGGGTAAAATAGTAGTTAGATTTGTCCAAATTTACGGAGGTTTTATTTGTCCGCTTTAGTTAATAAAAAACTGCTCAAACGTGTTTTAGGTGACCCGCAGGCTGCAACCATTAAGCGGCTCCGCAAGCGTGTCAAAGAAATTAATGCGCTCGGTGATGATTATAAGAAACTCTCAGATGCTAAATTAAGAGCTAAAACGACTGAATTCAAAGAGCGTATTGCCAAAGGCGAAACGCTCGATAAGCTTTTGCCGGAAGCCTTTGCTACGGTGCGCGAGGCCGCAACACGGACGCTCGGCCAACGGCATTTCGATGTCCAGCTTATCGGCGGTATGGTGCTGCACGAGGGCAACGTGGCCGAAATGAAGACTGGTGAGGGTAAAACCTTAGTGGCTACGCTGGCAATGTATCTCAACGCGCTAGAGGGCCAGGGCGCCCATTTGGTGACAGTTAATGATTACTTAGTTCAGCGTGATGCCGGTTGGATGGGCCAGATCTATGATTTTTTGGGCCTTTCTGTAGGTGTAGTTATCCCCGATGAGTCTTTTATGTATGATTCCGAGTACAAAAACGAGACCCACTCAGACAAGCGTTTGTGGCATCTCAAGCCGGCTACTCGGCAAGAGGCTTATCAAGCCGATATAACCTACAGTACCAATAACGAGCTAGGTTTTGATTACCTGCGCGACAACATGGTGCGCGAAGTCGACCAGCTGCGTCAGCAACGTGAGCTGCAC
>Ga0265338_10008022_pt1 | contig 12920 bp, 13 predicted proteins | sample 42126metaG_FD_193579 | JGI IMG/M metagenome (GOLD analysis project Ga0265338, IMG submission 193579) | Rhizosphere microbial communities from Carex aquatilis grown in University of Washington, Seatle, WA, United States - 4-21-26 metaG | ecosystem: Host-associated > Plants > Roots > Rhizosphere... | reverse complement strand
TCCGACACGGTCAACACGTCGGCCTACGCCTCGCTAGACCAGTCCGGCGCCCTTCACGTCGTGGTGTTGAACAAGAGTTACACGCAACCCGCCGACGTCGCATTCCAGATCGCCGGCCCAACGCCGTACATGGGGGCCTCGGTCTACGCCTTCAACGCCTCGAGCCCCGCACTCAAGGCCCTTCCGTCGGCTACCCTGGCCAACAACCAGCTCACCTACACCGTTCCGGCCCTGACCGCGGCCCACTTTGTCTTTCAGACAACGATGGGCCCGAGCCCGCCGGCATTCATCACCGAACCCATCTCCCAGACCATTCAGAATGGCTCAACGGTCGTCTTCAGCGCCGCGGCCGTCGGCGTCGGGTCTGCGGGCTACCAGTGGTGGCTTAATGGGAGTCCGCTCACGGACGGCGGGGGTGTCTCGGGTTCGGCCACTCCGGTCCTCATGGTGACCCATGCGACCGGCGCGAACGCAGGGGCTTACACCTGCTCGGCCGCAAACGCGTGGGGATCCGCGACGAGCGCAGCGGCGACACTCGCCGTGGAGAACGCCGCAAGCCCGGGGCGCCTGATCAACGTCTCCTGCCGCGCCCAGGTGGGGATCGGGGCGAGCCAGCTCATCGCCGGTTTTGTGGTTGGCAGCGGCTCGGATGGAGGAAGCGAGCCTGTACTGATCCGCGCCTCGGGACCGGCCCTGGCGCAGTTCGGGGTGACGGGCATGCTCCCGGACCCCAAGCTCGTGCTCAATGGCCCGTCGGGAGTCCTGGCATCCAACAGCGGCTGGGCGGGGAACGCCCAGGTGGCATCAACCGCCTCCGCGGTAGGAGCCTTCGCCTGGACGAATGCTGCAGGCAAGGATTCGGCGCTCGTCGAGACCCTTGCTCCGGCGGCCTACACTGCCGGCATCGCAGGCGCCGGCGGCGACACCGGGATTTCGCTGGCGGAGGTCTATGATGCCACCGCCGCGGCCTCCTTTACGACCGCCTCCCCGCACCTGATCAACGTTTCGGCGCGGCTCCAGGTCGGCACGGGCGCCAATGTCCTGATCGCAGGATTCGTGATCGGGGGAACGACCTCAAAGACCGTGCTCATTCGCGCCTCCGGCCCCGCGCTCATTCCGTTCGCGGTATCGGGCACCCTGCCGGATCCGCAGCTAAGTCTCTTCCGGAGCAACACCGACGGCACCTCGACCCTCCTCTCAAGCAACACGGGATGGGGCGGCAACGCCCAGATTGCGGCGGCCGCTGGAAACGTAGGGGCCTTCAGCTGGGGCCTCCAGGGAACGCCGGATTCCGCGATTCTCGTGACCCTGCCGCCCGGGGCCTACACCGCTCAGGTTCAGGGTGCGAGCGGCGACACCGGCATAGCGCTCGTCGAGGTCTATGACGTCCCCTAGTTCTGCCGTACGCCGCCAGGACCATCATTGATATCTACTGGTTTTCGTAAGTGGCGCCTAAGGCGGCCCCCATTCCTAGAGCGATATCAAGGCCGACATTCCAAGCCGCCCGCACCCATTAGGCTCACGTCACTTTGATTAGACAACTCAAGTCCTTGCATGATATGAACGTGTAGGCTCGAGTGAATTAGATGAATCACCAAGAGAAACCTCACTTCGTAATCGGAGTCGCCGGAAGTTCCGGCTCCGGCAAAACCACGCTGGCCACCAAGTTGGTGACCCAATGCGCCGCAATTGGCATTACAGGGCAAATCTTCTCGCTCGACAGCTATTACCGCCCCCTTGACCACATTAGCCTCGAGGAGCGCAAGGCCCAGAATTATGACCATCCCGATTCCATCGATTCGGCGCTGGCCGTAAACCATCTGCGCGACCTCTGCGCCGGCAAGGCGATTCAGCAGCCGGTCTACGACTTCAAGATACACACCCGTCGAAAGGAGTCCGTCACCTGCATGCCGACCCAAATGGTCGTGGTCGAAGGGCTCTACGCTCTTTACTTCCAAGAGCTGCTCGACCTTTGCGATTTCAAGATCTTTGTATCGACCGACATCGTGACAGCTATGCTGCGCCGCGTCCAAAGAGACATCAGCGAACGCGGTCGTGACATCGAGGGCATCAAGCACCAGATATTGGCCACCGTCCTGCCGATGTTTGAGACCTATGTGAAGCCCACCCAAAGAAACGCTCATTTCTCAATCAACTGGGAAGGAGAGGAGATACCGGCCAAGGCGACCGAGGGCCTGGTGAGAATGATGCGCGACCATTTTCGTTGAGGAAAACGGCAAACTCTCACGGAGTTTCCCTAAAATAACACCAGATACCAAGCATCTTTGTCCCGGCCAAAATTCCCTAAGGTGTGACATTGGCGTCCCGCATGAGCGCAACGAGCGCCATCCTGTCCTGAGCGAGATCACGTAAAGGGAAGGCATTCTTGGTATGCCACTCGCCGTTCGCGGCCTCGAATTGAATTACCCAAAAGCCCATGGCTGCACTAGGGAACATCGTATTCGCGAGGGCCGCTTTGCCGCCGGTCTCCTCCTTCCAGGGAGTCCATTTCCCATCCCAGGTTCGCGACTGGTCGCATTCAACGACGAACTTGAACCGCTCCGACACGCCGTTCATACGATCTGTCTCGCTGACCGGAACCGAATATAGCGAAGTACTCGGGTTGTGAAGTTCGACCAATTGGAACTTCTTCCCTCCCGGCAGCCTATTTACAGCGAACCAATACTCCTTTGAACCCTTGAAAGTTTGGTCGATCAGCAAATTGGCTTTGGCCTCTCTCTCTGTCGGTGGAGCCGACTGGCGAGAGCAGCCGCCAAAGCAGATGCCTGATACGAGCAGAACAACCAGGCTACATAGGGTCTTCATGACTTTAATTGGAGCAGTGTCGTTCGGAATGCCCCCACAAGCGACCCGGAAACAAAATATACTTTGCGCACATCGCCCACGGTTCGGGCTCATTTAACACCGAATCTGAGGTCCACTACTTCCAGTGCAACGTTACACGACGTTCGTTGCACCCAGCACGTTCAGAATCTAGCAACATCCAAAAGAACTTCGCGCCGTCCGGTTCGAAGGATCGCATCGGGCGCATCAAAATTTCCTTAGCCTCATTTCCCAGCCTTAATTCTTCAATGCCATGATAACATATAATGGCTGCGGGATCCGGTTTGACTGCCCATCGGGATTCCACGAATAAGTCCGCTGTTCGGACTGAATCCCGCGAAACACGATGCCTGTGCTCCTAGCTTTATTGAAAGAAGTGCTTGTCGCTTGGATGAAGAAAGATCCGAAGCCGAAGGCGGACACACCCATAGATCCTCCAGTGCCCGCCGAGGAAAGCGTACCTGTGCCGCATCGCCCGCGCCCGGAATTCGCTGTGACAGTCATATCAAAGGCTGATGATGGCTCCTTTGTTTTCGACCTGGCGCGAATCGGGAAATTCAACACTGCCCAATATATCGGTAGCCTTGTCTTAAGGCTTTTTATGGTGGCGTTCTTTGGGCTTCTAAGTTGGCCCTTCTTCCGTGATGGACTCAACTTCACTACAAACAGTTATCTGGGAATGCTCCTTTTCATGGCGGTTCTTGCATTCTTTGACGTCATTGCCCTCTGGATTTTATTGACTGGTCACATCTATTTTATCCTTAACTCCATTGGGACCCTCAAGGTAATCGTTGGCCCAAGCGGCATCGTGATTCAGCGCAACTGGCGATTTATACGCTCTAGGACGCTAGTATCCCGATCCAAGATTAAGGCGATCACGCCAGTAGGCAGGGATGTAGTGATAGAGGGACTCTCGTGGTTTACCCAAGAAGGGTTGGACAGCTTGGTCGAAGGCGAGGCTCCCTGGCTTGCCAATCAGCTGCAGCTGGCATTTGAAAAGACGGCCCCTCCACCCCCTGTAGTCGTTCCTCCGAAGCCACTTAAGAGGGAGCCAGGGATCGAGGATATTGCTAAAGTCTAGATTGGTTGCAAAAGAATGGCCACCAGCCCTAGGCGGTTGGACGGGTTCAGTTTCTTGGCTCTGGCGGCACACCAACCATATGGCTTCCCTGTTGACCTCATGGTCGCCTGCCAGCTTGCGGTATGTCGGATGGCTGCATTGCGACATCCCAACCCGCGAAGCGGCCTCAATAGCCTCCCTTAACGCCTTCGATGTCGTAGGCACAACTGGCCTCTTCGTGATCCCTTGTACCATCAGGAACATAAACAGGCCAAAGGTCCGGTATCGGGTGATCGCTACGCAGCCTTCTTCGCAACCTAGGCCGAACTCACGCTGCACCGCGGGTCTTCGGAAAATCCAAGATTTCTCGGACGCTTCCATAGGCGGTGCGATGACACGAACGCAATAGACCTGAAAAACAAGACCCGCCGTTCTTGCAAATTCTCGTGTATTCCCCTGAGTGCGACGTTGCGCATGTTAGGTCGCATCCGCAGGCTTGCGGCTTCCTCCGGGAATGAATTCGGCGGCCGCGAAGAAATTGTACGCTGTCCACCCCATATCTAAACGGTCACATCCAGTGGTAAAATCGGGGAGTAATGCTCCTTGCAGAATTATCCATTCGTGAAGTTGGCCTGCTAATGATCGCTGTCAGCGTACTGCCTGCTTTGTTAATCCGGGCTACATTGGCACGGCCCGACCGCAAGGACGTGGCACGGGTGCCCGAAGAAACGCCGGACGAAAACGTCCCTATCATAAGTATTAAGGTCGTGGAGGGCGCCCCCTTGAAGTTTGCCAGGACCACGGTCCCGGCCATGGAAGGAAAGGTCAGTCCGTTTGCAACCGCCCATAAGCTGGTGCTTCACCGAGGATCAAGTGTAGCATTCGAAGCGGAGTCGCCCATGCCTGAATTCAAGGGAACCAGGAGCTTTGTCCGTCACCATTAAGCTCACAGGCCTTGGGAACTGACCGCAGTGGGGCCCCTCTTGGGTGCGTCCCGTTGGAAGCCGACACCCGCAGCCCCCTCCGGTGCGACGTTGCGCACGTTAGGTTGCACCGGGCACAAGCGCCGGCGTCACGAATGAACACGACGCCTAGGTCGGCATAGAGGCGATTTTACCCGTAAGAGTTGTGCGCAATTGTCTCGTTGACCTCGGTATGTCGGAGCCCCGATTGACGCAGCCCGGCTATTGCATGAAGTACTCGGGAAAGTCGTTCTGCATGCGCCCCTCGAGCTTCGTTACTCCCTGGAGCATCGGATGAGACGGGCAAACGCCGCGGCCCGCGTCCCAGCAAAGCCATGCCTTGGGCATGTCGTATCGCCGGTAGTAGAGTTGTCCCAGGTCATTCCACGGACCCGCAAGCAGCGGGTTGAGCTGCAGGACGGACAGAAACTCCGCTTCGGCATCCTTGCTCTGGCCGAGGCTCGAGAGCTGGTCGCCGATGTGGACATCCAAAATGTAGCCTTTTGTGAGGCCCTTTCGGTCAATCCCACGCAGCACCTTCAGGCCCACCTCGCACTCCGTCCTGCTCGATTGCCTCAGCGACGCAATGAAGCGCGTGCATTCCTGATCCTGCGAGAATTGGGCGTGAAGCTGCTGCAGGGCGGGTGCGGTGTCGTATCCCCCTTGAAACTGGATTTCAAGGAGCCCGAGGAGTCCGTCGAGCGGCCGGCCCCGTGCAACAGCCTCGTCCGCTAGCCGCACCGCCGCGTCCAGGGTCCCGCGTTCCGCCCTGACCTTCGGGTCGCGGCTTGAAAGCAGGGCCTTTAGCAAATCACCTTCGGCAAATGGAAGCGCCTCGAGAGCCGGGTCGGGTGTGTGGGGGCTACCCTCGATTGTGCCGGAATCCTTCAAGAGAAGGGTTGTCACCCCGGTCTCACCGGTGTTGTGCCAGTGGGTGCGCAGGAGCAGCGGGAAGGCGCCAGCTTCCACGATTTCCCGGCGGATCTGCGGATGAATCCGTGAACGGTAAATGAGCCATTTCTCATAGGTTGCCCGCAGCTGCTCCGGCACCTTGTAGGCCGAAGCCTTGAATCCCGCCACCTCGTCGGCGTTTCTGACGTAGGACCACGTCCCGTCTGCCAGCACCTTCCGAGTGAGGCCGTCCACGGGCTTCGAACGGTCGCCCGGAAACCGAAGGCAGAATAGGGTCTCGAGTTCGAAAGTGTCACCCATACTGGCGATCGAGGTCTCCTTGATTCCCCCCGCCGCAAGCGCCCGGCCCAGCATCACCCTGTTCTGGTACTCCATCAGCCGGAAGCCAAGGTCGCTGTACAGAGGGTAGCTTGTCCAATTCGCCTTCCGCGGATCCCGCAAGAGGATGCGCCTCGATCGAAAATTATACCGGACCGATCCGTCGGCCCTTTCTTCTTCGAAATAGGAATCGCCCAGGGTGACGGTCAGTCGACCCTCCTTGCGTTCTGTGCGGGACTTTGACGATGCATTGGCTGCGACGGGCGAAGTCTGTCCCTCGGGCTGCCTCAAGGTGACACCTTCCTCAGTGATGGCGTAGACCATCCTTGCCTCCATGCCTCGGCACGCGGCTGCGGCAATCAAAGGACCGAGCATGAATGTCGCACAGCGCAAAGGACGCCGCCAAAACCCCGGAATGTGCATCACCCGAGGGTTGATTCGCAGGCAGGCCGCCACGAGCTCAAAAGTACCTACAAACACGGCCATGGCTCGAAAGGCAGACGGCGGAAGGAGCGATGCGGGCTCCCCGGATCATATGTTATGTCCAGCAGGTGAGCCCATTGAAGCTCAGATCCCGAATCGAAGCGCATCTCCGAAGGGGGCCACCCTCGCAAAGCGGCGCCGATCTTCGACTAGCTCCGCATCGCGACAACCCGTTCTGATGGGCGTCCTTGCCTCGAACTGCTTACAGAGCTCCTACATCAACCCCAATAAGCGCCCCCCTTGCACTATGGCAGATCATAAAGATTACGAAGTCTCAGTGTTTCGCCCCATTTCTATGGGGAATGAGGCCGCCACCGCTGCCTTGGTAGAGAACGTTCCTGACATGAATGCTCTCTTGGCGGCCAAACTTCTTTCCGAAGCTACTCCAGAAAACTCCTCTCTGATCTATTGTGGGAGCGCCCACGAAGCGGGTCTTGTGGCTGGGCGTCTGGAGGCCATTGGATTCACGGTTAAGCACGCCAGATTCCGATATGCATCTCCCGCCCAGAAACAATCACGGCACCTCATAGAGCTCAGCTAAGGCGACTCCTGTCGTATTATTGACCCCAGAAATCTCTGCCGTGTAGGCACCTGCTGGCAGGTTAACCACCACGGCGCTGTCCGCACTGCCGGATGCGAGGCTAAATGCCCCGACCAAGGCCGCGATGCTCGCTATCTGGGCGGGATTGGGATTCGTACCCCATCCGGTGTTCGTTCCTACCACGCTCCGCCGGCTCAGAAAATTCAGAACAGTCAGGCTCGGCGGTGCCAGCACGCCGCTTCCGCTTTCCTAACGATGGACCCGGCTACCGGCCCGATCACGCTTTCCCTCGCCACTTTCATAGCGATAAAATTTCCGCCTTAAGGACTTTTCGGCAGAAGACGGGTTTACAATGGACCGCACCCAGTCCGTCTGAACCTTGTTGCTCAATGGCCCACAGACTCGGTACGGTGATTCCACCCCCCGGGCGTGCTGCGCAGCCTGCTTCATGCCTGCCCTACCCGTACTCCCCAATGCCCATGCTCGAAGCCAAATCCCAATCTGGAACCGTGCTTCCGCGAATTGCCTCAGTCGATGCCCTTCGCGGACTGGTCATCATGCTGATGATTTTCGTCAACGACTTGGGCGAAACCCCCCAGGCCCCGATACTGCTCAAACACGTGAAGATCGACGCCGACGCAATGAGGCTCCCAGACCTGGTGTTCCCGGCCTTCCTATTCATTGCCGGCATGTCCGTTCCGCTCGCAATGGGCCGAGTGCTGGCGGCCGGGCAGACGCGCATGCAGCTTCTGCGGAAGGTGCTCCTGCGAGTCGGGACCCTGCTGACCATGGGCGTCATCATGGTCAACATGGAGGAGTATGAGCCTTGGGCCCGCGCCCTTTGGGGGACGCTCGCGTATGTCTCCATGTTCCTCGCTTTCTCCGTTGTTCCAGCCGAACCCGGCCGTCGCCGAACCCTCTTCCTTGGGGGTAAGATCCTGGGCGCGGCCTCCTTGGTCGCCCTCGCGCTCGCCTATCGCACTTCGGAGGGCAAAGCCCTCATTCTGGGTCCCCTTTGGGATCCCTCAGACACGATTTGGCTGAGGCATTCCTGGTGGGGGATCCTCGGGTTGATCGCATGGGCCTATCTTGTCGCGTCGCTCGTCTATCTCGTTCTTGGAAGGCGGAGGGAATGGCTGGTGGGAGCCACCGGTTGGCTTGTGCTGCTTTACGTGGCGGCTAGGTCGGATCTCCCGGGCCAGCTCGCGTCGCGCACGTGGCTGGCGTGGGCCACGCCCGGCGTCGCCGCTCTTGAAGCCGGATTTGGCTGGGTGAATGGGCACGTGGGCATCGGGGGTGAGCTCGGATCCTTGGCATCCATCTCCGTGGCGGGGTGTTGCCTGGGCTCGATCCTTTCGGAGGGCTCCGACGTGGTGGAACCGGCGCATCGGCTGCGCTGGGCGCTCTCGTTCTCGCTCGGCCTGTTCCTCCTCGGCGTGGTCCTGGATGCCCCCTTTGGCATCAACAAAATCCGGGCAACGCCCTCGTGGTGCATGTATTGCTCCGCGATCACGACAGCGGCCTGGGCGTTCCTTTACTGGCTGATTGATGTGCGCGGCCAACGCCGCTGGAGTCGCATCTTTCAGCCCGCCGGCGCCAATCCCCTCCTTGCCTACCTGCTTCACCCGTTCCTTTACCTCGTCATCGGTCTCGCGGGCGAGCGTGTCGCCGAATCCGTATTTTTCTATCATGCCCTGTCACCGGCTGCGACCGTGATAGGATCCCTTGTCCTGGCTTTCGCGGTCGTTCAGGCCACCGGGTGGATCGCCAAGGCCGGGTACCGATTGAGGGCCTGACCGCGCGATCCGGAAGCGAGTTTGCTAACTACCAGATCATAGACACACAATAGTGGAATAAATGGGTGACGCTCCAATGAAAGAAGGAGTGTTACCATGGACGACAAAGATCAGGAAACTCCTCGCGGCACGAAGTAGCAGTCCCCGTGAAGGGGCGAATAGCCGATATAGCGACCCCGGGTGCGACGTTACAGGGATTGGGTTGCACCCGAAGTCCGCCGCCAAGGCAACGCCCCATCAGATCGGCCCGATGCGCAGGTCTTCGGAAGGCCCCTTTTCGGGCGCTTGGTCGATTTGCCGTTTAGTGGCTTCGAATTGCATGAGGGATGTGGAATTCGGCCGCCGACGGAATTGTTTGTCAGGCCTTCTTCTGCAAACCGCATTTCTTCTCGTTCACTGTGGGTTGGAACAGTGCGCGCCAGCCAAGTGGCATGGCCGAGGTCTGCAAAGACGCATCAGCGTCATTGCTAAACCTTTCGCAATCTTTCCCAATCTTACTTTCAGAAGGAAACATGGTCTAGGAGACGTGCCCCTCCTATCCCATTCTTTCCTATTTTTGCTTCAAATTTTAATAGAGTGCAGAAATAGGAGTGTAGAAAAGTGCAGGCACATGGGCCCGCCGATCTGACGGCCCTACTTCAAAAAGGACCGCTTAATGTCTCGGCCGCGGCCGCGCAATCGGAGAGGCGCGCATGGATCCTAGCTCCGGTGTTTGTGAACCCGCAGCCCTTTTAAACCTGTTGCGGCTTTTCGAGTCGGTTCAACCAAGATCTGCTTCCTAACCTCGTCGCGCAGGTAATCTGACAGTTCAGCGTGCTTCATGCCTCGACGTTCCATCTCAGCCTTGATCCAGGCCATAATCATATGGGCCCGGGGGAGTGGCATCGTCTTCGTGGAAAGTGCCAGCGTAGATCCGCAAGGGCAGTTTGCCATCGCCAAGCCACCTATTGGGTGCGGCGTGTTATAATTTCCCAACTCCATATCATAGTTCAAGCTTGGCCAGAGTCGTTGGCTTGCAAGAACATACTCCTGCAGCGTTGCAAAGACGCGGCCGCAATTCGCGCAGGTTTTCGGAAAAAGACCTTCATAAAAATCGCGAAGTATTTGAATGACCTCGGCTTGGGTCTTGGCGGGAGGATTCTGGTAAGCGCCATCATGACTCGTGCTCAAGTTTGGGCGAAACTTTGGGCCTGCATGAGGCAATTCTTGGCCGGATAACGGAGGAAACGGTGGGTTTGCCGTTTTCATTTTGCGGGGCTCAGGCGCCCTTTGCTTCCACTGCCGGGAACCCTGACTGGTACCAAGAGGTGATCGAACGAGGCCCGGTAGCAGAGTCGATTCTCCAATTCTCTCCGAAGTTGGCGGTAAGGAAGGCGATTGCCAAAAGGGTGACGGCGGCGAAATGCCATGATTCCAGCCAAACTAAATGCAATCATGATGCTTCCATAGAACGCCGACTCCGGTACCGGGGTGACTTGGTGCCCATTATCTGGACCGTCCGTGTAGCTGTTCCAAACGGTCGCATTTCCAGAATGGCCCGTGAAGACAATCTGGTTCTCAGGGGCGGTGCCCTGCGTGCCTGTAGTCTTGTTCGAATAGAAGTAGTCCACAAGGTTGGCCCAGTGCTGGACGGAAAGCGTCGAGCTACCCGCAAGGGAGACTCCGTTGACATTAAGGATCGATGATCCCGTTGTGCCGAAATCAACGATTGAGGACGAGGTGATGGAGAGGCCGCCGAATGTGTCACTCGTGCCATTGAGCTTCAGCGTCCCGCCATTGAGGACAATGTTGATTCCGCTGTCGCTGAAGTTGGCCCCGAGGGTCAGGGTGGAACCGGCGTTGAGCGTAAGGGTGCCTGTGCCGGACAAGGTGCCGGCAAGCGAGGCTGATCCGAGGAGGGTAAAGGCGCCTCCGCTGCCCATATTCAGGGCGCCGGAACTCGTAAAGGCCCCCACAGACTGGCTCGTGCCGTTAAGGTACAGAGTGGCTCCCGATGCAATTGAGAGAGGGTTGCCGCTGCCCAAGGCACCGTTGGTGTTGGTCTGGAGGGTGCCGGAGCTGATGGTTGTCGACCCTGTGTAAGTGTTGGCACCGGAGAGCGTCGTCGTGCCGGTGCCGGCCATGGTGAGATTCCCCGCGGCCGAGCCGCCGTTGGCAACGACCCCGTTCAGGCTGACGTCACCCGCCCCGGTTACGGTGAGGGTGCCTCCCGAGGAGCCGGAGCCAAGATTTACCTTGCCGTTGAAGGCCATCGCACCGCCGCTGTTATTCCAGCTCTGGCTGCCCGAGAGGATCGTGGTATTGTAAAAGGTAAGCGAACCCACGTCCGAATTCGTGATGCCGGAGCCAAGGGTCAGCGTGTTCCTATTCACGGTTGCAGCAGTGTCGAAGGTGTAGTCGCTTGCTCCGCCGGCATTAAGAAACGAAATCGAGCCCGCTACCGACGAGGGCAGAAGCGTGATGGAGGTCTGCAGACCGGCCGAACCGTTGAATTTCGCCACGTCGCCGCTTCCGGGAACGCCCTTGCTCCAGTTGCCACCGTTGCCCCAGAGAGACGAGGAGGTGCTCGACCAATTGTCCGGGGGCGCCCCCGACGCAGTTGCGCCGAGTAGCGATACGATGCAGACAATTGTAAATGAACGGTTCACGCCACCCTCAATTATGCGCGAAAGATCTAAAACAAGCTATGGGGCCTATCCCTCAGCTTGAGTTGGGAGATTCACCCAATGCCCAGCTTTCACGGGCAGCAAGTCACGCAAACTGGCGCCCGCCCGCAGAGCGGTACAAGTAGAGCCAGATGAGCTGGGGCCGGAAAGGGTCCGTCTTAGGTTATACGGCGAGATATAGCTGTCGCCAAGGGATCAGGCAGCGTGGTCGGTTATAAACATCGGGTAGTCGACACAGCCCAAAGGTGACCAAGGGAACAAAGAGCGACCATCCGATGCATTCACTCACGAAGAAACTCCCGGATCGCTGTCCGGCAGCGCGATGGAAACCAGGCGAATTTTGGGTTCAGGTCTTGGAAGGAATTCGGGCGACCGATTCATCCTTGCCAAAGGTGTGGCGCACTGTGGCTGGAGCCGGTTCCGCGAGCACATCTGCCACGGTTCGCAGGAACACGTCGGGCATGATCGGCTTTGCAAGGATACGCTCCGCCCCAAGCCGCTTCGCGGTCGGCAGGTAGACCGGCTGGCTAAATTTATGGCCACCCGACATTGCGATCACTCGGGGTCTGGGCTCCGCTTGCCGAAGCTCGTCAATCAGCTTCAAACCATCCATCTCGTCCATCACGATGTCTGTGATGACCAGATCGTGCAGTCTATTCTTGTAAAATGCGAGTCCGGCCTTGCCGTCATTAGCGGTGTCCACCGTGTGACCGGCCGACAGCAACAGCGCGGCCGTCATATTGCGGAGATTCTCGTCGTCGTCGATAAGTAGGATGAAAGCCATAAGAAAAGATATTTTGGGAGCGTCGCTAATGCGGCCGATTATGCCTTGAAGTGAATAAATGCTCCATGCCGAAGCCGAACATCAGGGCCCAATAGATGGATGGAGCAGTGAATGAACAGCTTTGAGCAGGACATCTGCGGTAAAAGGCTTTAGGAGGAAGGAGTGGGTCAGTTTCCTCGCTTCTTCGAGTTGTGAGGCGTTTGTCGCGCCGTAGGACATTCCACTGATGCCCAGTAGCCGCAGATCGGGCCGAAGCCGTGCGAGTATGCGGGTAAGCTCGGCGCCGTTCATGCGGGGAAGGTCCACATCGACGACGACAAGCGCAAACTCGACAGAGTGCGCCGCGAATTGCTCGACGGCCTCGACGCCATTGCAGGCACTTATGACCCGGTAGCGGTGCCTCGAGAGGACTGTTGAGATGTTTTCTCGGACCACAGGATCATCCTCCGCTACAAGGACGAGTTCGTTGTCGCCCTCCGGTGCGGCGGATGACGACGCAGCGCCATTATCCGCCAAACCCTCCGCGGTGGCCGGCAGAAACACTCGGAAGGTTG
>Ga0265338_10008021_pt1 | contig 12921 bp, 12 predicted proteins | sample 42126metaG_FD_193579 | JGI IMG/M metagenome (GOLD analysis project Ga0265338, IMG submission 193579) | Rhizosphere microbial communities from Carex aquatilis grown in University of Washington, Seatle, WA, United States - 4-21-26 metaG | ecosystem: Host-associated > Plants > Roots > Rhizosphere... | reverse complement strand
CGTTTTGGCCGCTTTCTATTCCTTCTGGATATATCCCAGCTATTCCGTTCCTGTCCTGATGTATCATAGTTTTGATACCAGCAAAGGACTTTTGTCTGTTTCTCCGGAAAATTTTGAGAAACAAATGAGGTATATTAAAGATCATGGGTACCATGTCATTGCTCTGGATGAGTTTGTCGAAGGAGTGCGGACAAAGAGGAAATTCCCGCACAACACGGTGGTGATCACCATCGATGATGGCTACCAAAACAACTATACCGTGGCCTATCCCATTTTGAGAAAATACGGGTTTCCGGCAACCATTTTTATAATTACTAATGTGATGGATACTAAAAGGAGTTTCTTTTTCCGGGACGGATTTTTAAGTTGGGATGAGGTCAAGGAGATGTCCCGCAACGGCATTGTTTTCGGGGCCCATACGAAAAACCATGTCTACCTGCCGGCCATAGAGGATGAGCAGGTTTTATGGGATGAAATTGCCGGCAGCAAAGAGGCGATCGAAAAACATATAGGCCTGCCGGTTTATTATTTCGCTTATCCCAGCGGAGGTTTTAATCCGCAAGCCAAGAGGCTTACCCAAAGAGCCGAATACAAAGCGGCATTTACGACTAGTCTCGGCCGCGATTTTCTCAACAGAAGGGGTTTATATGAGTTGGTCAGGATCTCGGTGAGGAACATAAATCCTAATTTTTCTATGAAGAATTGGTGGGGTGGCATCCGGTTCAGGGCCAAATTATCAGGCTATTATTATGCCTTGCGAACAACAAAATCTGAGTATTAAAGTTCATTTGGCTTTTATACGATAAAGCCGGCATTCCCAGACGTCACTCTCAAGGGGCGTATTATACCAAACCTGCATTGGTTTTTTTCCTACTTCGATCAGCTCATAATGTTGCCGCAGTAAATGTTGGAATTCCTGATACGCGTCATTGGCAATAAGAGTCCATTCGGATATGTATACCTGTCCCTTATCGTTTAAAATCTTGTCTAATGTTCTTTGAAAAACGTTCCATTCGTCAAGCTCTAAACGCCTCCTGACAGCGACCGGCCTGACGAGTGTCTGCCGCTTGGCGTAATAAGCAATAAACGGGCCGTCATCGCAACAGATAATGACGGCATGAGGAGGGGTGGATTGTTTCACCCAAAGATAAAAATCAGTGATCGCCCGATGGTGATGCCTGTAGCTGAAGGTTGGGTAAATATTTAATAGAGGCCGAAGGAGTAGCATTAAATAGCAGACAGGAACGATGATTTTCCAAAGCATTTTCTTATGCTTTAGCATGGTGCCCAAGAAAATACTGACCGGTACGACGATAGCAGGCACGAGGATGGTAAAGAACCGGGGTGAGCTCGTCGTAATATTGCCATATACGATCAAGGGGACTGCCGACCAAAGAAGGATAAAAAATAAAAGCTTTTTGTTGAATTTGGCTGTGTAGTAAAGACTAACAGCAAAACACAATATTCCGATGATGTTGAAATTAAATATTTTTTCTAAATAGCATAAACTCAATATAAAAATTCCGGAAGACGGGCTTCTCATGCTGTTTAATTTCCAATAATCCCTGGCCTGATGGGAATAGCCGGTTTGATCGGAAATAAAATAAGGCAGGTGGAAGAGTACAATGATCAAAAGAATGATCGAGATAAATAGAAGAAAGGAACGGGCCTTGTTTTTTAGGCCGTTTTCCTTGAGGCCCGCCCAATAGAGAAAACAGACGGCTGGAAAGGTAACGATACAATCCTGAAGGCGCACAGCACCCATCAGCCCAAGATATAAGGCGCTCAATAATAGATTTGTCTTGTTTCCGGCGGTTTGAAAACGCAAAAGTGACAGCATTCCTAAAAAGAGAAAACACAGCGCAGGAGCATGGCTTATCCCATAGGTGGAAACGTCGATAAAAAGGGGATTGAGAAGCAAGAGAAGAGAGGCTAAGGCGGCTATGATGGGATCACAAATGGTTTCAACTAAAAGATAGAAAACTAAAACGGCAATAGAGCTGAAAAGTATACTGATAAAATTGACCGAAATAATAGGGTCTGTAGGACCAAGCAATTTTCCCAAGGCAATAAAAGCCGATCCTAATAAGACCATTAAAGGATAGCCTGCTCCGGGTAGATAATGGAGCTGATTGCTTTCAAGGGTGGCCTGAGAAGCAACGGTAATATTTAAGCAGTCAACAGTCACCGGCCCTTTGCTTATTAGGGAAAGGTGGAAAAAGAAGCTGCCTAAGAAGATGATGCTCAAGATCCAGGGCCGAAGCGGGGAATGCATGCGAATATATTAGCAAAATTGACAAAAAGGTGACAGGTACATTTTGTTTTAATGCTGTTTAGCCAAAAATGTACCTGTCACCTTTTTCATTCTCCTTCCCATTGACCCCCTCTGCAAACTGTGTTAGAATGCCGCTTTCCAAAGGGAGTTTCGGATGTCTAAGTACGCCAATATCATACGTCGTTTTAAAGGCAAGCGCTTGCTGGTCATAGGCGATGTGCTGCTTGACCGGTATATAAAGGGCAGCGTAACCCGTATTTCTCCAGAGGCGCCGGTGCCTGTGGTGCTTCAGGAAGAGTCCTTTTATACCCCTGGAGGTGCCGCTAATGTGGCTAATAACCTGGTCAGCTTGGGAGCTGATGTTACCCTGGTCAGTAAGATCGGGGATGACATTGAAGGCAGCATCCTCAAAAGAGAGCTTCTCAGGAGCCGTATTCATATTCATGGCCTTTTTGTTGACGCCGACATGGATACGATCTTCAAAACCCGTATCATTGCCCAGCATCAGCAGATCGTCCGTTTAGACAGAGAAAGAATAAACAAAGGCGGTTTGGACCTTATCAAAGAAGCCAAGATCCTGCCGTTTTTGCGCCGCAACCTGAAAAATTTTGAAACTGTTATTATATCTGATTACGGCAAAGGTCTTATTGATCCGAGGCTCATTGCCCAGGTGCATGAATCAGCACATCGTTATAAATTACCGGTGGTGGTTGATCCCAAATTGGAAGATCTGCGCGAATATGGCCAGGTCAGTTGCATCACCCCTAACAAAAAAGAAGCTGAAACGGCCTTGAAGGAAATTTCTGAAGAAACCCGCAGGGCTTGCGGGATCCAATCGATCAAGCTTGATGATAAACAGGAGATCGAAGCCAACGGCGCCGGTCTTTTGAGTTTTTTGGGCATCGAATCCCTTTTGATCACCCTGGGCGAGCATGGCATGTATCTTTTTGAGCATCATCAAAAGCCTGTTCCTATTCCGACCATGGCCCGCCAGGTCTTTGATGTCTCCGGTGCAGGTGATACAGTCATTGCTGTTTTTGCTTTATGTTTGGCAGCTGGCGCTGATAAGCCCACGGCAGCAAGGATCGCTAATTGCGCAGCAGGGGTCGTGGTTGGGAAAATGGGCGCAGTTGCTGTTGAGCTTGCCGAACTAAGGCAGGCGATTGAGGCAATTAAATGAAAACCATGGGGGTCATTCCTGCGCGTTATGGCTCCACCAGGTTTCCAGCCAAAGTCCTTAGCTGTATCGATGGTAAGCCTTTGATCCGGCATGTCTGGGAAAAGGCCATGCAGGCCAAAGAGCTTGATGAAGTGTTGATCGCCTGCGACCATCCGGATGTCTTGCGGGCGGCGCAGCTTTTCAAAGCCAAAGCGGTGATGACAGATCCAGGGCATCCTTCAGGCTCTGACCGCATTGCTGAAGCGGTTAAGGATCTAAGGGTCGATATCATTGTTAATATTCAAGGCGATGAACCTTTTATTGATGCCCGGACCATTGACAGCCTGGCTTTGCTTTTAAAAAAGGACCCGCAGACCATGGTAGGCACGGTGATCAAAGAGATCACCGATGATGCTGATGATGTTAACCCTAATGTGGTCAAATGTGTGGTGGATGATCAGGGTTTTGCCTTGTATTTTTCAAGATCTCCGATCCCTTATTTTCGTAATAAGAACGCGGGTACCAGGAAATACAAGCATCTGGGGCTTTATGCCTACCGTAAGGACTTTTTAATGAAGTTCAAGGACTGGCCCAAAGGCGCCCTGGAATCTGCTGAAGAACTTGAGCAGTTGCGCATACTGGAGCGCGGCATAAAAATAAAAACAACGGTGACACAATACGAATCCATGGCGGTGGACACCCCGCAGGATCTACAAAAGGCCATATCATGGTTAGAGAAGTCAAGATTAACGACAAAGTAATTTTTGGCGGCAATAGGCCGTGGGTGCTGATTGCAGGGCCCTGCGTGATCGAGTCTCCCTCAGGCGCTTTAAAGATCGCCGAGGCCATTAAAAAGATCACCTCAAAGCTTCGCGTTCCCTTTGTTTTTAAGGCAAGTTTTGATAAAGCCAATCGCACGTCCATTCATTCTTTTCGCGGGCCCGGGCTTTATGAAGGCCTGAAGGTCCTTTCTCAAATCAAGTCCAAGGTGGGCGTGCCTATTTTGTCCGACGTGCATGATGTCAACCAGGCAACGATGGCAGGTGAGATCTTGGACATTATCCAGATCCCTGCTTTCTTGTGCCGCCAAACTGACCTGATCGTTGCTGCAGCCAAGACAGGGAAAGCGGTGAATGTGAAAAAGGGACAGTTCATGGCGCCGTGGGACGTCAGCGGGATCATCAAAAAGATGCAGGAGGCAGGCAACCGTAAATTACTGTTGACGGAACGGGGCGTTTCTTTTGGTTACAACACGCTTATTACTGATTTCAGGGCTTTGCCTATCATGAGGGGTTTGGGTTATCCGGTTGTCTTTGATGCCACGCATAGCGTGCAGAAGCCCGGTGGTCTGGGGCATGCTACAGGCGGGGAGAGCCAATACATCCCGCTTCTGAGCCGTTGTGCCGTGGCCGCAGGCGTTGACGCAATCTTTTTGGAGGTGCATCCGAATCCAGCCAAGGCGCTTTCCGATGGACCGAATATGCTGCCTTTGAGAAATTTGGAAGCTTTATGCAAAGATCTATTGTCGATAGATAGGGTCATAAACAAAAATGCTTAAACGCGCAAAAGAAGTTTTAAATATCGAAGCCAAGGCCATCGGCGCCATGGGGCGGCGTTTGAACCGCGAATTCGAAGCTGCGGTTGATATGATCGCCAAATGCAGCGGCCGGGTCATTGTCTGCGGCATGGGCAAAAGCGGTATCATTGCCCGTAAGATCGCGGCGACCTTGTCGTCGACAGGAACGCCGAGTGTATTTTTGCACAGCGCAGAGGCTGTGCATGGCGATCTGGGTCAGGTCACGTCTAAAGATGTGGTCATTGCAATTTCCCAAAGCGGCGAAACCGGAGAGACCATCCGTCTTCTGCCTTTGGTCAGGAAGATCGGCGCTAAGATCATTGTCATGACAGGTAATCTTAAATCCACCCTGGCCAGGCATGGGGATGTGGTTTTGGATATTGAAGTTAAATCTGAAGGCTGTCCTTTGGGGCTGGCACCGATGGCTTCAACAACGGTGACCATGGCCTTAGGCGATGCCCTGGCTGCCTGCCTTATTGACCGCAAGAAGTTTAAAAAAGAAGATTTTGCGCTTTATCATCCAGGAGGCAGTTTGGGACGCCGGCTTTTGCTGAAGGTGGAAGATATCATGCGCAGGGACGGTTTTTATGCCAAGGTCAAGGTCACGACCAAGGTCAGGGATGTCCTATGGGCCATAACAAAGGCCCGCTGCGGCTGCGCGTTTGTGGTGGACGGCAAGCATAAACTTTTAGGTATTTTTACTGACGGAGACTTACGCCGGCACCTGGAATCTGACCCCGCGACTTTATTAAAAAATGTTTCCGAAGTCATGACGAAAAAACCAGCCTCTATCGGAAAAGATAAACTGGCTGCCCAGGCCTTTGATCTTTTGAAGACCAAGAAAATCGACGAACTGCCGGTCGTTGATCGTGCGGGCCGCGTGGTCGGGCTTTTGGATGTGCAGGATTTGCTTAAGGCAGGGCTGGTATAATGAAGGAAGCGTTAAAAAAGATCAAACTCGTAGTCATGGATGTTGACGGCGTTTTGACGGATGGCTTGATCATTGTTGACAGCAATGGTGTTGAGGCCAAGAATTTTGATGTGCAGGACGGTTTTGGCATTGTTTTTTTAAAGAAATGCGGCATTAAGACAGCCATCATATCCGCACGGCAATCCGGCGTTGTGGCCCATCGCGCCAGGGACCTGCAAATCGACAAGGTCTTTGTGGGCGTTTATCCTAAAATCGGCGCCTATGAAAGTTTGTTGAAAGAATTCAATGTAAGGGATGAAGAAGTTTGTTTTATTGGTGACGATGTGGCGGATTTAGCTATAATGCGACGGTGCGGTTTGGCCGTGGCGGTGGCCAATGCCGTGGCGGAAGTCAAACAGATCGCGGCTTACGTAACGAAAAAGTCAGGCGGCCGGGGAGCGGTCAGGGAAACGGTTGAATTGATCTTGCAGGCGCAGGGGCATTGGAAAGCTGAACTTTATGAAAAATAAAATTTTGACCGGCCTGGCTGTTTTTGTTCTTGTTGCTGTTCTGGCCCATGCGGACGAGACAGTGGAAAATTCCACCGGTCCTGTTTCATCAGGACAGCAGTTGCGGGGATTCAACCTGAACGGATATAACAACCAGGGAGAAAAGACCTGGGATGTCAATGGCACCAAAGCGGATATCACTGAACAGAACATTCAGATCACTAATGTGGACGCTAATTTTTACGGCAAGCAGGACGCTAATTTGACAGCCGACCACGGCACGATCAATAAGACCAGCGGCAATGTGCACCTGCAGGACAATGTGGTCGTTACATCCAATAACCGCGGCACCAAGATGACCACCAACACCCTGGACTGGGACCGTAATAAGGATTTGGTCAGCACCAAGGATAACGTCAAAATTGTGGATGATCAGGGGGTTGTGACGGGCAAGGGAATGGTGGCACATCCTAATTTGAAAAAGACGAAGATCGAAAAAGACGTGAAAGCAACCGTACATTCCCAGGGAGATGGCGAGGCTGATGATCAGACCGTGACCATTACCTCAGATGGGCCCATGCAAATGAACCAGGCCACGATGTATGCGGTATTCAATGACCATGTGGTGTCGGTGGATCCGGCTACAGGCCGCGAACTGCATTGCGATAAAATGGAAATATGGTTTGACCAGTCAAATAAAAAGATCAAAAAAGCGATCTGCTCCGGCCACGCTAAAGCTATTCAGGGGCTTAGTGTCAGCTTCGCGGATAAAATGATCTATGAGGGCTCTACGGAGGTCTTGACCATGATCGGCAGGCCCAAGATCATTTTTGATACCGCCGGTGCCAAGATGAATAACGCCTTTAAGAAAAAGGATAAGAACAAGAACAAGGACGAGTAGCCATGCGTTTGCTGGAAGCTAAAAATCTAGTCAAAGTTTACGGCGGCCGCCGGGTGGTGGATGGTTTAAGCATTACCGTGGGCCGTTCGGAGATCGTCGGGCTTCTGGGGCCCAATGGTGCAGGCAAGACCACCAGCTTTTACATGGTGGTTGGTATTATCAGCCCTGAAGAAGGCCAGGTGATCTTTGACCAGGAGGACATCACCAAAAGGCCGATCCATGAGCGCTGTCGTTTAGGGATGGGGTACCTGGCGCAGGAGTCTTCCATCTTCCGCAAGCTGACCGTTGCAGAGAACATCATGGCGGTTTTGGAAACCTTGAACATCTCACCTACGGAACGCAAGCACCGCCTGGAATCATTGCTTGAAGAACTGAACATTTCGCATTTGGCCAGGGCCAAGGCGTATACGCTTTCCGGCGGCGAACGCCGTCGCCTGGAAATCACCAGGGCTTTAGTGACTAATCCTTCGTTCTTGCTCCTTGATGAGCCTTTTTCCGGCATTGACCCTATTGTGGTGGCGGAAGCGCAGGAGATCATCAAGGACCTGAAAAAAAGGGGCTTAGGGATTTTATTGACAGATCACAATGTTCGTGAGACGCTGTCCATTACCGACAGGGCCTATCTTGTCGCAGACGGGCGCGTTCTTATATCGGGCAGCGCACAGGACCTGATCAATGATCCCAAGGCACGAAAGATCTATTTGGGTGAAAAGTTTAGTATGTAAGAGAAAGGGAAACAGATGAAAGTCGAAGTTAAGAAGCTGGATTCATTAAAACGTGAAATGAAGTTTGAGGTCCCGCGCGAGAAAGTCTCCGAGGAGATGGATTCCATTTATGTAGAGATCGGCAAGCATGCCAAGGTCAAAGGTTTCAGGCCGGGCAAGGTGCCCCGCCATATTTTGATGAGCTCCCATGGCCAATTGGCCAAGGATGAGACCATCAAAAAGATAATTCCCCAGGCATATCATGAGGGGTTACTCCAGCACCAATTGAACCCTATCGACCTGCCGGAGATCAGCGACGTGGACCTTAAAGACGGCGTTTTGACTTTTAAGGCGACATTGGATATCCGGCCTGAGGTTGTGGTCAATAAATACAAAGGTATCAAGGTCGAGCGTAAAAAGAATGAAGTCACCGAGGAAGAATTGCAAAAGACCCTGGAATTCTTCAAAAAGGGCCGCGGCGAAGGGGAAGTCACCATCGATGATAATTTTGCCAAGGGTATGGGTTTTCCCGATCTCGAAGAATTCAAGAAGGCCCTCAAACACCAGTTGGAGTCCGATAAGGACCGCCACAACCGCATGGATGTGGAAAATCAATTGGTGGAAGAATTGATTAAAAATGCTAAACTGGTCCTTCCGCAATCCCTGGTCAAGCGCCAGCTGCATTACCGCTTGCAAGATGCCTTGAAGCGTTATAAATCCCAGGGCATGAATGATGAGGGTTTGAAGAAAAAAGAAGAGGAGCTTCAAAAAGAACTGCAGCCCATCGTTGAGCGAGAGGTGAAGATCTATCTGGTTTTAGAGGAGATCGCGAAACGCGAGAATATCACCGCTGCTAATGAAACGGAAAGCGTACCTACCAAGGTGATCGAATTCCTGCTGAAGGAAGCTGATTGGCAGGAAGCCAAGGAAGATAAAAAAGATAAGAAAGAAAAGTAGTCTAGGATTAAAAATTTATCAAGATCGCTAAAGGAGATTTTATATGGAAAGATCTCAATTATTAGTGCCCATGGTCGTCGAGAAAACTGGTCAGGGCGAACGCGCCTATGACATCTATTCCCGGCTTTTGAAGGAACGTATCATTTTTTTAGGTACGGCCGTGGATGACCACGTGGCCAATTTGATCATTGCCCAGCTTCTTTACCTTCAATCCGAGGACAAGGAAAAGGACATCTTTTTGTATGTCAATTCACCGGGCGGTTCGGTGACCGCAGGATTGGCCATTTATGACACGATGCAATACGTTAAGCCTGATGTGGTGACCTGTTGTGTCGGACAGGCAGCGAGCATGGGCGCAGTGTTGCTGACTGCCGGTGCCAAGGGCAAGCGTTACGCGCTTCCCAATGCCCGTATCATGATCCACCAGCCCTGGGGCGGGACACAGGGCACGGCCAGCGATATCCATATCCAGGCCCAGGAAATTTTGCGCATGAAGGACGAACTTAATAAAATTTTGTGCCACCATACGGGCCAGCCAATGGAAAAGATCGTCAAGGACACTGACCGTGATTATTTCATGTCCTCCCAGGAGTGCAAGGACTACGGGCTCGTTGACGGCGTGATTTCACATTTCGGAGAAGCTATTAAATAATCGTTTTCTTTAGAAAGGCAGTGCAAGATGAAACGCAATTTGTTATTGACCCCAGGACCAACGCAGGTACCGCCGCAGCTTTGTGAAGTTTTAGGCAAACCCATCATCCATCACCGTACCCCGCAATTCCAGGAGAATATCAAGCAGGTGGTGGAGGGTTTGAAGGAAGTTTTCCAGACAAAAAATGACATTTATATCCTCACCTCTTCAGGTTCAGGAGGCATGGAAGCGGCAGTGACCAATTTGCTTTCTGCGGGAGACAAGGCCATTGCTGTCGACGGAGGAAAATTCGGCGAACGCTGGGTCGAGCTTTGCCAGACCTATAAAGCCAATACCATCGTTCATAAGGTCCAATGGGGGAAGGCGCCGATGGCTGCTGAGATCAAATCGTTGCTGGATGCCCATCCTGACACCAAGGCGGTGTTCATCACCCTGGCGGAAACATCGACGGGCGTGACCCCCGATGTTAAAGCTATTGGCGAGGTGGTCCATCAAACCAATGCCGTCCTGGTTGTTGATGCTGTTTCAGGCCTGGCTGTCCAGGAGATCAAAACGGATGAATGGTATTGCGATGTGGTGGTTTCTGCGTCACATAAAGGCTTTATGCTGCCGCCCGGTTTGGCTTTTGTCAGCGCTTCTCCCAAGGCTATTGAGCAGATCAATAAATGCACCACGCCCCGTTATTATTTTGACCTTCGTACCTGTAAAAAGGCGATGGAAAAGATCGATACGCCGTTTACTCCGGCCATTGGGGTCATGATCGCCATGGTAGAAAGCCTGAATATGATCAAAAAGGACGGCCTGAATAATTGTTTCGCGCGTTATGCGCATTTGGCCAAGGCCGTCCGCACCGGATGCGCCGCCATTGGTTTGGAGCTTTTCCCTGACCCGTCTTGTTCAACGAATGTCTTGACCGCGGTAAAGATGCCGGCCAATATCGACGGAGAGAAATTGGTCAAAACCATGCGTGATACCTATGGGGTGACCGTTGCCGGTGGCCAGGACAAACTTAAGGGTAAGGTCATTCGTATGGCCCATATGGGGGCCCTGGATGAATATGATATTCTCACCGGGCTTGCCTGCCTGGAGAAAGTATTGCATCAAATGGGACATAAATTTGAACTGGGCACCGCACTGAGCTCAGCACAGAAAGTACTTAACAGCAAAGGATAGTTCTATGTTTAAGATCTTGGTAAGTGACAAACTTGAAAAAGAAGGCCTGGATATTTTAACGGCTGATAAACGATTCACAGTGGATTGCAAATTCGGCATTCCTGCGGACGAATTGAAAAAGATCATCAAGGATTATGACGGATTGATCGTGCGTTCCGGCACCCAAGTGACCTCACAGATCATTGAAGCAGCGGATAAATTGAAGGTGATCGGCCGCGCCGGTGTTGGTTTGGATAATGTGGATCTGAAGGCGGCCACTGAAAAAGGGATCGTGGCCATGAACACTCCGGCGGGGAATACCACCTCCACGGCTGAGCAAACCATGAGCCTGATCATGGCCTTATCACGTAATATCCCGCAGGCAGTTGCTTCCTTAAAAGCAGGCAAGTGGGAGCGTTCCAAATTTACAGGGGTGGAGCTTTACGGTAAAGTGCTTGGTATCGTTGGGCTTGGCCGTATCGGATCGACCGTGGCTAAAATGGCCCAGGCTTTTGGCATGAAGATCATCGGCTATGACCCGTATCTTTCTGCACAGATCGCTGAGAAAAACGGCATTAAATTAGTCGAGCTGGATGAAATATATAAGACCTCGGATTATATCACGGTGCATATCCCCAAGACCGAGGAAACCACCCACCTGATCGGCGAGGCGCAGATGGCTTTGATGAAAAAGACCGTGCGTCTGATCAATTGTGCCCGGGGAGGCATTATAGAGGAAGGGGCTTTGATCAAGGCCCTGCAGGAAAAGCGTATTGCCGGCGCGGCCCTTGACGTTTATGAAGCTGAGCCACCGGATTTTCAATCCCTGCTTTTTAAACTGGATAATTGCGTAACTACTCCGCATTTAGGCGCATCCACGACCGAAGCTCAGTTGAATGTGGCTGTCGAGATCGCCCAGGCGGTCTTGGATGCCCTTTCAGGTGCCGGCATTCGCAACGCTGCCAATTTTCCGTCGCTGTCCATGGAAGCGTACAAGGTCATTGAACCCTATTTGGACCTGGCCCAGCGTATGGGAAAGTTCGCCGGACAACTGGTGCAAGGCCGCATTCATGCCGTGACCATCACTTATAGCGGGGCTGTCGCCCAGGAAAAAGTCACAGCCGTGACCATGGCTTTGTCACATGGGCTTTTAAGTCCCATCTTGGGTGAGGGGGTCAATACGATCAATGCCTTGAACATGATGAAGGAGCGCGGCATTAATATTAAGGAAACTATTTCCAACCAGGAAGGCGAGTATGTTAATGCCATTGCTCTGGACATTACCACGGATAAGGAGCCGTTTTCCTTGTTAGGGACCTTGTCCAGCAATAAGCAGCCGCGGATCGTCAAGATCAACAATGTGTATGTGGAAGCATCCCCTCAAGGGCATATGCTGTTAATCAATAATAACGACAAGCCGGGTATCGTAGGGGTCATCGGTACTCTTTTGGCCTCGGAGAACATCAATATCGCCGGTATCACCCTGGGCCGCGAGAACCAGCAGGGGGTCGCGGTGAGTGTAGTCAATGTGGACAGTCAGATCCCGGAAGGCCTTATTGAGAAATTGCGTCAAACTAAGAACATTCTCTTTGTTAAAGCCATCAAGGTATAGCTTTTCATGACTGGTCTTTTTCCCATAGCTGTTGGCGTCGGCCTTCAGGACGGACTTAATCCGTGCATTTTTATGAGCTGTGCCGTGTTTATTGCCTATGGTCTTTGGGCAAAAGCGCGGTCTTTGCCTGTATTTTGGCTGCGTCTTATATTTGTGATGGTTTATTTATTGGGAGCCGCGGCTTTTAATTTCGGCCCTTTACAGGTCTTTGCTTTTCAAAAGATAGTCATTATAGCTTATAAAATCCTATACCTTATTTTGAGCGTAGGGGCTTTTGCAGCAGGCGCATTATTGTTAAAAGACTGGTTTCTATTGACCCGCGGCCTGCCGTCGGAAATCCCTTTGGACCGGAAAATAAAACCTTTTAAGTGGGGTTGGCTCGTCGCATTTTTGTTGACCCTGCTGCTGCCTATTATTTTAAGCGGAATGGCTACCTTATGGCCGATCAACACCTATTTGATGCTTTTAGGCAATGAGGCGATCATCAGGGGTGAGTGGCGATTGGTGGCTTCAT
>Ga0265338_10008020_pt1 | contig 12921 bp, 10 predicted proteins | sample 42126metaG_FD_193579 | JGI IMG/M metagenome (GOLD analysis project Ga0265338, IMG submission 193579) | Rhizosphere microbial communities from Carex aquatilis grown in University of Washington, Seatle, WA, United States - 4-21-26 metaG | ecosystem: Host-associated > Plants > Roots > Rhizosphere... | reverse complement strand
CTCGCCTCCCGGCAGAAAGATCGTGAACGTGGAGCCTTTGCCGACTTCGCTGTCAACCACAACCCAGCCCTGGTGCTGCTGCACGATCCCGTAGATCGTCGCCAGCCCAAGCCCCGTGCCCTTGCCGGGCTCCTTGGTCGTGAAAAACGGCTCGAACAAATGGCCCAGAGTCGACTTATCCATCCCGCAGCCGGTGTCCGTCGCCGTCAAGCAAATGAATCGCCCGGGCCGCGCCTCCGGGTTCACCACCGACGCGACGGGCTCCAGGATTTGTTCCGACGTGCGCAATGTGAACCGGCCGCCGCGCCGCATCGCGTCGCGCGCGTTGAGGCACAGGTTGAGCAGCGCCTGCTCCATCATGCCGACGTCGGCGGTGAGCGCGGGCAGATGGGCCGCGGGGCTGAAATGGAAATTGACGTGCTCGCCCAGCAAACCGCGCAGCACCGGGGCAAGATTGGCAATGATGTCGTTGAGGTTGACATCGCGCGTCTGCATCACCTGCTTGCGGCTGAACATCAGCAACTGCTTGATGAGCTTGCTGGCGCGCTCGGCGGCCTCCCCGATTTGGCGGATGGATTTTTCGCGAGTCTCCGGGGATTGCGCGCCTTGCAGCATCAAATCCGCATGCCCCTGGATGACGGTCAGGATGTTGTTGAAATCGTGCGCGACCCCGGCCGCCAACTGGCCCACAGCCTCCATTTTCACCGAATGCCGAAGCTGCGCTTCCAGGGCAAGGCGTTCGGTGCTGTCGTTGGCGTAGCAATGAACAATCTTGTTTTCGACCAGCGGTATGAACGACCACGAAATCGTGTGTCCCTCGACCACCGTGTGAATGTTGGTCTTGTTGTCGCCGGTCGACAGGACCTCGGTAATGATTTTGTCGACGTTGGACGGGATGATCGAAAGAACGGTGTCATTGCCCAGAGATGCCGCAAGGCGCCGCGCGGCCTCATTGCAATACGTCATCGTGCCGTCGGCGGCAAACTCCAGCACGGGATTGGGATTGGTGCGCGGGAAAGCGGCCAGCCGATGGATGCGTTCGTCGGGAGTCATGGCGTGAGGGCGGTTGCGGCTCCGACTGGGGCCGTCGACGCCACGGGGGCGGGCGCGACGGATGGCGCCGGCGCCGATTCCTTTGGTTTGGCGACGGGGATAAAAATGTGGAAGGTCGTGCCGTGGCCGATTTTGCTTTGGACTTCGATCCAGCCCTGGTGCTGGTTGACCATTCCGTAAACCGTGGCCAGGCCGAGGCCGCTGCCTTTGCCAATTTCCTTTGTGGTGAAGAACGGCTCGAAAAGATGATCGATCGTTTTCTGGTCCATGCCGGCGCCCGTGTCCGCGACGCCCAGCCGGACGAAGTCGCCGGGGCGCCGCTCCGGTTTTCCGGCGGCGTCCTTCTCCGCGAAGTTGACAGGATGGGCGCTGATCGTGAGGTTGCCGGTTTCGCCTATGGCGTCGCGTGCATTGACGGCGAGGTTGACGATGATTTGCTGCATCATGCCGTGGTCGGCCATCACCGGCGGCAGATGCGGCGCAATGTCCAGCCGGATGGTGATATTCTCGCCAAGGGTGCGAACGAGGATGTCGACTGTTTCGCGGATGGTCTCGCGAACGTCAAGGGAAGCCACCAGCATCACCTTCTTGCGGCTGAAGGCGAGCATTTGATTGACAAGACGCGTGGCGCGCCCGACGCTGTCCGAGATTTGGCGCAGCGAACGGGCCGATTCATCGTCCAGATTTGGATTATCCAGCAAAAGACACGCGTGGCCCTGGATCACAGTGAGAATGTTATTGAATTCATGCGCCACCCCGGCCGATAGCTGGCCCACCGCCGCCAACCGCTCCTGGCGCAAGACCAGTTGCTGGCTCTCCTGCAAGGCGCGCTGCGCCTGTTTGCGCTCGGCCACTTCCAATTGAAGGCTCCGGGTCCACTCGTCGATCAACTGAAAGACCTCCTGGTCCCGCTTCTTGAGGGCGGCCTGCCGCCAGCGCTGGGCCCAACGATACCCGACGAACGCGCCGCCGGCTATGATAAGCCAGCATACCGACCACAACGGCACCGACTTGGCGGAGAGGACAAGAATCATAAGGCTCGCCACCACGACATTCTAAGGGGCGGACACACTTGGCCTATGCTAATGACACGGAGCAAATGTTCAACCAAAAACCGCGTCCCGCCGCAGGGGCGAGTTGACTCAAATTAAAAGACACCGGGGGAGTGAAACTGAGGGGAGGCCAAAAGGGTCGTTGACTCATGGATAAAAGACACCGGCAATGGCGCCAATGAACATGAGCGAAGAACTGAAAAAAGAGTGTTTGCAGAAGTTGATCGCGCGTTACGCGCGCAGAAATCGGGAGGGAAGAAGCGGGATGCTCGATGAGCTGTGTGAGGACTACAAATATGAGCGCAAGTACGCGATAAAATTATTGGGCGGCGCGCTGCCTCCAAGTTCCGGGCGGGTGGATCCTGGGCCAGAACGCCTCTACGAAATCATTGAGCCTGTAGTCAAGCATATCTGGCTCAGCGCTGAGCAACCCTGCGGCAAACGCTTAGTGCCTATCCTGCGGCAGTGGCTCCCGTTCTACGAGCTGCGGCATGGCCGCTTGAGCTGTGGGCAGCGTCAATTGGTGAGGCAAATCAGCGCGGCCACGCTGGACCGGCTACTGGCTCCGGCGCGGGCCCAACACGGCGACCGAGGGCGAAAAGGAAAAGGGGTGTCGGAAACCGAGCAGCGGCACCGCCCTCTGCCTGAATTCCCCTGCCCCGGGTTCCTCTGCCTCCAATTTTCGCCTTATTCGCATGTTTCGCGGGCAGAATACCCCATCCGTGCCATCCGAGGCATCCGTGGTGAAAAATATTTTGGCCTAAGTGGCATACAGTCTCTAAGTGGCTACCACCCCCGGTTGGTTTGGTGTCAGGATGGCGGCCTACGGATATTCAAAACATAGATTGCGGGCGGCGAGACATGGGCAAGGTGGCGGGGTTGCCGGTGGCGCTGCGTAATGTTGTCAACGAGGCGTTGCGGGACGGCAAGGAGTATGGTCATAGGGGTCAGCCATGGGTCAGCCATACGTTTGTCGCATTTGCGAACGCCTGAGACCCTCAATGCCAACCTCTATCGCCGGCAACGAACCAATCCTCAACCATCAAAAACACGAAATACATTACAAAACATTACAAAAGTATGGTTTGACCCCTGCGCCCCTACTCAGGGGGCTCCGGCAATGCGGGCGCCGGCCGCCTCGCAGGTTCAAGGTTCCAAGTTCAACGTTAAAAGTCGAACAGGCGCGCCGGGCGGCGATGGATGTCCGATTTTGCGGGTCGAAATTGCTTGATGTTTTGGCGCGGCAGTTCGAGTTTGCGCGCATGTGGTGGGCGCTGTTTGCCGTGGGGTTCGCCGGGGCGATGATCGTGCTGCTGCGCCGTTATGACCGGCGGCTGGCGGAAATGCGCGAACAGGTGGATCGCGCGTTCGCCGAAGTGGCCGCCAAACAGCGCGAATTGCACCGCCAATTCCAATCGCAGCAGCTCGCGCTCTTCAACAGCATGATCGAAGGCATGCTGCTGCTCGATCATCATGGCCGCGTCGAGCTGGCCAATGAATCCCTGCGCAAATTGCTGGACACAACAGCCGACCTGCGCGGCCAGACAATCATGGAGGCCTTCCGCTGGCACGAATTGGCGGACCTTTCCGCGCGCCTGAAAGAGGAAAAAAATGTCTCCGAGGAGCTGGAAATCCATCGCGTGGCGCGGCGCTGTCTGCTGGTCAACGCAGTGGTTGTGACCGATGGCGGCGGCCACGAACAGGGGCAGCTTTTTGTGTTTCACGACGTGACGCGCCTGAAGGAGCTGGAGAACATCCGCAAGGAGTTCGTCGGCAACGTCAGCCATGAGTTGCGCACCCCCCTTTCGCTCATCAAAGGCTTCGCCCAAACGCTCCTCGACGGCGCCAAGGACAACCCGGAGCAGGCCGCGCGCTTTCTGCAAAAGATCGACAAGCACGCCGACCGCCTGCTCTTCCTCATCGAGGATTTGCTCGCCATTTCCCGCCTGGAATCGGGACAGGTGGCCTTAAACCTGCAAAGCGTGGATTTGCGCGACGTCGCCCAGCGCGTCCTCGACGACCTGGCGCGCCCGGCGACGGCGCGGGCGGTGCGGCTGGAGAACCAGGTGCCCGAAGGCGCCACCGTGCATGCGGACGCCGACCGCTTGCAGCAGGTGCTCTTTAACTTGACAGAGAACGCCATCAAATACGGGCGCACGGGGGGATGGGTCGCCGTCGGCCTGCGCGACGCCTCGCCCGACAAGGTGGAAATCTTTGTGACAGACGACGGCCCCGGCATCCCGCCGGACGCGCTGGGGCGCGTGTTTGAGCGCTTTTACCGCGTGGACCGGGCCCGGTCGCGCGAGAGCGGCGGCACGGGTCTGGGGCTGGCGATTGTCAAGCATATCGTTCATGCGCACGGCGGGGAGGCCTGGGTCAAAAGCGATCTGCAGAAAGGCGCCACGTTCTCGTTCACGCTCCCACGGCAGCCCGTCGCCGCGCGCGAACGCGTCGCGTCCGACGCGCCGCCGCGTTGACCAGGCTAGTGTGGTGTTAGCGAAGTGAATTGCATAAATCCGTCGGCGAGACGCCGACGGGTGCGGGCGAGACGCCCGCGCTCCCCGTGAAGGGGAATTCTGAAACAGATTTCGCTAACACCACACTACGCCTTCACGGGATGCGGCCCGCCGATGGCCTGCAAAAGCTTCTCCCGCACGACCTGTTGCCGCGCCAGGTTCAGCACCTTCGATCCGTTGGTTTCGGTCACGTAAAAACTGTCGATCGCCGCGCCCTTCTCCGTCGTGATTTTCGCCAGCGAAATGTGCAGCCACGACGCGGCGAGCGCGCGCGAGATGTCGTAGAGCAGGCCCACCCGGTCTTCAGTCTGGATGTCAATCACCGAGCGGTTCTCGGAAACATCGTTGTCGAACGTCGCCACCGTCGGAATGCGCTCGCCATCGATGGACTTGTAAATGGAAGGCACGATTTTCGTTTTCGCGATCAGCCCGGCCAGGTCGACCTGCGAACCGGTGAGGACCTTTTGGACCAGGCCCTCAAAAAGCTCCCGCTCCTCGCGGGGGGCGAGCAGGGCCGTCCGGGCGTCGACCACGCAAAATGTGTCAAGTATGATTCCATCGTTGCGCGTGACGATCTCCGCGCTCAGGATGTTCAACCCCGCCGCCGTCAGGCAGCCGCAAATCTTGCTGAACAGCCGTTCCCGGTCCCACGTGCATATCGTCACGATGGTGTAGCCGCGGTCCGGCTCGTTGCGCCACGTTAGAATCGGCGCCAGGGCGTTTTCCTCCTTCTCGGATAGCTGCAATTGGATGAACCGATGCACCTGGCTGATGTCCCGCAGGATGTCGTGCGCGTCGTTGATTTGCGCGTAACGCTGCGGAACGTTGTTGAAGTGCGCGTGTATCTCATGGGGATCAAACGTCGGCGGCGCCATGCGCTTGACTTCGTCGATCAGCAGCTCGCGCTGCCGCACCTCGGCCACGCGGAATTCGGTCCCGCCGCTGAGTTGTTCACGCGTCTTGTGATACAGCCGCCACAACGCCGCTTCCTTGAATCCGTTCCAAAGCTTGTCGCTCGTGCCCATCGAATCGGCGAACGTGTGCAGCGTCAGCATATTCAGGTGCTCAATGGTTTGGATCTGCCGCGCAAACGTGACGATCACCGCCGGATCGTCCAAATCACGACGTTGCGAGATTTGCGCCATCGCCAGATGATGCTCGATGATCAGGCGCAGCGAATGCGAGTTCGCCCCGTCCAGGCCCAGGCGCTGCGCCACACGCAAAGCCAGGTCCCCGCCAATCAGCTCATGCACGCCGCTGCGGTAGGCCTTGCCCGAATCGTGCAGCAGCAACGCCAGATAAAGCACAAATGCCCGCTCCACCTGGCGGAATAGCTCCGCGTACGCGGCAAACGGCGGCTTGGTCGCGTTCCACACCTCGTCCAACCGCTGGAGACACACCAGCGTGTGTTCGTCAGCCGTGTATTGATGATAAAACTCGTGCTGCACAAGGCAGGTCAGCCGCCCGAACTCGGGCAGGAATTTGCCCAGGAACCCGACTTCATGCATCGCGCGCAATGTCGGCGCGACGTTGCCGCGACGGTTAAGAATCTCCAGAAAGGACTCGCGCACATGCTCGTCCCTCAAAAACGTATTATTGACAAGCGAAAGCTGGTTTCGCAGCAGTTGCGCCATGTCCGGGTGCAGCTTCAGCCCCCGCTGCTGCGCCATCAAAAACACCCGCATCAACCGCCGCGGTTTGTCCCGAAAAATCGCCGTCGACACCGGCAGAATTTCCCCGTCCACAAACCGGAACCCGTCCACCGCCGGCTCCGGTTCCTTGTTGCGACCCACCCGGAATATCCGCCGCAGCGGCGTGAGCATGCTTCGCGCCGGGGGAAACAAAGCCAGCCGCCGCTCGACCGTTCGCGTGATGAGGTCGATGTTCCGCGTGTGCGCGTAAAAATCCCCGAGGAACATCTCCACCCGCTCGCCCGCCGAGCGTTCGTGATAGCCGAGATTGAGCGCCACCGTCGGCTGCACCGTCCTGGGAAGAACGTCCGCCGAGCGGTTCATCGTGTAATGAAGTTCGTTGCGGATCCGCAGAAGATAGCTATAGGCGCGGTCCAGTTGCCTGGATTCGGCGGAGCTGATCATTCCATTGGCCTCCAGCTCCGCCAGCGTGCGCGTGCGATACTTGAAATAGGACATCCAGAGCAAATTCTGGTAATCGCGCAGCCCCCCGCAACCGTTCTTGATGTTCGGCTCTTGCATCGTCGCCGAGTTGCCGAACTTTTCGCGGCGCGCCGCCTGGTCCTGCAAACGCGAAGCGATGTATTCGTTCTCGAATCCCAGCACGCACTTGGCCAGCACGCTGCGCGTAAAACGGTCAAACAAAACTTCGTCCCCCATGATCCGCCGCGCCTCGATCAACGACGTCTTGGACTGCACGTCCGCGTTGGCCACCTTCACGCAGTCCTCGATGGACCGCACGGCGTGGCCCACCTTCAATCCAAGGTCCCACAACGTGTAAAGCAGGCCGTCCACCAGAGCCGCAAGCGTCGGGCGCGCCTTGCCGCCGGCCGTCATGTCGCTCTCGTGCAGAAACATGATGTCCAGGTCGCTGTGCGGATTCAGTTCCGCCCGCCCATAGCCGCCGGTCGCCACCAGCGCGAACACGGGGCGCCGTTCGGAAAGTTCGGGAGAATGGGCGATGACACCGTCAATAATATATCGCAGCAACAGGTCGATGATCGCCGAGCGCGCGCTGCATATATCCCGCCCCTCCCCGCCGGCGCGATGCAGGATTTTCAGGCGGTGCGTTTCGATCTTCAGGAAATTCTTGTACCGCCACAAATCCTCTCGCGGCGCGGTCTTGGAGGGCAAAGTCAACCGGGCCGCTGCGCTGGCCTCGATCTTCTGCAACAGAGTCAACATCTCGCCAAAGGGTAGGGCGCCGCCAACCTCGAATCAAGAAACGGGCATTGGGAAAAAAAATAACCCCACCGTAATGCCGTGTAGCAAACAGTTCCTATGAACGTCAAGGAACCAGTATGAAGCCTAGTCAATCGCTTTCGACTTCCAGTCAAGGCCTGTCGGCCACGACAGAATTGCGGCTTCGTCTTACGTATTTTTTACGGTTCAAGGACTTTGTTCGTAAGCACGCGCATGGCAGGGTTAAAGCCATTTCAAATTCGTTTCCAAAGAGCATCGGGTTCGCGCCTCTGCGTCCGTCCCGTTCTAAGTTCATTATCGGCATCCTGCGTTTTTTTTCAAGGAAAAATTGCGTTTAAATTCTACTGCGACGGCAAGATTTCTGTGCGGAAACGCCCTACAAGCTGCTCCGGCATTTTCGGATCCAGCGAGCCCGGGAGATATTTTTCGGCGCCCGCGCTCCCGTCGCAAAACACCACGTTCGCCGAACGCAAATGCCGAAAATGCCCGTGCGGATAATACGTCGCGCTCGGATAATTCGTCGGGTTGTCAATATAATACCACTCCTCCAGCATCGGTCGCGCCTTCGACGCCGGCGGCTGAAAATCGTTCTCCTGCGCCGTGTCCCCAAACAGCGCCGTCCCCGATGGCCGCCGAATCTGTCGCACCGCGATCGGCGCCGCGTTGGCGCTCAACGGCGAGAGCGACACAGAGTTGTAGCCGTAGCTGCACAGCACCGTGTTGGTCGCCTTGTATTTGAACGGGCCCGGCCCCGACAGCAGCGACGGGCACAACCGCGCGTCGCTCGCCTTCAGATACGGATACAGCCTGGCGTACGATAACTCATACGCGCGGTGGCCCTCCGGCTTTGTTCCGTCGAGCCAGCCGCACCAGTAGACCAGGCCGTTGTTTGTCGCAACTGTCTGCGTCGTGAAACATTTCTCGTTGTTGTCGCTCCAATACATTTGCGCCGCGACGCCGAATTCTCGCAAGTTGCTCACGCACTTCATGCGCGTCGCCGATTCCCTGCTCCGCGCCAGCGCCGGCAAAAGCAGCGACGCAAGAATCGCGATCACTGCGATCGCAACCAGCAACTCGACCAGCGTAAAAGCGCGCTTCATATCACTGTGGCATCGCGCTCACGCGATAAAACGCGCTTGCCGCCGGCGGATTTGGATCCTGCAACGTCTGCGCGCCGCCATTCCCAGCCACGCCAGCCCCAACCGCCGACCACTTCTTCAAATCCATCGAGCGCTCCAGCGTGTATTGCCAATGATTGCGGCTGACGAACTGCCCTTGCCACGAACCGCCGTTCAACGCGCCCGTAAAATTCTGCACCGGGTCGGGATACGTGACCGTCACGTTCCCCACCGCGCCATGCGCCAGCAATGAGTCGTAATCGTCGCCCTGGCCGCCGTAATTATTGATCGAGAATGTGTCCACGCGATAATCATCGCTGTCGCTGAATCCGTCCGTCGTCAGCACAACGTCTGGAACGTCAAACACAGAGACTCCGTTTGTTGTCACGGTTGTCGCCGCCGTTTGGTTGGCCGCCGTGTACGTCATCGTCACATGGACAACGGCGTTGGTCGGCAGCGCCGGTTCGTCCTGCGGAAAAAACGTCGGCGCAATGTCATACGCGTTCGTCGACACAAACGCCGGCGTCGACGTCGGGTTCACGTCAATCCTCATCCCGTTGTAAATATAGTAGCCCGAGTAAAAGTAGTCGAATTCCGCAAGGCTCGGCGTGTTGCCAAAATTGCCGCGTTCGAACCCGGCGTTGGTCATGTCGGCGAAGCTGTAAAGCCCAATGCCAATTTCCATCGCCGTGGTTTTGTTTGACACCGTTCCGCTCGCGATGTCCGCCAGCGTCAGGTCGAATTCGATTTTGAAATCATCGCTCCGGCTCAACACCGTCCCAAGCGGGTGATAGAAAAAACCGTTCGCCCGGGTCGTGTCCCATGTCACGGCGACGTTGTGATGGGCCGAATCCCACTGAAACAGCGTCGTGTCGCCGAAAAGTCTCCAGCCGTCCTGCGACGGATCATGGGAGAAGTTTTCGGTGATGACGCCTGCATGAACTGAAGGCAAAAGAAGCATGCCGGCAAGCGCCGGCGCCAATCGGAGTCTGAACATACACTGATCTTTCTTTTTGACGTTTAAGTTCGAGACCAGTGGCGAAGTCCGAGGCCTGATAAAAACAAAAAACCTTCAGACTCCAGCAATAGAGAATGAAGGCATTCTACAACCCCCTGAAAAATCGTTTCAGCGGACTGGCCTCATCCTTCTCTTGACGGAGAAGTGGCCCGATGTGTTCGGGCCTGACGAGCGCAGCCGCGCTGATGTCCTGACTTTCGGGTTTCAATCCTCACTCCCGCCTTCCCAGCTCCGCTTTCGCGGCTCCAGTGGCATTGGGAGCTTGTAACCCTTCACAGTGGCGCAACCGTCCTCGATTCGCACGAGGTTCCCAGCGCTAGCTGCAACCTGACTTTCAAAGAACGCTTTCTATCTACCACCCGCCCTACAGCCCCGCAAGTTCAATCGCCTCCCCGCTTTGGAGTGCGGAAGCTTGCTTCCGCTTTGAATGCACCGACGAAATCGAAAGCGGAAGCAAGCTTCCGCACTCCAAAATGATGGCTTGGCCATTCTTCCTTTCCCTCAGTACTTCTTGGTGAATTTCTTTTTCGATTCCTCGGGCGCCGCTTCCTTGGCCTCGGTCCCCTGCCCGCCTTCCGGCACGATCTGCGCCGCTTCGCCAGCCGTCTCGCCGTCCGGCGCCGCCTTGGCGCTCGCCGTTTCCTGTTCGTCTGTCGGCGGCGTTTCGCCCGCCGGCGCCTTCGACGCCGCTTCCACGAACGCCAGGCGCAGCGACGTCAAACTCTGCTTCAGGATCGCGTCCTCGTTCTTGTCGAGGTTGCCCTTTGTCTTGACAACGAGCATTTCCAATTGGTCGATGAAATACTGCGCGTGCTCAAGGTCCATCTCGGTTTTGCCCGTTTGCGGATGGGGCGTCCTGCCGAGAAAAATCAGGGCCATGTTGGTGTTCTGCATCACAAGGCTGGCGAACATCGCCGCCATCATCTGCTGCTGATCGGAAGTCTCGCTCATGATTTCTTTCGTTTTCGATGTTGCGTGATATCCGCGATCAAGTAATGGATCAACCGTTTCAACCGCGGTTCAACCTCCACAGTTTCCAAAATCACCTGCCGCTCCTGCGCTCCCTGCAATAAAAAGCACGACACCACGTCCGCCACCTGGTCCGGGTCCTCAATGTCGTTCAAATACGCCATGATCGTCCGCTTGCTTTTGCCTTTAAGCTTCGCCGCCGGAAACGTCGGCGGCAGCCCCAATTCAATTCGCTCGCTCACAAGGTCCCGCACCTTGGCAACCAGCGCGTCAATCGTCACGCTGTCCCGGTTCGGCGCCTGCAACGGCCTCAACCGGTGAATCCGATACGGGCGCGCCCGCACCGTCCGCGTCAACTCCACCCGCGTCAGCCCCTGCAAAATCAAATGCGACGTCCCGTCAGGATTTTCCACGCACACGCGCACCAAACCCAACCCGGCCACCGACATCGGCGCCCCGCGCGACCCCGGCTTCTCCATCGCCACGATAAACATCCGATGCGACGCCAGCACGTCGGCAACCATCTTCTTGTAACGCGGCTCGAAAATGTAAAGCGGCAGCAACGCCTGCGGAAACAACGTCACGCTCGGCAGGGTCATCACCGGCGCTTCAGCCAAGGCGGAACCCTTCGCCTCCGCCAGCAATTTCATCAGCGAGTTTGGCACGTCCATGCCCACAATGTAAGCGCCCCGGCGGCGTTGAGCAAGCTTGCCAAAGCCCAGCCCCTCGCTTATAGCTGCGCCATGAAAGATAAAGCAGCCGTTATCGGCGTCATCATTGTCGCCGTAGCCCTGGGCGTCGCTCTTATCGTAGTCAATTCCAACGCCCGCAAACAACAGGAGGAAGCGCGCGGCCAGATCGGCAGCCTGTCCAATGAAATGGTCGCCGTCAAATCCTCCCTCCAGGAACAGCAGCAGGTCAACCTCGCCCTCTCCAACAACCTCGCTTCCACCACCGTCTCCTATTCCAATAAATTGACCCAATCCGAGTCCAGCCTGCGCTCCACACAATCCTCCCTCGAAAAATCCCAGGCCGACGCCAAGGCCGCCGCCGACGCCGCCGCCGCAGAAGTCGCCAAACGCGATAAACGCATCTCCGAACTGGAGACCCAAAACGCCGACCTGGACAAGCAGGCCAACGACCTCCACGGCGCCATCACCAACCTTGAAACTCAAATCAACCTCACCAAAAAACAGCTCGCCACATCCGAAGGCGATCGCACCTTCCTCCTCGCCGAACTCAAGCGCCTCCAGACCGAAAAAGCCGACCTCGAAAAAAAGTTCAACGACCTCGTCGTCCTCAAAGAGCAGGTCCGCAAACTCAAAGAGGAAATGACCATCGCACGCCGGCTCGATTGGATTCGCCGCGGCATCTATTCCAGCTTCCAGGAAAAAGGAGCCGAACGCCTCATGCATCAGCCTGAAAAATCCGCCACCAACACCACCCCCGCCCTCAAAGTCGAGCTCCATCAAAACGGCCCTCCCACAACCAACACCGTGCCTGAAGCCCCGGCGCCAACGGCAAAGTAATTTCTACGAACAATTAGCCATTGCCGCAAAAAACGCATGCTCGGGATGCGAATGTCTGAGGAGCGCGACCGTCTCGGTCGCATTCGCCGGCGTCTCGCCGGCGAAAACCCTTACCGCCTCACCCAATTCTAATCACAACCTCCCCCGCCGAGGAATTTCTAAACTTATTTGATGTGAGTTACGAGCGTTTAACCCGGAGAATTTTCACCTTGTTCGTCCTCTCGTTGCTGGGGGGCGGTCTCACGGCCACGGGCGGTATGGCGTATTCCTATGTTGATTTGATTGGCAGGCTGGACAATTTGGAACAATTGGCCCAACTGCCGACCGCAGGAGAAACCTCGGCGGAATGGACATCACGCGACCGGGCGTCCAGCTATGATCCGGTCACTGGCCAATACTTGAATTGGGGCGCCAATAATGATGGCGGCGGCTTCATCCGAACCCAGCCGGATGGGGGAATCGTGATGGCGGAGATGGCTGGCCCCGGATGCATTTGGCGCATTTGGGCAGGCCTGCCCGAAGCTGGCCACGTCCAAATATTTCTTGACGGATCAAACAAACCCGCCGTGGATTTGCCCTTCGAGGATTATTTCAACGGCACGCAGGCGCCGTTCAATTATCCTTCTCTGGTCTATTCAGCATGCAAAGGCTTAAACTCCTATTTGCCCATCCCCTATAACCTCTCATGCAAGGTGGTCGCCTATGACAATAAAAGCTATTTCCATTTCAATTATTCAACCTTCCCGCCCTGTGTCAGAGTCCCGACCTTAAC
>Ga0265338_10008019_pt1 | contig 12923 bp, 12 predicted proteins | sample 42126metaG_FD_193579 | JGI IMG/M metagenome (GOLD analysis project Ga0265338, IMG submission 193579) | Rhizosphere microbial communities from Carex aquatilis grown in University of Washington, Seatle, WA, United States - 4-21-26 metaG | ecosystem: Host-associated > Plants > Roots > Rhizosphere... | reverse complement strand
CACGCTGGCCTGCAGGAAGGCTAGTAGGTCCTTTGTTTCCTCATCGAGTCGATGCAACTCTTGGAAAGATAGATCGGGGCGGCCAAGATAGGGAAAAGCCGCCACTGTCTGCGTCATGATCGCCCCAGGAACGCCAAAAAATCGCGCAGAGTGCCACACTGCGCCGTCCCAGCTTTTCCGTGTCAGGTCCTTTATGCGCCTTTTTAGGGATGAATCCGGCGCCGCATCATATGGCTGCAGGAGACAGCCTTTTGCGATTTCAACTTTCGTGTCGGGCTTTATGCCCCATACGGCGACTTCATAATTGCCTGCAGCGTGAGTGGTGGTGAGAACCTTCTTAAACCACGCTATCGCACCTGCGATGCCCATCCTGTACTCGGGCTCTGCCCGGTAAAGCAGCGGCGCTGCGAGCGTTGAGGCAAAAATAACAACGCCAGAAAAGCCTGAAAATATAGGTTTGCCGACAATGGCCTTGTAAACATCACAGCCTTCGATAGCCGCCGCCAACGGGTCCAATATGTCGGCACCGAGCGAATAATGTTCAAGAAGGGTTTTCCCCTTTTTCCAATTTTCCCATGCCGCGAGGGCGGCTTCCAGAGCGGGGGTAAGCAGCTCTACTTCGTTAGCCAACTACGCACCCCATGTTGCTTGGCTATGGATCGTTTCGAAAGGTAAGTTCACCATTCCGAGCATCCTTCAATTCGGGAAGTCAACCGCTTGCCTTGGATGGCACTCTTACGGTTGGAATTTATAGGCCTAAAGCTTCTGCCGTGGCCGGGGCAACCAGATTGGGCGCTCCATGGTCCGCGTACATCCAGAAATGGTCGATATGAGCATTGCCCGGAAAGGTGGCGGCAGCCGTCCATACATCGCGCACCGCGTTCCTAATTTGAGTTTCTGCAACATCGCCCTCATATGTGCTTGTTGTTTTGCCAGTCCAATGAATCCCCTGGTTTTCAAGGCGATTTCTGATGAGTTGGCGAAGCTGAGTTTGTCGTCTATTCGACCCGTTGAGCGAAAAGCGAATGATCACACGCATGTTGTTCCTCCAGCCTTAGCCGTGAGATACTAACCTCATGACCAAGGGACCCCAAGGTCAGTCTCCCGCCAATCCGGAGCACACGCGAAATGTGCACGGCTACTGAAGCGTTGGGCATTCAAAAGTCTCTACTTGGCTGAACACTCTGGGATGTGGCTGATATTGTACGGCTGATCGAAACGATGGAAATTCTGGCATCAGTTAAACTGAAAGAGTGCCCTTGGAAGAACGTCTGTGTTGCTGCCTACGTCTTCGGTAAGCTTCGCGCTTAGCCTGGAATGACGCCGCCTGTTCCGGTGTCCAGACCAAGTATGGTTGAATCGATGCTTGGTTCTGCCATCCGCCAGCAGCCATCATTTCCCATGGAGTTGCGCCCGCTGAAGCTCCCTCCGTGGCGGCAGTGCGCCTCAAATCCCTGACCTGCAAATCATCGGGAATGCCAGCTGTTCTTGCGACGAGCCGCACAACCTTTGCGAAATTTCTTCGATGCCAACGCTTCCCGGTTTTCGTGGGACAGATGTACTGACGGGAAATGTTGATTGAACCAGTCTTTGCCCGCGATTTGGCAGAGTGCAATGCGCTCCGCAATATCGCTGTCGGAGGCACGCGCACCTCGACCCCGCGCTTGCTCTGCTTGATGAAAACGTAGCCGTCGTCCGCGTGGTATGAATTCCACGTAAGACTCAGAATGTCGCCTGGTCGTTGGACCAGCTCCATGCACATGAGTGCACAGAGCGCGATTGAGGGTTGACCCAATTTCTTTGCCGTCTTGATGAACAACAACAATTGTTCGTCGGTCCATCGTTGTCGCCTGGGAGGTGGCGCTTCGCGACCAAGCTGTGAAAATGGGTTGCTTGCGATCTCGGGCATTTTGAGCGTGCCGAACTTGAATACAGCTTGCCATGCGGTCGCCATCTTGTTCGCGGTGCCAAATCCAGATTTTGTGGAGTGATCTTCATATATGGCGTGGGCCAAATGTTTCGTGACATCGGCTGCTTTAACGTCACCGAATAGCAACCCACCGTCGCACACAAACATCTCAAGGCGTCTGAATAGACGGGCATAGTCTTTCTGTACGCGCCAGCTGTATCGAGAAAATTTGGCGGATTTCTCGAAAGATCGAGCAAGCCACGCTGTAGAACCTGGCTTGGCCGTGGCGAGAACATGCACCCTCCTGTTCTCGGGCAGGTACCGTTCGATTTGGGAATTGTACTTGGCACAAAGCTCCAGAGCTTGTTTGTGGTCCGTCCCCAAAGTCATGTGATGAAAGCCCATCCGTCGCGCATAGGCCGGAGGCAACCAATAATAGACGGTCTTTCCTGTGTTGAGTGTTCTGACGACGAAGTGTCGGATGCCGTTTCCGTTGCGCCGCATTGTCGCGTCTCCCATCTGAAAGTGGGCGTAAATCTATCTTCGGGGTACCCTTCGCACTCTATCGAATCGACGGGAGCTGACGACATGTTCCGCCAGCTCGACTAGTCTAAAGCTACGCCTCCTTTTTGGGGCACTCCCAACCCGGTTCCTCAAAATGCTAGGCGCATTCTTCGACGATAGCGGAACGCACGACGGCTCGCCGGTAGTCGCGATGGGCGGCCTGCTCGGGACTGATGAGCAGTGGAACGAGTTCGCCCGTCAATGGACCGCGTTGCTCGCGAAGCCGTTGCCCGAGAAGCCGCCGCTCAAGCAATTCCACCTGACCGACTGTCGGAATGGATATGGCGAGTTTGCCGACTATAAGGAAGCCGACCGTAATCTAATCACCCGGCTGTTCCGCGAGATAATCCTAAACACTGAGATGGTGACGTTCGCCGCGGTAGTAGATGGCGCGGCGTGGGACGAGCTAATTCGAAACGTGGTTGCCGAAGCACCGAGCGCACTTGAACTGTGCTTTATGAAGTGCGTCGACTCGATCTTGGAAATCGTGCGCCGAGATAGGGAGCTAGTGCTGATCTACTTCGACTCCGGCATTCGAGCGCGGATTGAGCAATGGGTACGCATGATCCGAGCGTTGCCAGACAAGTATCCTGAGGTTGCAGCTATTGGCTTTCGGCCGGTGCCAACAAACGTCGGGCTTCAAGGTGCAGACATGATCGCCACTGAGTCGTTCCACTGGGGTTTGGAGTATCTGAAGCACGGTGAGCAAGCGACGCCCAATCCACACTTTCGAGATTTTCGATTCCGCGAGCGGAGTCGCGGGTTGATATTTTTGCGCGAGCATATCGCCGAGATGGCGGAGCGCATGCGAACCGGTCCGCCGCCCGGCGGGGCGGGTTATCCCCAGCCCGCTGGCTGACCTTATCAACCGCATGATATTCTGTGGGCAGGGTTTGATAGAGGGCTGATTGGTGGGCCAGACCAGCGATCTAGGTTACGCCCTGGTCTATGCTGCCGGCTGGGGATTGCCGCTTATTCAAATCCAGGCGGCTACTAGTTCGGGGGCATTATGACACCAGCGCGGCTCGCCTTTTATTGCACAGTGTTGTTTGGAGCCGTCCTCGTGATCGTGATGGGTGCGGCAATCCTGATTCTATTCCTCGCCCCGCATGACTTGATCGGCAGAAGTGTATTTACATTCGGTTCGGTGGGAGCCGCGCTAGTAGCGTATGTGTTCGCGCTCGCGTGGCTCCTGCGATACCAGGCGTCTCGTAATCAGATTGGATTTGTAGACCCTAACGGCCGGCCGAAAGCAGTCACGAACGGTATGGCAGCGGGCTTCCTGTGGGGTTCACTCTGGCGCTCAACCATCACGGGCCTTGTCGCACAGGCCGGTGCTGCGCTGCTGAAGCAAGCCTATGGGCCATATCTGAATCCCGAAGTGACGGGCACGATAGCCTTCGCGAGTAGCAGCGTCAGTCTCTTCCTCGCGTTCTGGTGGGTCTATGCGAGCTCGTTCGGTAGTAGCCGAGTGGTCTTCGGAAAAAGCGTCCAAGAAGTGAGTGCCAGAGTCGACACTGACTATCCGGCTGCAGCGCCGGTGTCGCTCATGGAGCGATTGCAGGGTGTCCTAGGTGTTGCCTACCCGCTGATGTATTTCGTCATCGGATTGGTGCAGCTGTCCGCAGTCTATGCCTATTTCCGCGACGTGCTGGGCTGGTGGGTCTTGCCGAGCCTAATCGGCGGAGGAATCATCGGATACATACCCCTCGTCGGTGCACTCGCGGGTGGCTATGCCGCCATTCACGCTTGGGGGTGGCCGCTGTGGAGTGCAGTGGTGCTGTTCGGTTTCCCGTTCATTGTACTCGGCATTATGATGCTGGGAGTTGGTGCCAGCGCGGCGGCACAAAGCGTCTTTGGCCGATTTAGGAGATAGGGGCAGTCGTGCGAGGCATTGCGGTCATCGTGCTCGTATCAATGCTCCTCGCCAGCCGTGCGCTTGCCGGTGACACCGTGCCCTATGATCCGAACAAAGTCCGTAAGCACCAGCAGTTTGAAATGGTAATGAACGCTGCTATCCCGACGCAGAACTGCATGTTCGGTATCGCTCGGAACATGCTGATGGGAGGGGAGCGTAGTCGTCAGACGATTGTTAACGCCGAAACTTCCACCTGCGCGAATACCCTGATAGCGATGTTACTCAGCATCGGTATGTCCCAGAAGAAGATATTGGAATCCGTCACGAGCATGGCGAACGAGCAGCTCGATGCGGCGGCCGAGGACGGACAATGAAGCCGGCACTAATCTCGATTGCGGTGATCCTAGGACTGATGGCCGCGTTTGTCCTGGGCACGCGATACGTCCCGCAGCAGCCACCTCACTCCGCGCCGCCTCCACGTTCGCTGGTGATAGATGCTGTGCATGATCTCAACCTTCAGAAGACCTGCGCGGAAGGCGCAGCTGCGTACTTTAAGAGCGGAGACAACCACCCGGACAGCACCCACTTATTCGGGTACACGAACCACTACAGCGCGAAACTCGGTAAGTGTCTCGTGCTGGTCGAATACAATGACTTCTCGAATCCCGGTGACCCTTCAACGCTCGTCACGATTGACGATGCCTTCGAGGGAACGAATATCGCGAGTTGCTTGTACGGCCTCGACAACGTCACGAAGCAAATCAAGATGAAGCTGTGCATGGCGAATATGGGAACGCCGGGAGCCAAGGCGTTCTCGACGTTCCCGGCATGGCGCGATTACTCGGACGGGATGATGGGTAGTTAAAAGGACACCCCGCGGGCGATTTCTAAACAGGCTAGCCGGGACGGCCTTGCCGGGAGCGCATTCGCCCATCCCGGGGGTTTTCGAGGATCGGTCGCCATCCCATAATCCAACTAATATCTTTTAATATCAGTCATTTAGGAAGACTTATGGTATGGTATTAAGCGATCAAGTTGGCTATTTCAATGCTCGAAAAAGGCATTTTGGAACGTTTACCAATAGCCGCATCGGACAATTTGGATTGGTTTAGCCGATCCGAAATCTGGCGCAGCCATCGTCCCGTAATTCGCGGGCGCCCGAAAAAATTCAAATATCGCGAACCGCTGATTTTATGCGGACATGGGGCATATGTCCGGGTCGATCATGGCTCGCTGCTTATTCGAAATGGATTTACCCATTATCCGCAGACGCGCGACGAATTCCGGCTATTTCCCGGCGACGCGAATTTGCCCGACCGAATTGTCATGCTCGATATTAGCGGAGCAATTTCGTTCGACGCGCTTAATTGGCTTTCCGATCAGAAAATTACCCTAGTCCAATTAAATTGGCGCGGCGAGGTGTCGTTTGTCGGAAATAGCTCGGGGTTTTGCGCCAAGCGAGAAATCGCTGACGCCCAACTAGCGGTCCGCGAAAACGGTCGCTCTTTGGTTTTTTCGCGAACCTTGGTCGAACAAAAGATTTTTAATTCCATTGCGACCCTGGGAAATGTTTTTCCAAAAACCGAAAATCGCGAATTAGCAATTTCCCGACTAAATAATTGGGTTTCGAAAATTCGAAAATCGAACAAATCACTTTCGACTTCGACACTGCTGGGATTTGAAGGCGGCGCGGCAGCCGCCTATTTTCGAGGGTGGCATGGCGTTCCGCTCAATTGGACCGGATTAAAGAAAAAACCAATTCCCGACAATTGGCTGGAAATCGGTCCCCGCAATATGGTCTGGCGCAAAAGTGGAGAAAATGCCCGCCACCCGATTAATGCCATGCTCAATTATGGCTACGCCATGCTCATTAGCCAGCTGCGCGCCCAGGTAATTGCGACGGGTCTCGACCCCTCAATCGGAATTACGCACGGCAATTCAAAGAATCGGTTACCGCTCATTTATGACCTAATGGAACCATTGAGGCCCGTGGTCGATTGCGCAGTATTGAGCTTTGCTCTTTCACACACATTTTCGCCCGGCGACTTTACGATCAATCGCGTTGGTGCTTGTCGAATTAATCCGCAGTTGGCAAGAGTCGTGGCGAGACAGACATCGGAGCTTTCGATCAGTGGTGTCGTGAACGATTTCCTCAAATTGCTGAGCTGACAAGCGCACCAGGAGGTTGCTTCGTCACAACAGGTCGGTGGCGCTACGAGAGTCGCGCCAATTCAACCTCTTTGAACCAAATGTTATAGCTCGGCTGGTCGCGCATTCCCTGCCGCACCCTCTTCGGTGAGAAAACTTCTCGGAAACGGGCGTCAGTTTTCCCTAGTTCGCGCATTTGGTGCGAGTCATGTCGGGTCTGTTCCGCTTTATCGGCAAGCGATGCGATTTCCGTAGTCGAAAGCAATTCGTTGGAATTTTGCCTCAACATGGCCATCCCCAATATCAAAATGTCCATAATCCAATCGGATTTCTTTCTTGCGATCCAAGCTACCATCCGGAGCCCAAACGCTCTTGGTCCGTATATCCAGGCGGTTGCATCATAGAAGGCCAGCCCGGCGCGCAGAGCATTCCGCGCGTCGTCACGGGCGGCGAAAATCGACTGCGTTGGACCTTGGCCGATCTTAGAGAGCGAACCTGTTTCAAAGGCTTTCGCCATTGCCCTAAGCGTGTGCGGCAAGGCATTCACAAATAGCAGCTTGTGGCCCAGGGCGGTGTCAGTTTCAGATGCGCCAATGTCCATTGCCTCAATTGTCACCGTTCTGTCGAGAGCTACTTTCTCATTCGGTCCGGGCAAATCGAATTGTTGGAAGCCTCCAGTCGCGACCGAAAGCAGTACGCCATAGTGAGCGGCCAAGTCGCTTCCCGACAGACGACGTCTGATCCGGGATAGAATGATGTTCGGTTCCGATTTGCGGGCCATTCGCTCCTGGAGCGTTGGTTGATCCGCTCGCTCGTCGTCACGCTCCAGGTATTGCCTAATTCGCGATATTCCTCTGTCGAAGCGATGAGCTGATTTTATCAGCTGCGGTCGCCAATATCTGTCGTCAACGGGATAGCCCGCCAGCCACAGGTGATGACCGACGTAATTGAGGTCTTTTTTGACTTCCAAAAGGCGAGCCAGCGCAGCGATCTGAGCGCACGTACCGACTGGATAATGAATTGTGCTGCCATGGTATTTGTGCGGGACCTGCACAATGGCGGGCAACAATCCTCTGCGTCGATGACGGATCATCTGTTCGACGGAGAGCCCGTTACTATCGAGACATATGTCGATTTCCGCCTGTGTCTCCCAGCCGTCGAACTGCTTCTTATCCGTCTCCATAGAGCCCTACGCCAAACGCCCATTTCCAAGATTCATGCCCAGTAGGTCTGTGCCCCCTTAACAACGGAGCATGGGCATGAAGTCTCGTAAACAAAAGCAGCCGAAAAGGCATCTTGGCAAGCAAAGAAAAGTGAAGGCGCGGCCTGGCGTTTCGGCGCCCGCAAATCAGCGAACCAAAACGAGGCGCAGGCGACTACCAGCCGATCCTAGTGACCCACGCGAGAAGGCGTTGGAGTTGATGAAGTTGGGCGTCTCAGAAACTGAGGCGGCTCAAACCTATCGCATCGGCAGAAAGCGGCTTGCGCGATATCGTACCCAAAACACGACCTCGAAGTGGAAGGGTCGAAAGTGGCGCATTGTAGACCGCCGCCCCGCCAACATGCTGATTGCGTCGCGCGGGAAAATCACGGCCATCACCGTGCCCTTTCGGTCCAAAGGCAAAGTTGGACGGTATTGGAATGCAGTAAATCAATTCCTCGAAGACAATAACCCGTCTCATCTGAAGCTCTTTTCCAATTCAGGCATTCGCGATGCCGACCGAAAACTGCATCCCTGGGAAACAGACCCGAATACGCTTCGCAAGTTGGATAGCATCGGTGAACTCAAATTCGTCGACATCTATTCCAACGTCGCTCAGTAGGGAGGCGACCATGACCGATGAGGACCGCTTCTTTGAACGGCAGCGCCAAAATTGGACCAATCTGCGTCGCCTCGGAGTGAGTGCCGCGAATTGTACCGAATGCGTCGAGACGGACCCGAGGTGCTTTATTGGCGATTTGAGTCAAGCAACGCGTATTGGCAATACGCTCCGAACGATGTGCGAACGGTGCAAACGTAAGCTGGCATCGCCCAAGGATACCGAAGCTATCGATGCTAAATGGAGTGCTTTAAAGAAAGCTGGGGTGCGAAACGACCGGTGCTATTGCGGAGAGGACAATCCATTCTGCTTGGAAGCGGATCATGTGGACGGACGCAAATCGAGCAGTCGCGTCATGGGATGCTGTATTAATTGTCACCTTAAGCGCACGTCGCGGCAATTGACGGAGTACCCATCCGAGAGCGTCGATCTGAGTAGCGCACTGATCGTCGCCAGAAATAGGCTGCGCGGAACGATTGAGCATCTCGAACTGATCGCGGAAGGATTACGGCCAATCGAGAAAATGTTGCACGATATGTCGGCGAGCGAATTCGATTCTTACGGAAATGGACCCAATGCAGAAGGTCGGTCGGAAAACGGTACCAAGACGTGATGACGTACCGACCGACCATTTGGCTGTTTCGCTGCGCTCTTATGTAATTCTCCCCTCAAAGAAAAACCAGACAGGCGTGGCGAGCTTGCAAACCGCCAAATGGCGGGAGCCACAGGATGCGCGGCAACGGTCGAGCAATTGGGTACTCATATTCGATTGCGAAACCCGCACAACGCCGGATCAAAGCCTGAGATTCGGAACGTATCAACTGCGTCATAGCGGACGGCTATCCGAGCGCGGCATATTTTACAACTCGGACACGGTGACGGCGCTCGAATTGGAAGTCTTGCGCGATTTTATAAGGCACGAAAGGCCTAGCGACGATGGCGAGGTCATCCGATTGCGAACGCGCGCTGAATTCGTGGAACAGGTGTTCTATGGCAGGGCCTATCAAATCGGTGCGCAGATTGTTGGTTTTAACCTGCCATTCGACATTTCGAGACTGGCGATAAAGCACGTCAATGCCCGGCGCGCCATGAAGGGCGGTTTTAGCTTCACCCTCATTGATGACGAAAAGTGGCCGACCGTCTCGGTCAAGCATTTGTCGGCTCGTAGTTCGTGGATACGTTTCACCGGCACAAGGCCCAAGGGCCGGGGACACGATGACACCGGCGGTGAACTCTTTGACGAGCCGCGCACCACAGATCGCGGCTATTTCGTCGACGTTAAGACGTTGTCTGCCTCTCTCTTGAGCGATTCGCATACGCTGGACAGTCTGTCGAAGCTCCTCAATATACCGCATCCGAAATTGGTCGCAGATCGTCACGGTGAGACCATTGCGCCGGACTATGTCCGCTATGCCATGGGCGACGTTCAAGCGACATGGGAGTGCTTCGATATTCTCACGAAGCAGCTTGCTGCACTCAACCTCAAAGACACTAACGCCTATGACCTGTACTCGGAGGCGAGCCTTGGAAAAGCCTACTTAAAAACCATGGGCGTAAAGCCATGGCGGGAAATGCAGCCCGATTTCCCACCGCGACGCCTGGGCCAAGTCATGAGTGCGTATTTTGGGGGCCGCTCCGAGGTCCATATTCGGCGGGAGATTACCAAGGTCATACATTGTGACTTCGTCTCCATGTACCCAAGTGTGTGCACGCTCATGGGGTTGTGGAGTTTCGTCACCGCCAACGGCATCAGGGAAAGGGTTGATACCGAGGCGGTCAAGCAGTTTGTCTCACGGTGTACGCCCGAAAAACTGCGTTCTAAAACCGAGTGGCAGAAGCTGGCTGCCATTGTGCAAGTGCTTCCCCAGCATGATCTATTCCCGGTGCGCGCACGCTATGCGGGCGATGATCAAGCAACAATCGGCCTGAATTACCTGACTAGCGACGAGCCCATGTGGTTCACGCTTGCCGACGTATTGGTCTCAAAGATTCTGACCGGCAAAACGCCCAAAATTTTGCAGGCCATTCGTTTTGATCCTGACGGGAGGCAACCGGACTTGCGTTCGGTCTCTGTCGCCGGTCGCACGATCCAGCCCGCCAATGACGACTTTTACAAATCTCTCATCATGCAGCGCTTGGAGATTGCCGACCGGATCAAGAGCGCACGGGATGACGAAAAACCGCGTCTGGAAAGTGACCGTCTCGCCATCAAGATTTTGGCCAATGCGACCAGCTACGGAATTTTTGTCGAGCTAAACGTCAAGGACTATGACCGCGATAAGGACATGACCGCTTTTGGAGCGCGCGGAACGGTCTCGGAAATTCGCTCGAACAAATTCGAGGAACCGGGCCGGTATTTCCACCCGCTGTTGGGAACGCTTATTACCGGAGCGGCCCGCCTCATGCTCGCCTTGGCCGAGCGCCAAGCTATCGATCAAGGATTGGGCTGGGCTTTTTGTGACACTGATAGTCTTGCCATTGCCAATATCTCGAAATTGCCTCTCTCCGAATTCGCGCGCAAGGCGGTTGCGGTGCGGGATTGGTTTTCAAACCTCAACCCGTATGGTCGCACGGAATCGATTCTTCAGTTGGAGAAAGTCAATTTCCCGAAGGGCGGGACTAGCGATATTTCAGCGCTTCAGCCGCCGTATTGCCTGACTGTATCGGCTAAGCGCTATGTGCTGTTTAATCGGGATAGCGACGGCGCACCCATTATTCGCAAAGCGTCCGGCCACGGTTTGGGCCATCTGTCGCCACCCTACGACGAGACACCCGAACAGCGAGGCAAGCGTATCAAAGAAATCGGTGTTCCCTTGTGGCAGGAGGACACGTGGCGGGAAATAATCCGCGCCTCAGATGCGGGCATGCCAGATCAGGTACAATACTCGCGACTCAAGAATTTCAACTTCGCAGCGGCTAGTCGGTATGGAGCAACCAAGCCCGGACTCCTGCAATGGTTTGCTGGGTTCAATGGCGCCGATGGCGACGAAAAGCTCTACCGAGAGCAAGTTAAACCGTTCAACTTCTTATTGTCGCTACAGGCTAAATCGAAGCCGGATATGGCGTCGTCGGATATGGCGGCTCTGAGCGATCCGCTTTGGTACCGACGAGAACCACGTCCGGCGGCCCCATATTCAAGCGACGTAGAGCAATCCTCAAAATCTGCGTTTGACCGGGACAAACGCGAATTGACCAGAATTCCAGATAGCTGGCTGAAATCCTACGCTCGCAGTTTGGTCCGCTACCACATGCACCCCGAGGCGAAATTCTGGGGCGGAAACTACGATGAGCGGGGTACGCTCCGCCGTCGGCACGTTCACGCTTTGGCATTTCGTCAGATCGGTAAGGAGGCTGACAATCTGGATGAGCGCGAATTTATCGGCAATAGCGACGACGACACAATTGAATATAAATTCGGGCGAACCGACAGACTCAATTTGCGACAGCACATTGTGGACATGCAAAAAGGGCTAAATATCAGCGACCGAGAATTCTGTGATATGGCAAATGTCTCGCATCACACGATGGCTGCCCTGCATCGCGGCAACGCAGTACCCGATGCCACACTATTAAGACTGGCAGGTGCCGCAGAACGCACTCGCGGAAATCGTGCAAAGTGATTGCCGGACCCAATCGCGGTCATGACGCGCGTCAGCACGCCAAGCCCGTGCACTCGGGAGCAGGGCGCGGCGCAATGACAATGGCCGGGAGAGCACGGCTGAAGCGATCCGCGCGCGCTGTGACTTTGACGTCTTTGATGTCTAGGTGAACTCTATCGTAAAATGCTATATTCGGTATATTGGGGCGGGCCGTTCCTGTCGGTTTGAAGCGCGATTGAATAAGCCACACAGCTCGACAGCATTTTCGCTGCAGCGCGTCTTGCTGAGGTAACACCGGAGCAGAATATGCAGATTGAACAGATAAAGGTGGAAGGCCTATTTGGCCGATTCAATTACGACATTGCGCTTCGCAGACCCGAAGGCATCACGATCATTCACGCCCCAAATGGCTTCGGAAAAACCGTCCTATTGACAATGGTGAATGCATTTTTTTCCCGTCAGTTTGAGGTATTCTTTAAATATCAATTCACGACATTCTCTCTTCAATTCGATGACCATCAAAGCGTGCAAATAACGAGGGGTGGTCAGCCTCAACTTTTTGCCGAGCCCCAACGGCAGAAGGATAGTTCGGTTGAAGTGTCTATCTCTCTAACCACGCCGGGCACGAGGTTCGAGCCATTTCACGTTAAGACACTCAGCGACGTGTTGCCTGCACTGAATCGCCTTCTACCATTCCTTGAGCCGGCGGGCCCGTTTACGTGGTTCGATGAACGATCCGGCGAGCTCGTCAGCACAACTGACGTAATTGCGCGATACGGAGACTCTCTGCCGTCAGATTGGCGCAAGCGCGTTGAAATCCCCGACTGGCTAAAATCCCTGGTTGACTCGACGGAGTGCCGCCTAATTGAAACGCAGAGGCTCCTGCGCATTTCTCGGGCGGACGACAACTATCGGGTACAGCGCCGTCCCACGTCGCCTACCCGTGCCGTTGTTGAGATGGAAGCCCGTGATCTGGCACATCGGATTAGCGCAACCCTCGCAGAATACGCAAATAGCTCCCAATC
>Ga0265338_10008018_pt1 | contig 12923 bp, 10 predicted proteins | sample 42126metaG_FD_193579 | JGI IMG/M metagenome (GOLD analysis project Ga0265338, IMG submission 193579) | Rhizosphere microbial communities from Carex aquatilis grown in University of Washington, Seatle, WA, United States - 4-21-26 metaG | ecosystem: Host-associated > Plants > Roots > Rhizosphere... | reverse complement strand
CTGGAACAGGTGGGCATCGCATTCCTGTTCGCTCCTGCCATGCACTCTGCAATGAAGTACGTGCAGCCGGCGCGGCGGGAATTGCGGCTGCGCACGGTTTTCAATCTTCTCGGCCCCCTGACCAATCCCGCGCGCGCCACCTGTCAGGTGGTCGGAGTCTACTCGGCTGATCTGGTGGAAAAGCTGGCGGAAGCGCTCAGCATGTTGGGCCTGCACCGCGCATTGGTCGTCCATGGCAGTGACGGACTCGATGAAATTACCATCAGCGGCCCCACACGGATCGGTGAAGTCCGGGAAGGGCAAGTGCACACCTACGAAGTCACTCCCGAGGAATTTGGCTTGCGCAAGGCCTCCCTCGAAGAAATCTCAGGTGGAGACGCCGCCATCAACGCCAAGTTGATTCGGGAAGTGTTGGCAGGAGAAAAATCCCCTCGCCGCGATGTTGTCGTACTCAACGCGGCGGCCGCCCTGGTGGCAGCGGGAAAAGCCGATCATATGCGCGACGCTGTCCCGCTCGCTGCTCAATCCATTGACTCCGGCGCAGCCGCTAAGAAGTTGGTCGCTCTTGCGGACTTCTCCAACTCAACAAACTGACGGCGCACTCCCCGCTTGCGTTCGCCGATCGCACAGGTCTATTTCACCTCAACGCGTTCCTGATACTCCGCGATCTGTACGTTCCATCCCAGCTCCTTTTTCATCAGGTCGCGCAGTTGTGAGGAAGCTACTGGTTCGCCGTGCACCAGGTACGTCACTGCGGGTCTGTTCTTAAAAGTCCGCAACCATTCCAGCAGCTCAGGCGGGTCAGCATGGTCGCTGAACTGTTCCAGCGCAGCCACCTGTGCACGAATCGGAATAAACTCTCCAAAAATCTTCACTTCCGGCGCGCGTCCTTTGATAATCGCACCGCGCGTTCCCGGCGCTTGAAATCCAATAAACAGCACGAGGTTCCGGGGATCTGGTAACCGCTGCGCCAGGTGATGCAGAATCCGTCCGCCTGTCACCATTCCACTCGACGAGACAATGATCGATGGATACCGGCTGTCGTTGATTTTCTTGGATTCCTGGGAAGTTTGCGCAAAGGTGAACCCCGGCCATTCCGTGGGCGATCCGTACTTACGAATCAACTCTGCCGCTTGCGGCGTGTATTCCTCCGAGTGCTTCAGGAAGATCTCCACCGCCCTGATCGCCATGGGGCTGTCGCAATACACCGGCACACGCGGCATTTGGCCCGACTCCATCAGCTCCTTCAGAATGAAGAGGAACTTTTGCGTCCGCTCCACAGCAAACGCAGGGACAATCACGCTTCCGCCCCGTTCAGTCGTTTTGCGAATCAGGTTCGCGAGTTCGGGCCTGGGGTCGGTTTCCGGGTGTTTCCGGTTGCCGTAAGTTGATTCCATTACCAGCAAATCGGCCGTCTCGCCTTCCTGCGGTCCCGAGCGCACAACCTTCCCCGGAGCAATCTCGCTGTTGCGAACCCGCCCCACGTCACCGGTAAAAAGCATCTTGCGGCTCTTGCCGTCCGTCGTCAGGGTCACTTCTGCCATGCACGAGCCCAAAATGTGCGCCGCCCGTACGAACCGGAATGAAAGCTCGCGGCTGAGTTGTATGGTCTGTTCGACTGCGATTGCTTTGAAGCTCTTCAGGCAGTTCTGCGCCTCATCCAGGGTGTACAGCGGCAGCGCCGGGTCGTGTTTTGAGGCTTTTCTCTTGTTATAGAACGCCGCGTCTTCCTCTTGGAGGTGTCCGGAGTCCGGCAAAACGACCGAACACAAATCGATCGTGGGCTGGGTAGCATAAATCGGCCCGCGAAAGCCTTCCTTCACCAGTCGCGGAATCCAGCCACAATGATCGAGGTGCGCGTGTGTCAACACGACGGCGTCAATTTCAACCGCCGGAACCGGTGTATCTTGCCAGTTGCGCTCGCGCCATTCCTTCTGTCCCTGGAAGAGGCCGCAATCGACCAAAACCTGGAATCCCTGTTTCCCGCTCGAATCGTAGGTGGTGTTGATCAGGTGCTTTGAACCGGTCACAGTCCCGGCAGCGCCAAGAAACTGGATATAAGCCAAGAATCCTCCGGATGGCTGGTTTTCACCTCTAAATTTCCGATGTACTTACTTCCTACTTCTGACTTTCCTGAATCCTAAAAACATTATTCGTCAAATCCATCTCCGGCACGCTCCCGTCATTCACGACGACCTCCAGAGGATTCCCCGCCAACTCGACGCGCGTGGTCGCTGTGCTCTTCGCACGCACTTCCAGCCGCTTCGTGACGTCATCTCCTTCGCAGTGAACCGTGAACGGAACCTCCGCGCCCGCTGCCCCAAGATTTTCCAGGGTGATGGTGATCATCTGCACTTCTCTTTCAGTCTTCCACGGATGGACCGACTGCACCCGGATATCGGGCAGCCCGCGATCGTGGTACACCCAATCGTTGAAGAACCATCCCAGGTCGCGCTTCGTCGTTGATTTTAGGAGTTGCTCGACATACTTCGGATCCTTGTCGTCCGCCGCCAGATACTTTCCAATCGCCACCTTCAGCGCGTCGTCGCCCACCATATCGCGCAGCATCCACCATACATAGGCAGCCTTGCTGCGATAGTAAGTTTCATCAAAAGTAGTCGCCAGCGGCTGCCCATTATTCTTCTGAGGCGCGGCAGACACTTCTTTTTCCGCATCAAGAAAAGCAGACCGGTGCACTCCCAGAAAATCGAGTGCAGCCTGCCGTCCCCCTTGCTGCTCGCGGTACACCGCTTCAGCAAAGTGCGCCGCCCCTTCGTAAACCCACGGACGGGACGCGGGGAACGCCGAATGCACCAGTTCGTGAACCATATTGATCCCGGCTAGCTTCGTGTCCTCTCCCGCCATCGAGACCAGCAACAGTGTCCCACTCTCAAATGGAGCCGCATGCGGATCGGCAAAATCCGCGATCGCGACCGGCACGCTCGGCTTGCCAAACCATTCCGTCACGAACTTCGAAGCCGGCTCAAATGCAGAAGAATATTTCGCGGCACCCGCTTCGTGCCCGGCCAGACTGAGCAGGTTGAATGGCGCTTTGAACCAGTTGTCATAAGACGCCATCGCAAACGTCGGCGTGACCGTCCCAAGTCTTTCCCAGGAGCACTCGCCGCTTGTCCGTTGTTCCTTGCCCCCCTGTTCAATCAAACTCTGATTCGCGGATGTACAGACTATGAGTGGCGGCGTCTCCTCGCCGCGGCGATCCATGCCAATTCTTACTTTGAACTCGCTCCCCGCCTCTCGCGCCTTCCAGCGGTCCACCACCTCGAACAGGCTGTTGCCTTCGGAGAAATCTGCCGACTCGGTCGTTATCGGATACCACGCCACATATCCCGCGCCGCGCACGGCTGTGAATGATGCGCCAATATGGTCCCAACTTGTATGCCGTGCAATCTCCACCGGCACACCTACGCGCGTCAGCCGTGTCGAGTCCTGGGGAATCACGCCCTCATAACCAACTTCGACTTCTACGGAATCTTTGGGGTTGATGACAGCGGGCAGTGTGACAATCGCTTCCGAAAGCGCACCGGTGTGGTCGATGTCCGACGTATAGGGTTGCGAAACAAACTGGACGGTCTTCTCATTTACGCGGATCGCGCGCCAACTCAGAGAAGACGAAATTTGTAGGGCAACAACTTTCTGCGCCTCCGCCGAATCATTGCGCAAAACAATCTTGCCACGCGCCTCCAGCCTCTGCTGCTCCGGCTCAAGACGGACCTCAAGATCATATTTTGTGACGGTGAAAGCTTCCCGGTTGATCGCCGCCGCGGGAGCAATCAGACTACAAATCAGGCCGATCCAGTAAAGCAGTTTCATGATTACTTCGATGCGCTTTTTGGTCCACTCCGAAAAGACGTTTTTCGCCGGATCTCAGGAGTACGAATACACATCTCTGACGCGCTGTTTCGCGCATCGTCGAGATTTGTAATTGGGGGCATGCTTTCAGGCGCGGCCGCTAGTCTCCCGCTCCCAACCGTCTCTGCCGTACAACTTCATACAGCACCACTCCCGCCGCCACGGACACATTCAGCGATGGCACTTGCCCCAGCATCGGGATAGAGACCAGGAAATCGCAATGCCTCCGCACCAGGTCATGGAGTCCCTTGCCCTCGGCTCCCAACACGACCGCACAATGCATGTTGTAATCGACCTGATCGTAAGTCTGCTCCCCGCGCTCATCGAGACCGACCACCCAAATGTCCTTCGCTTTCAACTCCTCCAGCGTGCGCGAAATGTTCGTCACCTTCGCGATGGGAAGGTGCTCGCTGGCTCCAGCCGAGACCTTGGCCACGGTCCCCGTCACGGCCGCCGACCGCCGCTCGGGAATCACGACGCCGTCAGCGCCTGCGGCGTCCGCCGTCCGCAGGATCGCCCCCAGATTGTGTGGATCTTCGATCCCATCCAGCACCACAATCAGTGACTGATGGCCGCGCCGTGATGCCACCAGATCGTCGATATCCGTATATTGCTTGGCCGAAGTCTCCGCCACTACGCCCTGGTGCGCTGTGTTCCCGGCCAGTTCATCCAGTTCCATGCGCGATAGAACGCGCACCGGCACCCCAATCTTGCGGCACTCATCAATCACCCGCTGCAGCCGGATGTCCTTGCGCTCCTTGGCCACTGCCACCCAGGTAAAAGCGCGCCCGCGCGCCTTGAGCGCTTCCACCACCGTATTGATTCCGTAAAGAATGTTCACGCGCACCAGTGTATCGTGCCCTGCCGTTAAAACACGCGCCACGCCGGTGCTAGACTAAAAAGTTCGGAGACTCAATTGAACCCCGTCTATATCCTCTCCGCCGTCCGCACGCCCATCGGCAAGTTCGGAGGCTCCCTCGCCTCGCAGACCGCCGCTGACATGGGCACTGTCGCCGCGAAAGCAGCCATCGAGCGTGCCGGAATCCAGCCCCAGCAAGTGGAAGAAACAATTTTCGGCAACGCCCGCCAGGCTGGCGGAGGCCCCAACCCGGCCCGCCAGATCTCCATCCGCAGCGGTGTTCCCCAGGAAGTCCCCGCTTACACCGTGAACAAAGCCTGCGCCTCCGGCATCAAGTCGATCGCTCTCGGCTATCAGGAAATCGCCACCGGCAATCTGGATTGCGTTCTCGCCGGCGGCACCGAGTCCATGTCCCGCCTTCCCTATTACCTCGAGGGTGCACGTTGGGGGTACCGCTTGGGCGATCAGGAACTGGTGGACGGCATGTATCGCGACGGCTTCTTCTGTCCGATGGCGAAAATGGTCATGGGCGAAACGGCCGAAATCCTCGCCGACCAATACAAAATCTCTCGCGAGGAGCAGGATCAGTTTGCCCTGGTTTCGCAGCAGCGCGCCGCCGCCGCTCAATCCGCCGGGTATTTCGACGCCGAAATCGCTCCCGTCACGATCCAGGAGAAAAAAGGGGCTACGGTCTTCTCGCGCGACGAACACCTCTTCCCTGATGCCAGCATGGAGAAGATGGCCAAGCTGCAACCTGTCTTTTCGAAGACAGGCACCATAACCGCGGCCAATTCCTCCGGCATCACCGACGGTGCCGCCGCCATCGTGCTTGCGAGCGAAAAGTTCGTGCAGCAAAACCACAGCAAACCCCTCGCCCGAATTCTGGCTACCACTTCCGCCGGAGTAGACCCCCGCCTCATGGGCATCGGTCCCGTTCCCGCCATCCGCAAGCTGGAACAAAAACACGGCCTCCAGCTCTCTGACTTTGAGTTGATCGAACTCAACGAAGCCTTCGCCGCCCAGGTCCTGGCCTGCGACCGGGAACTACACTTCGACCGTGATCGCCTCAACGTCAACGGAGGCGCCATCGCTCTCGGCCACCCCATCGGCTGCACCGGAACCCGTATTACCGTGACCTTGCTTCACGAGCTGCTTCGCCGCAAAGCCCGCCGCGGCCTCGCCACCCTCTGCGTCAGCGGAGGCATGGGCATGGCGCTCGCGATTGAAAATGTGACGTAAATCTCGCGTGATCGGGACCCCGCGACAGGCGTCGCCTCGCCTTGCGCGCACTTTCTCACGGTCGTTATACTCACAACAGTCCGCGCCTATGCCCCTTTCCGCCGTTATCGTCGACGATGAGCAACTCGCCCGTGACGAGCTCGCCTACCTCCTCAACAATGCCGACGTCAACGTTGTGGCCCAAGGCAAGAACGGGCTGGAAGCCGTCAACCTCATTCGCGAGCACAATCCCGACCTTGTCTTTCTTGACGTGCAAATGCCCGGCCTCGATGGATTCGGAGTTATCAAAAAACTCCTGGACCGCAAGATTCCGCTTCCCCAAATCGTCTTCGCCACCGCTTTTGACCAGTACGCGGTGAAGGCGTTCGAAGTGAATGCAGTCGATTACATTCTGAAACCGTTCGACAAGAAACGTGTAGCCCTTTCCATCGAAAAGGCGCGCGTCAAGCGCGAGACCGGAGGCGGCCCGGAAGAAAAGTTCGAGACCCTCGTGCGCATGCTGGAAGCGCAAAAGCCGGCAACGGCCAAAATTCTGATCAAGGCCGCAGGGCGCCTGCTACTCACGGATCCCCGCGATATCTGCTACGCCACCATCGAGGATGGAGTCATCACGGTCGCCACCACCGGACACGCAGGGATGGAGGGACAGTCGAATTGCCGCACGCTGGAAGAACTGTTCGAGAATCTCGATCCCCACTTATTCTGGCGCGCCCACCGCTCGTTCCTCGTCAACATCAATCACATTCGCGAAGTCGTGCCCTGGTTCAAAAGTTCCTACCAGTTGCGCATGGATGATAAGAAGCAAACCGAAATTCCCGTGAGCCGGGCCCAAACCCGTCGCCTCCGTGAACTGTTCAACCTCTAGCCCGCCCGATTACGAGATCCCTATTGTCGTCCTGCGGGTTCGGCATCCTCCCTGCACCGAAACATCTCCAAAACAAAAAAGCGGCCGCCTAGAACTCAGCGGCCGCCTAGGGGGAAGGACCCTACGCAATTGCCTGCAAGGCGATCCGGTTCGGAATCACCAAAGTCGAACCTTCAAGCCGAATTAATTCTTTCCGCCTCATATCGCTCAATAAGCGCGTCACCGTTTCCCGCGACGATCCGATCATTTGCGCCATCTCTTCGTGTGTGAACTCCGAGTCCACCCGCAACTCACGGTTGCGCGGCTCCTTTTCGACCCACGACAGCAAGAGCCGCGCCAGTTTTTCTGTAGAGCTACGGGCTAGCAGAAGATCGTGCACGTCATCGAACGTTCTCGCCACCTGGCGCGCCAGTAACATCGCGCATGCCATGGCAGCCCGGCTGTCGCGGGCCAGCAACTGCATCAACCTCTCCTGCTCAATAAACTTGATCTGGCAGAGATCAATGGTCGTCACCGTTACGGGCGATGGCCGTCCGGAGACTACCGCACTCAATCCCATAACGCGGCGGCCACCCGTTATTTGCAAAATGATCGTCTTCCCATCGCGCGTCTCCACTGACAACTTCGCACGGCCCGAACAAACGATGTAAATCCCTCTTGGAAACTGCCCTTCGGCCAGCAGGGTCGCGTTTCCTGGGATCAAAGCCACGTGGCCCGTGGTGCTTAGCTCGTTCAGCAACGAACCGGGCAAGTAACAAAAATCGCCCCGTTCACGCAGCGCACAACTCTCGCAATCGTCGGGCACGGTGAAACGCCGCAACATACCCATCAGAAAAGCTCCTGCTTTCCCGGTACCATTTCGGTCCAGTTTCTCGGCCAGAGGCCCGAAAGGTGTCCAAGGCAATCGGAGACTTGCACTCCGGCTGCCAGGCGCCGCAATTTCCGCAAGTGATAGCCAGCGTGACGTTTAACGCAAGATGCGGGAAGAGTGAGAAGAGCAGGAAGTGACTTCAGACAGGCATGCGTGACGGCAATTCGGCACTCGTCACGCACCAATTCAATCCAAATATTCGCCTCGCAGAATCCCCAGCTTTTGCAATTTGTATTGCAGCGTGGTCCGCTTCAGGCCGAGCCGGATCGCCGCTCCCCCAGGCCCGGAAAGGACTCCATGGGTCTGGCGCAAGACTTCAACGATGTGACCGCGCTCTCGATCGCGTAACGTTCCCTCTGCGTCCGATGACCTTACGCTTTTCTCCTGCCGCAACTCGTCCAGTGGTGCTCGTAACCGGTTGTCGTCTGAAAGAATGACCGAGCGTTCAATGAAATTCTCCAACTCACGGATGTTGCCTGGCCATGGCCAGTTCATCATCACCTGCAGGGCTTCATCTGGGATGAAATCAATTTGCTTCTTCAGACGCGCCGCGCACTTTCCTACAAAATGCCTCACCAGCAAGGGAATGTCCTCGCGCCGTTCGCGCAGTGGTGGTAAATGCAACGGAAACACATGCAGGCGATAGAACAAATCACTCCGGAATTGCTTCGCGCTCACGGCCTGTGGAAGGTCGCGGTTGGTAGCGGCCAGCAGGCGCACATCGACTCGGATCGTTTTCGTTCCGCCCAGCCGCTCGAATTCCTGATCTTGCAGCACGCGCAGGAGCTTCGGTTGCAATTCCAACGGAATCTCCCCCACTTCATCCAACAGCAACGTACCTTTGTCGGCCAGCTCGAGCCGCCCTACCTTCTGAGTAACCGCTCCCGTGAACGCCCCTTTTTCATGGCCGAACAGCTCGCTCTCCAGCAACCCCGTCGGAATCGCAGCGCAGTTCATTTTGATAAAGCTGCGATCCCCCCGCGGGCTCATCGCATGAATCGCGCGCGCAATCCGTTCTTTTCCAGTTCCGGTTTCGCCGGAAATCAATACTGTCGTATCAGTGCTGGCGACGATTGCTGCATAGTCCAGAACACTCTTGAGCGCCCCGCTACTCCCGATGATCTCCGACAACACTTGCTTGTCTTGCACCTTTTCCGGCCGCCGTTCTGGCTGGGCGTTCTTGCGCTCCTCCCATTCCCGTTGCAGTTCCCGGTTCTCCATTGCCATGCCAAGCAGTTGCGCAATCCTCGCCAGATAATCGAGATCGCGAGCTTCCTCTGGTTCGACCGCGTTTCGACCAAGTCCGAGTGTCCCAAAACGGCGGTTCGCGGTGCTGATCGGGAGGACCGAGTAAGAACGGGCTCCCCAGCTGAGCAAAGCGCGCACCGCCTGTCCGAACCTCGTCTCCCCCTCCAGATCCGGAATCGTGATCACATCCTGGTGCTGCCACACCCACCCGCTGGGCGATTCATCGACGGGAAAGATGTTCGCCTCCGCCTTTTCTTGTCCTTTTTTCCAAAGATGCGCGACGATCGCATCGCTGCTTGAGTCGTACATGGCAAGACTGACAACAGTGCAGTCCGTCAATTCCTGCAGAAGTGGCGCCAGATTCTCGAACAATTCGCGCAAGGAATCGCCCGCGAGAATCAGATCGGTGATCGCCAGTAAAATTTCTGCGTCGGTACGCCCTATGCTGGTATTTCTTGCCGCTGCTCCGGACTGATCAGCCGGGCGCGGCTCTCCGTTCGAATCGCGCGCAAACTCCGTCATTAAGGCAGACAATGCCCTTCGTACCGCGGGGCCCTCTCTATCAATTTTTGAGCAGTACTAGGGGACGGCGCAGGCTGCCATGCTGCGCAAACTCGACTGAATCATCACGACTCGCAGTTGTTGGTTCCAACGTGGGAACCAATCTGATTCTCCCGGACGGGAGCCCCCTCAGTGCTGCGACGCCGATTGTCCGGACCTGTTATCTTCTATCCGGTAACAGTCCATCTTATTCATGTACTGTCAACAATCAAGTAATTTATTCATAAGATTGACAAACAGACTGTCCAAGGGGGCCCGATGGCTCGCGGTTGGGAAAGTAAGTCGGTCGAGCAACAGCAGGCCGACATGAATGATCGCAAAACCGGTGGCACAAACCTCTCTCCCGCCCAGCAGGAACGCAATCGCAAACGGGAGGGGCTCCTCCTCGCCCGCAAACATTTGGCCCAACAGTTGGACACCGCCACCCGCCCCACCCACCGCCAGATGCTGGAAAACTCCATTGCCGAACTTGACAAGCAACTGGCTTCTTTTTAGCTACTTACATACTTTTTCAAACTTAGGTACCAGGTCCTCCTGGATAGCCCCTATAAGCAAAACTGAGGACACGTTCCCGCCTCCCTGACGTATAATTCGTTCTGTCGATGAAAGCTCAAGTCTACGTCTCCCTTAAAAAAAGCGTGCTCGATCCGCAGGGCAAAACCATCTATGGAGCCTTAAGCAAGATCGGCTTCAAGGGTTTACAGGAAGTGCGGCAGGGCAAGTATTTTGAAATCACTCTGAACGGCGGTATCTCCAAGCAGGAAGCGGAGGCGGAGGTAGAACGGATGGCACGCGAAGTTCTCACCAACCCCGTGATCGAAGAGTTCCGTTTCTCCCTCGAGGACTCGTAAGACCTAGCTCGGCGTTGCTTCTGGCAACGTCATGTTTGTATTCGGGCACGCCTTTAGCCGTGCCAACTGCCCCGAAATAAGACGCCCCTTGAGGGGCTGCCATCACCGGTCCCCCACCGATAGATTCGAAGGAGCCAATATCCAATGTGTGGCATCGTGGGATACGTAGGCAATAAGTCAGTCGTGCCCGTCATCATCGAAGGTCTTCGCAAGCTCGAATACCGCGGATACGACTCCGCCGGCATCGCCGTCGCCGGCAACGGCGAGGGTCTCCAGATCCGTCGCGCCGAAGGCAAGCTTCGCAACCTCGAAGAAGTCATCCGCAACAAACCCCTCGACGGCACCTACGGCATCGGGCACACCCGCTGGGCCACCCACGGACGTCCCACCGAAGAGAACGCTCATCCCCATCGCGACTGCACCGGCAAAATCGTCGTTGTCCATAACGGCATCGTCGAAAACTACCTCTCGCTCAAGAAAAAACTCATCAGCGAAGGTCATAAGTTCACCACCGAAACCGACACCGAAGTGATTGCGCACCTTGTCGAGAAGCACTACTTCCAGAGTGGCAACGGCCACCGCCCGCTGCTTGAAGAAGCAGTTCGCAAAGCCGTCAAGGAACTCACCGGCGTGTTCGCCCTGGTCGTAATCGCCATTGACGAACCCAACAAGATCGTCGCCGCGCGCAATGGCCCGCCTGCCGTCATCGGCATGGGCAAAGACGAATACTTCGTTGCTTCCGACGTTCCGGCCCTGCTCGATCACACGCGTGATCTCTTCTTTCTCAATGACGGTGACCTCGCCGTGATCACGCAGCAGGGCGTCAAGGTCACGGATTTCGACGGCAACCCAGTCGAACGAAAGCCGCAGCGCATTACCTGGGATCCGATCATGGCGGAAAAGGGTGGCTTCAAGCACTTCATGCTCAAGGAAATCTACGAGCAGCCCCGCACGGTCCGCGATACGACTCTCGGCCGTGTTTCCCAGGACACGGGAAAGATCTTCCTCGACGAAATGCAGGTCACCGAGGCTGAGTTTAAGGCGTTGAAGAAAATCAACATTGCCGCCTGCGGCACCAGTTGGCATGCCGGACTCGCCGGCAAATTCATGATCGAAACTCTCGCCCGCGTTCCCGTCGAAGTCGACTACGCCAGTGAGTGGCGTTATCGCGATCCCATCATCGCTTCCGAATCAATCACGCTTCTGATTTCGCAATCCGGAGAAACCGCCGACACCATCGCTGCCCAGCGCGAAGCGAAAGCCAAGGGCTCGAAGACTCTCGCCATTTGCAATGTCGTCGGATCAATGATCACCCGCGAAGCTGCGGGCACCATCTACACTCACGCCGGCCCCGAGATCGGCGTTGCTTCCACCAAGGCCTTCACCGGACAACTTACGGCTCTTTACTTATTCGCCCTGTACCTCGCGCAGGTCCGCGGCACTATCACCCCGGAGCAAGCCAAAGCCTATGTTCAGGAACTCACGCACATTCCCGGCAAACTGGAACAGATTCTGACTCATGATGAAACCTGCGAAGAGTTGTCCAAGGTTTATGGCCGCGCTCAGGACTTCCTCTTCCTTGGTCGGGGCATCCACTATCCCATCGCCCTCGAAGGCGCGCTGAAGCTGAAGGAAATCTCCTACATCCACGCCGAAGGCTATCCGGCTGGCGAGATGAAGCATGGCCCGAACGCTCTCATCGACGAAAATCTTCCCGTCATCATCATTGCCACGCGTGACGTCAAAAGTCCGCAATCCATGATTCGATACGAGAAGACGATTTCGAACCTGCAGGAAGTCAAAGCCCGCTCCGGCAAAGTCATCGCTCTCGCGACAGAAGGCGACAAGGAAATCGCCGAAGACGCCGACCACGTAATTTACGTACCCGCGGCTCCCGAAGAGCTTTCAGCGATTCTGGAAATCGTCCCGCTGCAACTCCTCGCCTATCACATTGCCGTCCGCCGCGGTTGCGACGTAGACCAACCGCGCAATCTGGCGAAGTCGGTGACGGTGGAATAAGCGCGCCTCTCGATCGTTAACGTACCTTGACCGGCGCTGCTACGCTCCCCATGCGATTGCCCAGGGAGTCCCTCACTACAAAGCGAACTGTGTATTCGCCCGGGGGAAGCGAGATTCCATTGCGGTAAGTCAACCCGCTGTTTTGGATCTGGCTCAGACCGTCGGCTCTCAGGTGGGTGTCAATCCGCTGCGAGATTTCCGCGACTTGCAAACCATTGTGATCCTTTGCCACGGCGGCGATATCCACCACCATATGATTCTGGTCGGACTCGTCGACAGCGGCGAAACTGGCCGGCATCACGAGTTCGAATTGCATCTTCGTCTTGGCGGCCGAATCGCCATTGCCTTTGCCTGTCCAGGTGATTGAAATCGGCACGCCAACGAAATCGATGGGTGACGCCAGAGCGAGTTGCATGTCCGGCCGCGCTGACGCCGACGACGGGTCTCTGGTAACAAAAAAACCAATTCGGAAGCGCGTGTGCCCACCTCTTCTGCTTGTCACCCGGATCGAATGCCATCCCGGTTTTGTAGAGCTTCGAT
>Ga0265338_10008016_pt1 | contig 12927 bp, 10 predicted proteins | sample 42126metaG_FD_193579 | JGI IMG/M metagenome (GOLD analysis project Ga0265338, IMG submission 193579) | Rhizosphere microbial communities from Carex aquatilis grown in University of Washington, Seatle, WA, United States - 4-21-26 metaG | ecosystem: Host-associated > Plants > Roots > Rhizosphere... | reverse complement strand
CGGTCACCTCTGACCATCCACCGATCTCGCTTCCCAAGGCTGCGGACCAGGCCTTCATCTGCTCCGAAACAGGCAGCAGTTTCGGCCGAGCTCTCGGTTGCTTCATCGGTCGTCGCGCTAGTTCCTCACGTCCGCGAGGCAACGCTCAACTTCTGCTTTCAAATCCGCCGTCAGCGGGAGGAACGGCAAACGTGACGGCCCGCCGTAGTAGCCGTTGTAGTCCATGCCATGCTTGAAGCCGGGAACACCGAGATCGCCAACTCGCTGCGCAGCTTTGGCGATTCGTTCCTGTTTCAGGCTTGCCAGTTGTGCGTCGCCTTCCTTAAAGGCCGCATAGATTTCGTAGCACGCCGTTGGCGCGGGACCCGCGAAGGCCAGGATCGCCCCGACCGCACCGGCGTCGAGTGATGGCTGCAGTCTGTGCGCCGCGCCGACCAGCACTTGAAATCCAACTTCTTTCTGGCGGGTCTTCATCTTCCCTACCACCGTCACCGCCGACGAAGACGGCTTGCTGCTCGAATTCCCCGATAGCCCTCCCACCTGCACCAATTCTCCACCTTCGGTGCTGGAACCCGTGGCTGCGGCGGCAAGCATGCGCGGCGTGACCGCTTCAAACGTCTCGGTAACGGTCGCGCTCCGTTTGACGTGCCGCGTGCCTTCAACCATCGCGCGCACTTTCTCCACGTCGCCGCTCGATTCCTTGATCCCGATCAGATTGGGATGCCCTGCCAACTCGATCACCACTTCAGCGGGAATATCGTAGCCAGTAGCCTGCGGGAAGTTGTAAATGATGACTGGCAGCGGCGAGCGGTCGGCAACGGTTCGGTAGAACGCCAGGATGTTGGCGGCCGGCATCTGTTTTTTGTAGTAATGCGGCGTGCGCACCATGGCCACGTCGTATCCAAGTTCCGCCGCATACTCGGTCAGCCGCAGCGTCTCGATCGCCGATTCAATTCCGGTACCGGCGACGAGCACCTTATTCGGAGCCGCCGCCGCACGCGCGACCTTCAGCACATCCCGTCGCTCCTGATCCGAAAGCAGGATGGCCTCGCCCGTTGAGCCCAGGACAACAAGGCCCGCCACAGGCGTCCGCGAATAGCGTTCCACGTTCGATTCAAGTTTCTTGTAGTACACGTTGCCGTCGGGATAGAACGGCGTGGTGATAGGAGGAAAAATACCGTGTAGCAGCATAGTTAATTCTAACCGGAAACGAGGTGTCGGAGCAGCTCAGCCAGCTAGCGGCCGGACGTGGGCGGCGCGCTCCGCGTGTAGGTGTTGTAGCGCCTTCACGTTCACTTCCCCGCGCTGCAATGCGGCTATGCCCTCAGCCGCAGCCCTTGCCGCTGCCAGTGTCGTGATCGTAGGGATGCGGGCCGTCACGGCAGCTCGGCGAATGGCCTTTTCGTCAAAATATGGTTCGAGCCCGGTCGGAGTGTTGATGATCAGTTGAATCCGCTGGCCTTTGATGAAGTCGACCACGTTGGGTCGTCCCTCTTTCACTTTGTAGACGCGCTCCACGTTCATGCCCGCGGCTTCGATCACGTCGGCCGTCCCAGCGGTGGCCACGATCTTGAATCCCATATCCACGAACTTGCGGGCAACTGGTGCGACGTGCTTCTTGTCGTGGTCGGTCACGCTGAGAAATATGGCACCCTTGGTTGGCAGCTTTTGTCCGGCGGCCAGTTGCGCTTTGGCGAATGCTTCCCCAAAGTTGTCTGCGACGCCCATCACTTCACCAGTCGATTTCATTTCGGGCCCGAGTACGGTGTCAACTCCGGGAAACTTGTTCCACGGGAATACGGGAGACTTCACGTAGTAGTAACTTCCGGTGTCAAGATCGGCACGCCGCTCAATAAACTCGGGCAGGAACTCCCGCAATTTGCGGCCAGTCATAAGCCGAGCCGCAATTTTCGCCATCGGAACTCCGGTCGCCTTCGAGACGAAAGGCACGGTTCGCGAGGCTCGCGGATTCACTTCCAGTACATACACCTTGTCGCCGTCAGCGCCGTGGCCATTGCCACGCGGAATGGCAAATTGAATATTCATGAGCCCGATGACTTTGAGCGCTCGCGCCAATTTAAATGTGTAGTCGCGCATGCGCTCCAGCAACGGCTGCGGGATATCGACTGCCGGCAGCACGCACGACGAATCCCCAGAATGCACGCCCGCCTCTTCGATGTGCTGCATGATTCCGCCGATTACCACGTCCTCACCGTCCGACAATGCATCGACGTCAACTTCGATCGCATCCTCGAGGAAATGATCGATCAGCACCGGGCGGTCGTGCGAGTACTCCACCGCCTCTTTCATGTAGCGAATGATCGACTCTTCATCGTGGGCGATTACCATCGCGCGGCCGCCGAGCACGTAGGAAGGTCGCACCAGGACGGGATATCCGATACGCCGTGCTCCCTCGATGGCTTCTTCAATGGACGTGGCCATCACGCCAGGGGCCTGCGGAATCTGCAACTCTTCCAGCAACTTGTTGAAGTGCTTGCGATCTTCAGCCAGATCGATCGACTCGGGTGAAGTTCCGATAATCTTGACGCCGGCAGCCTTCAGCGGCAGAGCAAGGTTCAGTGGAGTCTGCCCGCCGAACTGCACGATCAAGCCTACCGAAGCGCCTTTCGACGTCTCGTGCTGGTAGATCGCCCACACGTCTTCAAAGGTCAGCGGCTCGAAGTAGAGGCGGTCGCTGGTGTCGTAGTCAGTGGAGACGGTCTCAGGATTGCAATTGATCATGATCGTCTCGTACCCGTCGTCGCGCAGGGCGAACGACGCATGACAGCAGCAGTAATCGAACTCAATTCCCTGCCCGATGCGGTTGGGACCGCTGCCGAGAATAATGACTTTCTTTTTGTCGGTTGGCGCCGCCTCGTCCTCGTCTTCGTAAGTCGAATAGAGATAGGGCGTGAAGCTCTCGAATTCTGCAGCGCAGGTATCGACACGTTTGTACACGGGCATGACGCCGTGTTTCTTGCGCAGATGCCGGACTTTCTCCTGCCCATCCAGCCGCCAGACTGCCGCCAGCCGACCGTCGGAGAATCCCATGCGCTTCGATTCCCGCAGCACTTCCGTCGGAATCGACTCCATCGGATGCTTTTCCAGTTCCAGTTGCTGGTCGTTGATCTCCTTGAGTTGATACAGAAACCACGGATCCATCGAAGTCATCTTCGCGATCTGCTTCACAGTGTGTCCCTGGCGCAGCGCGTACTGCACATATGCCAACCGCTCCGGGTGCGGCGTCACCAGCCGCTTGGTCAGAATCTTCGGTTCAATCTTCTCGCCGCCCACGCGCTTGCCGGTATCGAGCGAGCGGATGCCCTTCATCAGCGCTTCTTTGAAGGTTCGTCCAATGGCCATGACCTCGCCGACTGATTTCATCTGCGGCCCCAGCGTGTCGTCAGCACCGGGAAACTTTTCGAACTGCCACTTCGGAATTTTCACGACGACGTAGTCGAGAGTTGGTTCGAAGCAAGCGGGAGTCTTGCGCGTGATGTCGTTGGGAATCTCGTCGAGCGTGTAGCCCACGGCAAGCTTCGCGGCGATCTTTGCGATCGGGAATCCAGTGGCTTTCGACGCCAGCGCTGACGACCGGGAGACGCGCGGATTCATCTCGATGACCACCATCCGCCCAGTTTCGGGATTTACTCCGAACTGAATGTTCGATCCGCCCGTGTCGACACCGATTTCGCGGATCACAGCAATGGACGCGTCGCGCATCGCCTGATACTCGCGATCGGTGAGGGTTTGCGCCGGCGCGACCGTGATTGAATCGCCGGTGTGCACGCCCATGGGGTCGAAGTTCTCGATCGAGCAGATGATGATGACGTTGTCTTTCGTATCGCGCATCACCTCAAGCTCGAATTCCTTCCAACCCAGAACGGACTCTTCAATCAGCGCTTCGTGCACAGGAGAGAAATCCAGGCCGCGGTTCAGCACTTCCACCATCTCTTCGCGGTTATAAGCGATGCCGCCGCCTGATCCGCCAAGCGTAAACGACGGCCGGATGATCACCGGGAAGCCGATCTTGCCGGCGAATTCGAGACCGTCTTTCGAGTTGTTAACCAGGGCCGACTTCGGCACGTCGAGCCCGATGCGCTGCATCGCGTCTTTGAAGAACAGCCGGTCTTCTGCCTTCTTGATGGCGGCAACGTTCGCGCCGATCAAAGTAGCGTTGTATTTCTCGAGGATGCCTCCGTCTGAGAGTTCGATCGCCAGATTGAGCGCGGTCTGTCCGCCGACGGTGGGCAGCACGGCAAAACCGGCGCCAGGCGACATCTCGCGCTCGATGCGGATGATCTCTTCCAAATACTCGATGGTGAGCGGTTCGATATAGGTTCGGTCGGCCGACTCCGGGTCGGTCATGATCGTGGCCGGGTTTGAGTTCGCCAGCACCACTTCGTAGCCTTCGGCCTTGAGCGCCTTGCAGGCCTGCGTGCCCGAATAATCAAACTCCGCCGACTGGCCAATGATGATGGGCCCGGAGCCAAGGATCAGGATTTTTTGAATATCAGTACGTTTTGGCATTTAGGTTCGGTTGCTAGTCACAATCACTTTGTCATCCCGACCAAGCAGTGCGATCGAGAAGCGATCGCACTGCGCGCGGAGGGACCTGCTGTCCCTTTTCAATCGATGCCGCCAGCGTCGTCGTGCCTGCAAGAAAAGCAGGTCCTTCGACTCCGGACATCATTCGCTTTGCGAATGATGTTCTCTGCTCGGGATGACACGATAGCGAGAGAACTTTCACCCTTTCCACTCCTCCATCATCTTCGTAAATTCCTTGAACAGATAATGCGAGTCATGCGGCCCGGGCGCAGCTTCCGGGTGATACTGCACGCTGAACAGCGGCAGGTTCCGATGCCGCAGCCCTTCCAACGTCTGATCATTCAGATCAATGTGCGTTAATTCGACTTCGCTATCCGCCAGCGAATCGGGATCAACAGCAAAGTTATGGTTGTGCGCCGTGATCTCGATCTTGCCGGTCTTCAACTGCTTTACCGGATGATTCCCGCCGTGATGACCGAACTTCAGCTTGAAGGTCTTGCCGCCGAGCGCGATCCCCGTTAGTTGATGCCCCAAGCAGATACCGAAGATCGGCTGCCGTCCCATGAGTCTTCGGATGGAATCCACGGCGTACGTGCACGGCTCAGGATCGCCGGGGCCATTCGACAAGAACACGCCGTCCGGCTTTAACGCCAGCACATCTTCAGCCGGAGTCTGCGCAGGGACGACGGTAACCTTGCAGCCCTCGCCCCGCAGTTTGCGCAGGATGTTCTGCTTGATGCCGAAGTCGTAGGCCACCACATGAAATCGTGCCGGCTCATCCTTGACTCCGACCACCGCCACTGGCTCGTGCGAACGCTCACCAACTTCCCAAACGTACGGACGCTTGGTGCTGACTTCTTTCGCTAGATCCATCCCATCCATTTTCGGGATCGACCGCGCCTTGGCAATCAACTTGTCGGCGTCGCTCTCAATGGTCGAGACGACCCCGCGCATCACGCCGTGATCGCGCAGATGCCTCACCAGCGCCCGCGTGTCGATGTCCGAAAGCACAGGCACTTTGAACTGTTCCAGGTACTCTTCAGCAACCTGCTGCGAGCGCCAGTTCGAACTGACGCGCGAGAACTCGCGGACGATCAGCCCTTCAATCCACGGGCGCGTGGCTTCGTTGTCATCGTGGTTGGTGCCGTAATTGCCGATTTCGGGGTTGGTCAGGACGACGATCTGCCCCGAGTAGGAGGGGTCGGTGAAAATTTCCTGGTAGCCAGTGATGGAAGTATTAAAAACGACTTCGCCGTAGCATTCGCCTTTGGCGCCGTAGCCTTTGCCTCGGAAGACTCTGCCGTCCTCCAGCGCAAGGATAGCTTGCATTCTCGCTCCGGTGAGTGGATTTTCCGAATCTTAACAGTTAATAGCCCGGCGGCCAAGAGCGGATCGTGGAATCACGAAAGAAATCTGTGGATCGAACGGATCAAATCGCTTTCTGACGTTGCTAGGAGCGAATTCCCAAAGAAATCGGCTGCTGCATTCTTACCGTACGCGTCCCAGCTTATCCATCGGCCAGTACCCGAAGACCGCCTTGCCATAGATAAAGCTTTGGTTGACGGGACCGAAATCCCGGCTGTCGTTCGACATGGAGCGATGATCGCCGAGCACGAAGAAGCTGTGCTCGGGAACCGACAACTCGGGATATGAACGGGAGTCGGTATAAGCCGGAGGCACGTAATCTTCATCGAGCGCCTGGTCGTTCACATAGACCTGGCCACCGTCGATGCGGATGCGGTCGCCCGCCATTCCGATCACACGCTTGATATAGCTCTTGGAGGGGTCACGCGGGTAGCGAAAAACCACAATATCCCCGCGCTCGATGGGTTCCAGGCGATAGACAAACTTGTTCACGAAGATCCGCTCCTGATCTTCGAGCGAGGGCATCATGCTGGTTCCCTCAACTTTCACGGGCTGGTACAGGAAGATGATGATGAAAGCCGAGATCGCCAGCGAGATGATCAAATCCCGCACCCAAACGCCGATCCCCGTCCCGACACGGACGGGAGCTACCGGCACAGGGCTAGCGCCCGCAACGACTGGGGGGATAGGCACAGATTTCTGGCTGACGGGACTCGGGTCTGAAAACGTGCCTGGCATGCTTCCCTATTGTATACAGAACGGTTGCGCTGGCTGCGAGATGAATTTTTGAGGGCAACCGTATGCGGCACATGGCGGTCGCACTTTCAGGCTTCCTGAGCGTCGGGTTACAATAATCCCACGCGAGGATTTTCCATGAGACGCAGTTTATTCGAGAATAAGATTCTGAACCGCAGCCTGACCTTGGCCTTTCTCTTTCTGGTCACTCTGACCATGTCAGCCCAATGGGCCTCGCCGCAGGAAGAAGGAGGCGTTCCCGCCTACAACGCTGGACCTCCACCGAAAGGCACCAAGCTTCCTCCACTTCTCACCAAATCCGATCTTTGGGGAGCGGACGCGCAGAATCCGTACCAAACCCACGCCTACGAACTGGCGGCGAAGATTCCTACCGTGCTCCATCAGCAACCATGCTACTGCTATTGCGACCGCATGGGACACAACAGCCTGCACAGCTGCTTTGAGAACACGCACGGCGCCCAATGCGCAACTTGCCTGAAAGAGCTTTATTACTCGTATCAACAGCACCAGAAAGGCAAGACGGCCACGCAAATTCGCGCTGGAATCATCAAGGGTGATTGGAAGCAGATCAATCTCTTAGAAGCTTCCACGATGAACTAGTGACGTCGAGCACCTGAAACACCCCACAGGGTCGACCCTGTTTTTTTCGATATCGGGATTCACAGGACGCGGTACTCCCGGCGCCAACTGGACCTCGACCCACTCTTTGAGTGATACTTTAGTACTCAGCTAGAATGCACGATTCCAAGGAGTTCCCCATTACCAAGAGCACAGGAAGAGTTTTGCACATGGCTCAGAAACCTACCGCGAAGAAGACCGTGGCGGAAGATCCGCGTTACACCCAGGCGATCCAGAGTTACGAAGCCGGACTGCGCTCCATGCAGGAGCACAAGTTCGACAAGGCGAAGCCCCATTTTCAGAAGGTTATCGCTGGACCCATCCGGGAACTGGTCGACCGGGCCAGCATTCATCTCAGCATCTGCAACCAGCATCTGGAACACTCCGTGGCTACGCAATTTAAGACACCGGAGGAACATTTCGACTACGCCGTCTCTCTCATGAACGTCGGCGACTACGTGACAGCGCGCGAGCATCTTGAGAAGCTGCTCAAGCAGAATGCCAAGTCCGACTATGTCGTGTACGGGCTGGCTGCGCTCGACTGCCTCACCGGTCATGTTGAGGATGCTCTCCGGCGTCTGGATGAGGCTCTGCACCTGAATTCTCAACTGCGATTCCAGGCGCGCAACGACTCCGACTTCCAGAACCTGGCGGAGGATCCGCGCTTTACGGAACTACTCTACCCCGATCCTGGCGGCGAACTCGGCGCGTCGGACGGCGATCTCGGTGAAGAAGAGCCTCTGTAACCGCTCTCCGGGATATTCTCGATGGAAACCAAAACCGACGTGTCCCATTCCTTGGAAAAGGCCGCGCGCGAGCGCGGTCTACGCGTCGTGGCTATCGGCGGCGGTACCGGTCTTTCCACTCTGCTCAAGGGGCTCAAGCGCTTTGTGCTCTCACCGGCAGAAATGTCGGTGCAGAAAGGCTTGCCTATCATCCGTGATCTCTGCGCGGTTGTCACCGTCAGCGACGATGGCGGGTCCAGTGGCCGCCTGCGCAAAGAACTGAACATGCTTCCGCCAGGGGACATCCGCAATTGCATCGTTGCCCTGAGCGAAGACGAAGCGCTGCTCTCCCGGCTCTTCCGTCACCGCTTCGAAAAAGGCTCAGGACTCGAAGGCCACAGTTTCGGCAATTTATTTCTTGCGGCGCTCACTTCCCTGACTTCAGATTTTTCAGAAGCAGTACGGCTCTCGTCCGAGATTCTGTTGACTCGTGGACACATCTATCCCGCGACGACTTCAAATATTGAACTCGAAGCCCTGATGGAAGATGGAACGCGCGTCCGAGGCGAGACCAAAATCACCGCCAGCAAGGGACGCATCCGCGAACTGTTTCTCGTGCCGCCCGACGTGGGACCCATGGCTCAGACTCTGGAAGCAATCGCCAACGCAGACCTGATCACGATCGGCCCCGGTTCGCTCTTCACCAGCCTGATCCCCAACCTTCTCGTGCGTGGCATTGCGCAGGCGATTGTCGAATCTCCCGCTACCAAAGTCTACATCTGCAACCTGATGACGCAGGCCAACGAAAGCCTGGACCTCACCGCCGCCGATCACATTCGAGCCCTGAACCGGCACGCGCAAAAACAAATCTTCGACTTCGCCCTGATTAACCGGACTCCCGTCTCGAAGGAACTAAAAGCCAAGTACGCCAGCGAGGGCGCGTGCCAGATCGTGAACGATCTGGACGTCATCGAAGGCCTTGGCGTCGTTCCAGTCCTCGGTGACTATCTGGAAGAAGGCGGAGTTGCACGCCACAACACGGCGAACGTAGCGCGCGACTTGATGCAACTTGCCACCCAGCGTCCGGACGCCGCCATCCGCACGTCGACCGCCGGCAGGTAGCCGCTTCGATTTCTTTCGTGCGGACTAACCAGCGCTCAAATTTCGCTAGCTTCCCGTCGACGCAGCCAGTCGTCTTTTCGGCACCACGATGAAAGGCGGAAGCGCGAATTCCGGAACTGTTTTCGAGATCGCTCCCTGAGCTGCAGTCCGCCACCATTGTCGGGTCACACTGTTTCCTGTATTGTGAGTCGTCGCCTTCGAGCTTCACCGTTTGCTCGAGGGCTTCCGAACCTATGCGCTTCGTCCTGTCTTTCCTGATCTTGTTCACTTCTCTCTTCTCTGTCGCTCAAGCAGGACCTGAGCAAGGAGGACACGAGGTCCAAATATGGGCGGGAGGCGGCCACTCCGTGAGCGGCGGACGAGGCAACACTGGCGCCTTCAACGCCGGGCTTCGCTACGGATGGATTCTCACCGACGCGCATCTACCATGGTTCCTTCGCGGGCGTTTTGAGTATGCAGTCGACGCGGTTCCGGTATTCCTTGTGTTCCAGCCGACGAATACCGCCTATGGCGTGGGCTTCGACCCGCTTGGTCTCAAGTGGAATTTCGAACGTCGCGGGCGCATCTCGCCCTACCTCGAACTCACTGGTGGCACGGTTTTCACCAACCACGACGTACCTACAGGAACGAACACCGTGAATTTCATGGATCAGGCCGCGCTGGGCCTTCACGTCCTCGGCGCGAAGCACAATGTAAGTCTCGAACTCCGCTACATGCACATCTCGAATGCCGGATTAGCCACGCCGAATCCGGGGATCAACACAGTGCAAGTGCGGCTAGGAATCGGCAAGTTCTCCCGCGGCAGAAAGCCGTGAGAAGTTCCTCAGTGTCCCTCTGTGTCCCCCGTGGTGAAGAATCCCTGGTGTGGTAAAGAACTTTCTGCCGATCTTCACCGCGCCTATCCGCCTTGCTTCCGCACTCAACCCCCAGCTATTCTTCCTACTTATGTCCACGCTCGTCGAATGTGTTCCGAACTTCTCTGAAGGCCGCGACAAATCTAAAGTTGACGCCATCATCGACGCCATGAAAATGCCCGGCGTTTACCTGCTCGATCGCGAAATGGATGCCGATCACAACCGCTGCGTCATCACTTTGGCGGGGGAGCGCGAGGCAATTCAGGAAGCCGCCATCCGCGGCGTGGGCAAGGCTTCTGAACTGATCGACCTCAACGTCCATACGGGCGCGCATCCCCGCATGGGTGCGGCCGACGTCGTTCCCTTCATCCCGATCGACGGCGTCACTATTGAGGACTGCGTGGCCATGGCGAACCACGTCGGCGAGCAGATATGGAAGCGCTACCAGATTCCCGTGTATCTGTATGAAGCCGCCGCCAGAATTCCCGAGCGGCAGGGTCTCGAAAATATTCGACGCGGCCAATTCGAAGGCATACGCGCGGAGATTGCCACTATTCCGGCGCGCTGTCCGGACATCGGGGATCCATGCGTGCACCCTAGCGCCGGGGCGACCGTCGTGGGAGCGCGCAAGTTCCTCATCGCCTATAACGTTTTCCTGAACACCCCTGACGTTGCCATCGCCAAGAAGATCGCCAAAGCAGTGCGTTTCTCGAGCGGGGGCATGCGATTCGTGAAAGGCGCTGGCTTCCTGGTTCGGGGCATGGCCCAGGTTTCGATGAACCTCACCGACTTCGAACAAACACCCGTCCACCGCGTCTACGAGATGGTGAAGCGCGAGGCTGCACGCTATGGAGTTACCCCGGTGTCGAGCGAAATCGTCGGACTGATTCCCAAGAAAGCGCTGGAAGAGGCTGCCGAGTGGTTCCTGCAAGTGGAGAATTTCGATTCCTCGTTGATTCTGGAGAACCGTCTCATGTCCGTCATGGGCGGCAAGATGGCCGTTGGCGGATTGCGCGCCGGAGTCGAACCTTTCGTCGAACAGCTTGCAGCCCCCACCGCGACTCCCGGCGGAGGCAGCGCCTCGGCGGCAGCAGCGGCCATGGCTGCGGGTCTCGCAGCAATGGTCGCCTCCATGTCGCGCGGCAAGAAGGCCTACCTGCAATATGAAGCGCAACTCAGCGCCGCCATCGCCCGGCTCACGCCCTTACGTGAAGAACTGAAGGCAGCAGTCGATGCCGATGCCGAGTCCTACAACTCGGTCATGAAGGCATATAAGCAAGCTAAGACTACGGACGAATCGTCTGGCGAAGCGATGATAGAAGCGGCCCTCAAAGAAGCCACGGCCGTTCCCTTGAGCGTGGCCGAAAAGGCTCGCGAGATCGCGCTGATCGTACAGTCGCTCGACCCCATTACCAATCCCAACATGAAGTCAGACTTGACCACAGCCCGGGCGTTAGCCAATGCTGCCATTACCGGTGCGTTGGCCAACGTCGAGATCAATCTACTATCCCTTAAAAATCAAGCCTTTGTCGCTGAAGTGCGGCGTCGGACCTCAAGCCTCTCGTAGACATCTAACGAAGTTTTCCCATGACTCCAATCGGTCAATGGGCATGTACTTTTGGTCCGTTCTTTAAGGGTGCAAGTAAAATAGAATAAAGCGATCTATTTACTATACGGGCTGTTCGTGCATCCAAGTAACAAGGTGCATCCAACCCTAACCGTTATTGGATTCGAGGCGTTATGAAACTGTTTAAGATTTGTGTGGCTTCTCTACTTCTTGTCAGCATGGGATACGCGATGCCGCTGAACTCCTCTGCCCGTTCGAGCGTTCCGGGAGATCTGCTGCAACTGATCTCGGTGGACTATCGTGCTCTCAAGGACTCGCCCACCGCAATGGCCCTGAAACAACAATTGATGCCGGAAAACATCAAGCAGTTTGAGGCCGCTCTCAAGGCGATCGGGCTAGATCCCGAAAAAGATGTTGACACGCTTACCTTCGCCTCGTTTCACGCCGGTAAGCAGGGCGTAAAAACCGTAGGTATCGCCGCCGGACCCTTCAATATGAAAGCTGTCTTGAAGAAAATGAAGCTGCAGAAATTTGTGCCCAAAAAGTACGGCACCTCCGAAATATATCCGATGGATGGCGGCTTCGTGATGAGTTTCCTTGACGACAGCACGCTGCTGTTCGGGGACTCAACCTCCATCCGCGTCGCCCTCGATACCAGAAATGGCCAGGTTCTGGGCCTGGATACCAATGGCAATATGGCCGATATGATGTCGAGCGTCGATTCTGCCCCGGTCTGGAGCATTCTGGACCAGGCAGGTACGCAGAATATGATGCGCTCCGCCATGGGAGACGCTTCCAAGGTCGCGGATTACGACACCATCAAGAAACGTCTGATGGGATCGCGTTACACTCTCAGCTTCAACAGCGGTGTCAATTTCGATCTTGCCGTGATTACCTCTGACACGACAACCGCGGCCACTGTTTCGTCGCTGCTCAAGGGCTACATGCTCTACAAGAAGATGAGTTCCACACCCGCTGAGAAAATCTCCGTGGAGAACACTACCGTCGACTCCGACGGCTCCACGGTGCAAGTACACTTCAAAGCCAACGACCAGCAGTTCCAGTCGCTGATGCACTCAGAACTGTTCGCAGCCGTCACGCATTAACCCACAAACGATTCGCTACAAAGGCACTGAGACAGGGACAAATCCCGTACTCAGTGCTTTTTGCTTGTCGATGCCGCCTGGGTGACAAACACTGAAGTGCAACTGAAGTGCATTTGCTTTTTATTGTCATCCTGAGGCCCGCGTTCTTTGCGGGCCGAAGGACCTCTGTACTCCGGGCAGACCGTGCGCTGCCAGCAGAATTGCACAGGTCCTTCGCTTCACTCAGGATGACAGCTGGTAGAAGGTTGCGGACACACGTTATGTCG
>Ga0265338_10008015_pt1 | contig 12927 bp, 11 predicted proteins | sample 42126metaG_FD_193579 | JGI IMG/M metagenome (GOLD analysis project Ga0265338, IMG submission 193579) | Rhizosphere microbial communities from Carex aquatilis grown in University of Washington, Seatle, WA, United States - 4-21-26 metaG | ecosystem: Host-associated > Plants > Roots > Rhizosphere... | reverse complement strand
ATCGCCAAACTCCGCTGGATGCAGCAAGGCCACGTGCAGCTTTACGTGCTTTACATCGCCGTGACCTTGATTGTGCTGCTGGCTTGGAAATTTCGCTGACATGAACGCCATCTCCTTCATCCCGTTGCTGCTGGCGCTGGTGTTGTCGCCGCTGCTGCTCGGCGTCATCAACCGCACCAAGGCGCTGTTCGCGGGCCGGCGCGGACCACCGTTGCTGCAAACCTATTTTGATTTGTGGAAGCTGCTGCAAAAGGGCGCGGTCTACAGCCGCACGACAACGTGGCTGTTTCGCGCCGGGCCTATGCTGGGGCTGGCGGCGGTGTTGGTGGCCGCGACGCTGGTGCCGCTCGGAAATTTCCCCGCGCTCATCGCGTTCCCGGCGGATTTCTTCTTCTTTGCCTGCCTGCTCGGGCTGATGCGGTTTTTCACCGTCCTGGCCGCACTCGACACCGGCTCCAGTTTTGAAGGCATGGGCGCGAGCCGCGAAGTTTTTTACTCCGCGCTGGCCGAACCGGCGTTGCTCGTGGCGCTGGCAACGCTGGCGCGACAGGCGCAAAACCTTTCGCTCTCGGGGATTTTCGGGCAGGTGTCCGGCAGCCATTGGCTGCAAGCCGGACCGGTGATGGCGCTGGTGCTCATCGCGCTGATGATCGTGCTGCTCGCCGAAAACGCGCGCATCCCCGTGGACGACCCGAACACGCACCTCGAACTGACGATGATCCACGAAGTCATGGTGCTCGACCACGGCGGGCCGGATTTTGCATTCATCCTTTACGGCGCCGCGCTGAAGCTGTGGGTTCTGGCCGCGCTCGTGGTCGGGATGATCGTCCCGGCAACGGGAGCACCCTGGTTGAATCTTGTTCTGTCCGTGGGCGGAATGTTTGCAGTCGCCGTCGTTGTGGGCGTGGTCGAGTCCGTGATGGCGCGGCTCCGGTTGCTGCTGTTGCCGCAACTGCTGGTTGGCGCGGGCGCGCTGGCTGCGATGGCATTTCTTTTGGGACTCAATAAATAACCGAACTTCACATGATTTTCACCAATCTCATCCTCGTGCTGGTCGTGCTGACGAATCTGAAACTGCTCGGCTCCAGCCGCATCGGCTCTTCCATCCGCGTCGTGGCGGCGCAAGGAGTGGTGCTCGGTCTTTTGCCCGTTGTGGCGCACGTGCACGATTTGTCGCTGCGTTTCGCCGTGCTGGCGGTGGGAACCGTCGCGATCAAGGGCATCGTGTTTCCGTGGTTCCTTTTTCGCGCGGTGCGTGAGGCGGATGTGGCGCGCGAAATCGAACCCTACGTCGGCTACGTCACCTCGCTGCTGTCGGGCGTGGTGATTCTGGCCATTTCATTCTGGATGTGCACGCGGCTGCCGATGCCCGAATCGCTCGCCTCGTCATGGCTCGCGCCGGTGGCGATTTTCTCCATTTTCGCCGGCCTGTTCCTCATCGTCAGCCGCAAACGCGCGTTGAGCCAGGTGCTCGGCTTCCTCGTTTTGGAAAATGGCGTCTATACCTTTGGCGTCGGGCTGGCGCCGCAATCCTCGCTGCTTGTCGAAGCCGGCGTGCTGCTGGACGTGTTCGTCGCGGTGTTCGTCATGGGCATCACCATCTTCCACATCAACCGCGAGTTCGACCACATCAACACCGACCAGTTGAACACGCTGAAGGACTGACATGCTTATCGCCCTCGTCCTCATCCCCATGCTCGCCGGTCTGGTGGCCTTCGGCCTGCCGACGCCGGCAATGCGTCGCGGGCTGCTCGTCGGGACGGCAGTGGTTCATGTGGTGTTGACAGCGGTGTGCTGGAAAATAACACCCGCTCCGGCGCTCAATGGCTGGCTCGCGCTCGACGCGGCGGGGCTGCTCTTCCTGAGCATCACCAGCGGACTGTTTTTCGTCGCGTCCATTTACGCCGCGGGTTATCTCGGCCAGGAGGCGAACCGGCACAACACGGATCCGGAGGAAGGACTGCTGTTCGACAACGCGCCCGAAGCCGTCTTCATCGGCTGCCTGCTTTTGTTTCTGGCGGCGATGACGCTAGTGACCGTCAGCCAGCATTTCGGCCTGCTCTGGGTCGCCATCGAGGGAACAACCCTGGCCAGCGCGCCGCTGATTTATTATCACCGGCACCATCGCTCGCTCGAAGCCACGTGGAAATATCTTTTGATTTGTTCCGTCGGCATCGCCTTGGCGCTGCTCGCCAATTTTTTTATGGGAGTGGCGGCGGCGCATCCGGATCGTGAAAGTTATCCGATCGTCCTTTCACAACTTGTCGCCCATGCGCAAGACCTGCAAGTGCCGTGGCTGAAGGTCGCGTGCATTTTGTTCTTCGTTGGTTACGGAACCAAAATGGGACTCGCGCCGATGCACACATGGCTGCCGGACGCCCACAGCGAAGCGCCGTCCGTCGTCTCGGCGCTGCTTTCCGGCGCGGTTTTGAACTGCGCATTTCTGGGACTGCTGCGCATGCAACAAGTCTGCGTGGCCGCCAATTTGCAACTTTTCACCCGCGATGTCTGGATTGCTCTGGGATTGGTCTCTCTGGTCGTCAGCGCGGTGTTCATCATCGGCCAGACGGATTACAAACGGCTGCTGGCGTATTCAAGCGTGGAAAACATGGGCATCCTCGCGCTGGGCGTCGGCATTGGCGGTGCCGGCGCGTTCGGCGCGATGCTCCACGCCGTAAATCATTCCCTCGTCAAGGCGATGCTGTTCCTGCTCGCGGGAAACATTGTGGCGCGCTACCAGACCAAGAACATCTTGCAGGTGCGCGGACTTTTGCGCGCCGCGCCCGTCACCGGCGTTCTTTGGGTCGCGGGCTTTCTTGCCATCACCGGCACGCCGCCGTTCGGGCCGTTCATGAGCAAGTTCACGATTTTGAAGGCCGCGCTCGACGGACACCACGTCTGGGTTGTTGCCGTTTTTCTGGCGATGCTCGGCGTCATTTTCATCGGCATGGCGACGGCCTTCCTAGGCATGGCGCAGGGCGAGCCGGAAAGAACGGCGGATGCCCAACCGTCTTCGCCACAAACCGCTGGCTTGCCGGGTCGTAGCCCGCAGGAACAAGAACAAATAAGCCCGCCTTCGCTCTTCGGGCTTCGGCGCGGCAGCCTTCGTCCTCGCTTCGCTGCGGGCGAAGACTGGTGGCAAATCATCCCGCCCGCCGCGCTTGGCGTGCTGGTCTTGTGGCTCGGTTTGAACGTGCCAGCAAAGCTGAATGAAGTCCTGCATCAAATCGCAGCGACACTCGGAGGTGCCTCATGAAAATCGGCGCTCCCGTTCTTCTCCGCAACGGCAACACCGCAGCTTTGTCTGAAATCTCCACCACGGGTTTTGCTGATTTTCGCGAACAAATCCTGCAGATCACCGAAAACGGCGCGCGCATCGCGAGCTTGTTCGGCCAGCCGGTAAATGCCGACCACGTGCGCCTCATCGCGGTGCTCGCCAACGATGTCGAAGGGCAACTGACGTTGTGTTCGACCGAAGTCGCCGATAGTTATCCGTCGCTGACCCAGGCCTGTGCCCAAGCGCATTGGTTCGAGCGCGAGATTGCCGAGCAATGGGGCGTCCGGCCCGAAGGCCATCCGTGGCTGAAGCCCGTCCGTTTTCACAAATCGTATCGCGCCGGGCACGATGTCTGGAATCGTCCGGATGAAAAACCGGTTGAACCCGGCGTCACGAATTTCTTTTCGATGGACGGCGACGAAATCCACGAAGTCGCCGTCGGGCCGGTTCACGCGGGCATCATCGAGCCGGGCCATTTCCGTTTTCAATGCCACGGCGAATACGTCTTCCATCTGGAAATTTCGCTTGGCTACCAGCATCGCGGCGTGGAACGGGCGCTCATCGGCGGCCCGGACAAGCGGACGATTCCCTACATGGAAACGCTCGCCGGCGACACGACCATCGGCCACGCGCTGGCTTATTGCGAAGCGGTCGAGGCGCTCGCAGGCTGCAAAGTTCCGGCGCGCGCGCAGGTGCTTCGCGCCATCGCGCTGGAACTGGAGCGGCTCGCCAATCACACCGGCGACCTCGGCGCGCTCGCCAACGACATCGGCTACCTGCCGACGGCGAGTTATTGCGGACGGATTCGCGGCGATTTCCTGAACCTGACGGCGCTGATTTGCGGAAACCGTTTCGGTCGCGGCCTGCTCCGGCCCGGCGGCGTCCTGTTCGATCTGGACGAAGCCCGGCAAAAACAATTGGAGGAACGCCTGACCCAGGCGCGCAAAGACGTGACGAGCGCGGTGGAATTGCTTTGGAATTCCTCGTCCGTCCGCGCCCGCTTCGAAAATGCCGGGCCGGTCACGCGCGAAACAGCGCAGGAACTCGGACTCGTCGGGGTCGTGGCGCGAGCGAGCGGCATCGAGCACGACGTGCGGATTCAATTTCCATCGGGCATTTACCGGTTCGCGCAGATTCCCGTGTCGTCGTATCACTCCGGCAGCGTTTTCGCGCGGGCCCATGTGCGCTGGATGGAAATCCAGCGTTCCATCGCCTTCATTTTCGACCAGCTCAACGCGCTGCCGCAGGGGCCGGTGCGCGCAGAAATCGGCGCGCTCGCCCCAAATCGCGTCGTGGTGTCGCTCACCGAGGGCTGGCGCGGTGAAATCTGCCACACGGCCCTGACCGATGCGGCGGGAAAATTTGCACGTTACAAAATCGTGGACCCGTCGTTCCACAATTGGATGGGATTGGCGCTGGCAATGCGCGGCCAGCAGATTTCCGATTTCCCGCTTTGCAACAAAAGTTTCAACCTGTCCTATTGCGGCCATGACCTCTGAAAGAAATTTACTTTTCGTAGCGGCAGGCGTCCGCGCCTGCCGTGGAGGGCGGCATCTTGCCGCCCGGAAAGAGCGCGTGAATCTTCCGCGTCACACAAATTATCCAACAGGCTTTGATACGCAGGAGGGTTTTCCGCCAGGCAGGATGCCCGGCTCTACGGCAGGCCGGAGGCCCGCCGCCACATGTTTCAAACGCGAGGTGAAATCATGTTGAAAGTCCTTCTCGCCCGCGCCCAACAGAAACACCGCACCATCGGCTACCCGAAGGAACCGCCGGTGCTGCCCGACCGTTTGCGCGGCCGTCCGCAGGTTGATTCCGCGAAATGCCCGCCCAATTGCTCCGTCTGCGCCGACGTTTGCCCGACGGACGCCATCAGCATAAAAGATAAAACGGTGAAGCTCGACCTGGGCCGCTGCCTGTTCTGTCCTGAATGCGAGCGCGCCTGTCCCGAAGGCGCAATCCGTTTTACGCCGGAACATCGCCTCGCCGCTTCAACCCGCGACGCGCTGGTTCTGGGCGAAAAGGAATTTCAACTGGCGAAGGCGCTGGACGAAAAATCGCGCAGGATTTTTGGCCGCTCGCTCAAGCTGCGTCAGGTCAGCGCCGGCGGCTGCAACGGCTGTGAGGCCGACGTGAACGTGCTGAACACCGTGGTCTTCGATTTGGGCCGGTTCGGCATTCAATTTGTCGCGTCGCCGCGCCACGCCGATGGACTGCTCATCACCGGGCCGGTGACGCAAAACATGGATTCGGCGCTGCGGAAGACCTACGAAGCCGTGCCGTCGCCGAAGCTGGTGATTGCCGTGGGCGCATGCGCCATTTCCGGCGGGCCATACCTCGGCCACGCCGAACAGAAGAACGGAGCAGACAGCGTTGTGCCGGTGGACATTTACATTCCCGGCTGTCCGCCGCATCCCATCACCATTCTGGACGGGCTGTTGAGATTGCTGGGCCGCATCGAATAGTTTATTGTCACGCGTGCTATGGTTGGCGTGTAGGGTTCAATTTTTCATTCTTAAAGCGACTTCCAATCGTTCCTTTTCCGCCTGCTTTTTTGCGATTTCGCTGTTCAGATTATCAACAGCCAATCGAAATAAAATCTGAAGTTGCTCGTGCAACGGCTTACCCGCAATCATTTCCTGCTTAAATGTTATGCCGAGTGGAACGACCTTGAATTCTTCGTAAGCTTTGTAAATTCCGTTGTTGTAGGATGCAAATACTAAATAGGCTTGCCTCGGTCGCAATTCGTGATCTGTTTGAAGGCTGGCGTGTCGCACACCATTCGTGCCTTTCAGCACCGAAAGAACGGAGACGTTGAAATCGAAACGCGGCCCGTTTAGTATGTTAACTCCCGACATCGGGGGCGTAGGATCTTTTGGGTCAGCCACAATTATATCAGGTGAATCTTTTTCGAGGTGGTCCCATCCCAAAAATGGCAAAATTGCACGCGCCATAACGGTGACTACTGCTAGAGATAGAATTACGATAGTTGCTTTGGTTTTCATAAAGTAAAGGGGTCATAAAGGGGTCAGTCCTGGTTTTACAACAAACCGTTTGCGGTCAAGGTCATCATAAAAGATCTGCTCGCGGCGATTGCCAAGATTCATCACATGACAAATCGCGCCGGGATATTCGGTGCGCAACTGTCGGGGCATATCCGCCGGTCTACTCCTGTAGCCCGCTTTTGTCAATATCAGGACTGACCCCTTTGTTCGGGCTGAATTTACGGTTCCTGCGGATAAACCAGAATCCGGTCATGCACGAGCACGATGAGGTCGTTTTTCTTGTCGCCGGTCACGTCGGTCACGAGCGCCTCGCGCGGTTCCGGCACCGCGTTCACGCCGCGGAACGTGTGCGCCTCGAACACCCGCCAGCGTTCGCCGGACACGAGCTTGTGATTTGAATCGAAGCGGACGAGGTCGAGATAATTTTTCGCCGTTTCCAGAAAAATCAGGTCCTTCCGCCCGCTGCCGGTCAAATCGCCCGCCACCACGTCGTTCAGGTAGCCGTCCTTGATGGGCGTGTCGTAACCGTCGAGCGCGGTGAAATCCCAGACATCGCCCGCCAGCGGCATCCACGCGACCGCGTTCTGGCCGAGAAACGCCACGCTCTGGACGTTCGTCCCGCCGAGCGCGACGGATTGCAGGCCGATGAAATCCGACACCGGCAGGTCCACGTTGCGCGCCACGCGCCAGACGCCGTTGGTGTCCCGCTCGCACAGCGTCAATTGCTTGTGCTCCGCGTCCAGCAGGAAAAGGGAAGGCACGGTCGTCCCGCCTTGCGGGATGCCGCCCACCACCGCCGTCGCGCCGACGATGCGCGAGTCGCTGGCCGCGCCGTTGATCTGGTCCTTCACGCGAAAGACCCAGGCCGGCTTGTTGGTGGAGTCCTGCGCCCTGGCTTGCTGTTCGAGCACGACGGCGCGGACAAAATTTTTCTGCGGCAGAAGTAATTCCGTCTTGCCATCGCCGTCCACGTCCGCCGCCGCCAGCCACGGCAGCTCAATCGCGCCGCCCGGCGGGTCCACGTCCTCCTCGTCGAAATCGCCGCCGGGCTTCTGCAACAGCACCTTGATTTTTTCGTAGGGAATCAGCGCCACCAAATCCGCCAGCCCGTCCTGGTTCACGTCCTGGATCGCGAGCGTGGCTGGATTCGATGTAAAGCTGCCGCTCAACTTTTGCGTCCGAATTTTGCCGTCCGCCGTGCGCGTCACGAGCGAGCGCTGGCCGTCCTTGTTCACAATCACCGCCAGCGACGGCTTCGCGCCGGCTTTCAGCGTGCCGACGGCCATCACGAGTGGCTTGCCGTCCAGCGGAATGAGCGTGGGGAACGGCAGCCGTCCGCCCTGGTCAAACGTCGTGACGCCGACGGCGCGTTCGGACTGGCTCAACAGGAAAATTTCCGGATGACTGTCGCCGTTCCAGTCCGCCGCCGCCACCTGGTTTACGCCGGCCAGCGTCGGAAATGTTTTTGGCGGCGCGAGCGAGCCGTCCGGCTGCTGCAAATAAACCGAAAGCTGGCCGCTTTCTGGTTCGGCGACGAGCAGGTCGGGGCGGCCATCGCCGTTGACGTCCGCCCAGAGCACGCCGCGCTGCGCCGCGTCCGGCTTGCTGAGCGGCATGACTTGGAACTGCCCGCGCCGGAAGGCGCCGGACAAGGCCTCGGCGGGTTTGCGCGTGAACTCCGAGACTTCCGCGCGGCTGGAATTTTGCGCGAGGGTCACGACATAATTTTTCGCGCCGCCTTCAAGGGTATCCGCGCAATACGAGCGGACGGGCTGGGTCTTGAAATAAATTTCCGGGCCGAGCTGGCCGGCGGCATTTTGCAGCCGGAAACGGAACGGCGTCGGGCTGTCCCAATCCACCAGCAGCAAATCGCTCCGGCCATCGCCGTCCACGTCCGCGATTTGCACCGCCTTGGGCGTGCCGGAATACGGGATTTTCTGCGGCTCGCCAAAAGTGCGGTCGGCCTGCTGCGGCAGAAAATACAGCGAGCCGTTGCCGCCGAGCAAAACGACATCGGGGCGGCCGTCGCCGTTCAAATCGCCGACGACCAGCGCGTTCCCGTCCATGCGCCCGTCGTCGATGTGCCAGTGTTTCGGATCGCTCCAGGCGTTCGTGCCCTGATTGTAAATGATTTCGAGGTCTTTCGCGTCGCCGTAGAAAACGAGATCCGGCCGGCCGTCGCCGTTCAGGTCGGCCACCGACAGCGCGGCCATGCGCTCGTCCGTGGGAATGGAATCAATGCGGAAGCGCGCATCGGGCGGCAACTCGTTGATTTCGAGTTTGCGTTCCGGTTTCGCGGGTTGATTCGTTTTGCCCGTCTGGTTGTAGAGCAGGTTGATTTTCGAGCGCAGGTTGTTGACGACGACGAGATCGTTCAGGCCGTCGCCGTCCAGATCCGCCGAGTGCAGCAGGTTGATTCCGTCATCAATGGGAAAAGTCTCATGGCCGGAAAAACCGAAACTGTTCGTGGCCGTCTCGCCGCGGGCGGCAAAGGCCAGACTGAAAACCGAGGCCGCCAAAGCGGCGCAATGTGAAAACTTAATGGCTCGCATAAAACTCCCGCAACGTGCCATTGGCCGCTGCGATTGGCGAGTTATTTCGCCAAACAAAGGTAGGGGCGGCGCTGCTGCGCCGCCTGCATCGCGGCAGACCGGCAGGTCTGCCCTACCAAACACTTTTATTCGCCGACAAAGTGCAGCGCCACGCGGCGCGAATGCGGGTGCGTGCGGTGTTCCCACAAATAAATCCCCTGCCAGGTGCCAAGCGCGAGTTCGCCACCGCGAATGGGGATGCTCAAATTGACCGTCGTCAGCGCCGTGCGGACATGCGCGGGCATGTCGTCGTCGCCCTCGGTCGTGTGGATGAACAGCGGGTCGCCGTCGGGCACGAGCCGTTTGAAGAACGCCTCCAGATCGCGGCGCACGTCCGGGTCTGCGTTTTCCTGAATCAACAGCGAGGCGGAAGTGTGTTGCAAATGCAGTGTCAGCAGCCCGTCCTTGAATTTGTTTTGCTCCACCCATTGCTCCACTTCGCGCGTGAACTCGTGAAGGCCGCGTGCGCGGGTGGCGATGACCAGTTCGTGAAAGGCCTGAACCATTTTTGATTTACGATTTATGATTTATGATTTGAAAAAAAGCGACGGGCGCCGGCGCCAAGCTTCAATCATCAATCGTAAATCATGAATCATAAATTCACTGGTTCACTGGCGCGCCAATGTCGGCGAGCATTTTTTCCAGGTCGGGATTGTGCGGCTGGCCGAGATCGAGCGCCTTTTGGTAGTGCCAGCGGGCGAGTGCGGCCATCGGCGGCTTTTCGCCCAGATAGATCACGGCAAGGTTGTTGTGCGCCGCGCCGTAGTTGGGGGCGATCTCAATCGCCTTGCGCAACGCCGCTTCGGCCTGCGCCTGCAGCCCCTTGTGGCTCAACGTGACGCCGAGATAATTCAAGATTTGCGGGTTCTCCGGGTCCAGCTTTGCCGCGCGGCTCAAGGCATCAAACGACTCGTCGAATTTCTGCTGGCGGAATTTCAGATAACCGAAGGTCGAAAGGGTGTAGCTGTCGTCGGGATTTTTGGCGAGCGCGGCGGTGATGTGCGTCTCCGCGTCGTCAAACTTGTCCTCCTGCAATTCAATCGCCGCCAGATTGGCCAGCACGGGCGCGTTGTTGGGGTCGCCCTGCAAAATCTGCCGGTAATCGGCCTCGGCCTTGTCGTATTTCCCGGCGGAGAAATAACTTTGCGCCTCGGCAACCAGCAGGGCCGATTCTTTCGGCAGGTCGTTGATGGATTTTGCCTGGCCGCCGGTGTTCGCAACCGGAGCTGGAACCGGCGCCTTCAACAAGGCCAGTTCCTCCGGCGTGTAGGGCACGGCCTTCGCCTCGTCCACCGCCAGCCGCGCGCGCAACGCCTTCACCTCGTCGCCCGCCTCCCCCGGGGGCTGCTTCTGCCGCAAACGGTCCTCCAATGCCGCCTTTTCCAGCCTGACGACGCTGGCTTCTGATTGCAACGCCGCGATTTGCGCCCGCGCTTTGGCCAATTCGGCGCCGGCAGCCGCCGCGACTGTGTTCGTCGCCGCCATTTCCAATCCGGCCACCTGTTTCTTGAGCGCCGCGTTTTCCGCGCGCAACGTTTCCATCGAACTGGAACCGGCCAGAAGCGGCTGCAGGCGCGCCTGCAATCCCTGATTTTCCAGCGCCAGCTTGTCGGCGCGACCGGTTTCCCCGGCCAGCTTTTGATTCGCCTCCGTGAGGGCCTGCCGCGCTTTCAACAAATCCCCCGGCGCGACGCTGTTGGTGGCCGCGGTATTTTTACTGGCGTGCAGCAGTTCATTTTCCATCGTCAGCGAGGCGACTTGCGCCTGCGCCTTGGCCAGCTCCTGCGTGTCCGCCGTTGCCGGCTGCGCGCTCAAGGCTTCCTTGAGCTTCGCCTGTAGCTTCTCGTTGTCCGCCTGCAAACCCTGCGCCTGCGCTTGCAAGGCGCTCAATTGCATTTCCACGTCCGCGGCGGGCGGGGTGGAAACCGCATTCGTCGCCGGCGGCGCTGGATTGGCAGTCGCATTGGTCGGCGCTGGGATGGGCGGCGTTCCGTTTTGAGGGGATGCCGGAAACTGCGCCGCCAGGTCGTTGATTTTTTCCGTGAGATAATTGAGCCGGAAGCTGACGATTTTCGGGTCCCAGTCAGGGAACACCTTCTGGAACTTCCGCAATTGGGTCAGCGCCTGCGTGTAACCGGCCAGCGCCGAGCGCGGCTGGCTGGCGGCCTGAAGCGAGTCCGCCTGCTCTATCAGGCTGTAAATGGCGATGTATTGGTCATCGGGAGTTTGCTGGGCGCGCGCCAGCGGCGACACGACGACAATGGCCAGTAGTCCCACGAGTGCGGCAAAACGTTTCATGCCGTGAAAATAGCCGAACGCGGCACGGTTTGGCAACGCTGGTTCGTTCCAATCTCCTCCTCCCGATTCCCGTCCCCGGAATTGTCTGAACATCGAGAACGAGGACGAGGAGGATAAACCGCCAATGCTTGCGAATGGTTGACCCGCGCCGCGCTTTCTGATATTGTCCGTTCCGTCTGTGCCATGAACACCGCGCTGAACCAGCATGTGCTTGTGTTGAACCGGTTGTGGCAGGCGGTCAACGTCTGCACCGCCCGCCGCGCGCTCACCCTTCTCTTTCAAGGCCAGGCGCAGGTCGTCGTCAACGACGCCGACGGCTCGTTCCGCACCTTCAATTTTGAGCAATGGCAGGACTTTTCCGGGGACGCTGCGCCGACGGAGGAATCCGTCCGGACCATTTCTTTCCGCATCCGCGTGCCGCGCATCATCCTGCTGCTGATTTACGACCGGCTGCCGAAGAAGGAGGTCAAGTTCACGCGGCACAACATTTTTGAGCGCGACAAGAACACCTGCCAATACTGCGGGCGGGTGTTTGACCGCAAGGATTTGAACCTGGACCACGTCATCCCGCGCGACCGCGGCGGGCCGACGACGTGGGAAAACATCGTCTGCTCCTGCATCGAGTGCAACACGCAAAAGGCCAACCGCACGCCGCAGGAGGCCGACCTGCATCTCATCCGCAAGCCCAAGCGGCCCAAGTGGCGGCCGTTCGTCCAGATAAACTTCAGCATGCACCGGCACGACAGCTGGAAGCACTTCATTGACCTCGCCTACTGGAACGTCGAGCTGGGCGAAGACGTCGAATAGTTGAGGGTTGAAAGTTGAGAGTTGAGGGTGTAAAAATTTTCATCACACAACCCTCAATTAAAAAATGTTCAACTTTGAAAAATTGGGAGTCTGGCAGGAGGCAATTCAGTTTGCGGATTCCGTTTATACCATCACCCGAACGTTTCCCGACGAAGAACGGTTTGATCTGACAAACCAATGAGGCGGCTGTCGTTTCGATTTCATCGAACCTTGCCGAAGGCAGTTCCCGATCATCCCGGCCGGATTTCGCCCGCTTTGTCGAGATCGCCACCGGCTCATTGTTTGAAGTCATTTCGCAGGCAACCATTGCGAAACGCCAGGGCTTCTTGTCGGAACCGGATTTCAATCGTTTGTATGGCGCTTGTGAAAAACAAAGCAAGATGTTGAGCGGCCTGCGCCGGTCATTGCTTGAACATTCTTCCTGACCCTCAACTCTCAACAAACAACCCTCAACTCCTTTGCAACTTCTGTTTGCCAGCGGTGTTTCAACCGGTATATTGAAACCATGAAGCGCCTTGGGAAAATCGCGGTTTGCCTTGCGGTCGGGCTGGCCTTGAACGCCGGCCTGCACGCGGCCACTCCGGCTTCAGCGAAGCACCCGGCTTCGGCGAGCATCCCGGCTTCGACGAGCACCCCAGCTTCAGCGAGCACCCCAGCTTCAGCGAGCATCCCAGCTTCAGCGAGCGTCCCGGTTGCGGCGGACAATCCGTCCTCGGACAATCCCTACGCGACGATTGCTGTCCGGAACATTTTCGGCCTGAACCCGCCGGCGCCGCCGGTAGATCCTGCCGCGGCGGAGGAAATAAAACTGCCCAAAATCACGCCAACCGGCATCATGGGCGTCTTCGGCAATTGGCAGGTGCTGTTCAAGGTCGCCGGCAGCGGCGCCGCCGGCAAGCCGGGACAGCCGGCCAAGGATGAATTTTACATTTTGAGCGAGGGCCAGCGG
>Ga0265338_10008014_pt1 | contig 12929 bp, 10 predicted proteins | sample 42126metaG_FD_193579 | JGI IMG/M metagenome (GOLD analysis project Ga0265338, IMG submission 193579) | Rhizosphere microbial communities from Carex aquatilis grown in University of Washington, Seatle, WA, United States - 4-21-26 metaG | ecosystem: Host-associated > Plants > Roots > Rhizosphere... | reverse complement strand
ATAAGCGCTACTCGCGGATTTGAGCGCGTCCCCGAAGCGCGCTCCCGCCAAAGCCCTTTCTCCGCCGGTTTCATTCTTGAACAAATCCCAATTTTTCCTCGCGTATGACTGCGCGTCCTTGTCCTGGTTCAACTGCGGCAGCGACTGCATCGACAGCGGCACGCTGCGCCGCGTCTCGTCTTCCACAATCAGGTAGGCTGTATAAGGCGTCACGATGCCATACTTGCGCGCCAGTTCGGTGACCTCATCGCGCAACTCCGCGTTCTCGCCGTGCAAACGAATCTGATCCAGCAGATAGCCTACCCGCCGCGTGGCCCACAGTTTCGGAATGAACTCGTTATCCGACGAATTCTCTGGAAATTTCACGTCCTCACTGAATTCCCGCTTCTGGCCGTTCACGTGCCCGGAGATCACCACCGCCGAACTGCCGTGCCCCGAATAACGCCCCGCCACCACCAACTGTTCGCCCCGAAACAAATCCGGCAGCGGCGCAGGATAAAATTTCGTCGCACGAATATCGCCGGTGAATTTCAACTCCGGATCCGTCAACACCGGCTCCTTTATCTTCGCAAAAAACGTCGAGACTTTGATTTCCAGGTCTTCCTCGGGCAGCACGTATTGATTGAACGCGCGCGTTTCCTCCGCGATGCGATCCAGCAAATGAGTGTTCACATCCGTGCCGATGCCGAACGAAAAAATGCGCGTGCCGCCGCTGTTTTTCTTCACGTGCGAAACAATGGCTTGCGTATCCGTCGTGCCCACCGTCGGCTGGCCGTCCGTCAGAAAAACCACCACGAATGGCCGCCCCTCACGATCCGTCCGCAACGACAACGCCCGCTTCAACGCGTCATCGATCGCCGTGCCGCCCATCGGCTTGAGCCCTTTCACGAAATCATTAGCCTTCTCGCGATTTGCCGCGCTGGCCTCCACGAGCTTGTCAAACAACGGCTCGACCTCCGTGGAAAAACGGACAATTTCAAATCGATCATTGTCGTTCAGGTTTTCGATGCAAAACTGCAACGCCTTCTTCGCCTGTTCCAGTTTCTTGCCAGCCATCGACCCCGAAGTATCGAGCACGAACGCCACATCTTTCGGCAACACTTTTTCCTTCACTTCCGTGCCGGGCGAAGCCAACAGCAGGAAATATCCATCTTCATCGCCATGCCGATACGTCAGCAAATTCACGCCGATATCATTTTGTTCCGGCGCGAAATACAACGAAAAATCCGTGTCCGGCGTCACATCATTGGCTTCGTAACCAACCGTTGCGCGTTTCGAGCCGTCGCGTTTGATCTCCACCGAATGGCTCGGGCAATAAATCGTCTTGAGCGGCCGATCGGATTTTACCTCCACCTTTACGCTGACATCCTTGACTGGCTTGGCTGAAAATTTTTCCGTGTTCAACGGATACGTGTAATTAATCAGCCCGGAATCCGCCTTCAACACCTCGGTATAGGTCAGCGTGATGCGTTTACTGCTGTGCGGCTCGATGGGAAACACCCGCACCTTGAAGACATCGCGACCGGCATATTCCATCAGCGCCGGATCCTTCATCTTGCGCACGATGTCCTCATAAATTTTTCGCGCCTTGTCCGCCGGCAACAACTCCGCCTCCACCTGTTTGCCGCCGATGTCCATCGTGAATTTGTCGATCTGCGCCCCTTTCGGCACCGGAAAAAGATACGTCCCTTCCAACCGTTGCGGATTCGGATTAAAGAATTCCTGGTCGACGGACGTGGTGGCGATCTGCCCATCAATTTTCACGTCCACGTGGTGATAACTCACTTCGAGCGGTGCGAAGATATGTCGGTGCGGTGGCCGCAGAAAATCAGGCGGTGGCCAACCCGGCGTGTCATCGCCGATAACCCGGTCAATTACAATTAAGCCATCCGCCCGGGCGAAAAGCGAAGTGAATAACGTCAATACAATCGAAAGCAAAATCCACCGTTTCATACCCGGTTAGACGGTGGGCTCGAAAAAATACTCCCGGATTTTTTTAATGACGAATGACGAATGGAACTATGAGGCCCTTGAACATTCCATTCGTCATTCGTCATTAATTCGTCGCCACCGGAACGCTGGGCAACCCCGACTGGCCCGGATAACGTCGCGGGGGCACGGGCGGCATGATGGGCGCGACCGTGACCAACTGACGCCACCGTTCGCGTTCTTCCGGCGTCATTTCCTTCCAGCGTTCGGCGTTGTTTAGAAATTGCTGCCGTTCGGCGATGCTCATCTGTGCGAATTTCTCAAACGAACTGATGCACTGCGCGCGTTGCTCGGGTGTCAAATGCGCGTAGGCCGCGAGCGTTTGTTCCATCTGGGTACGTTCCTCGTCGGAAACCGTGTCGAGCATTTTTTCCTTCTGTTCGGGTGTCAGCTCAAAAAATTTATTAAACCCTGCCAGCGCCTTCTGACGATCGTCCTCGGACATGGCCTGCCACCGATCAAGCCCTTCCTCCAGCACTTTGCGTCGCTCTGGGGGGATCAACTTCAAGATCGACGCCACCTGCTCCGGCGTGGTCGAGCGTAACTGGGCGAAATAACTCGCGATGATGTCTTTGTCTCGCCACTCGTCTTGTAACGACGGCGGCAGCAAGTCCCACATTTGCAATCGTTGCGCCACTTCACTGCGAAGTTCCTGCGGAACCTGCGCCAGCGAGTTCGTGAGCTTCTCCCGCGGCTCATCCATCAGCGGACGCAAATACCAGCGCAGCTCCGTCTCCCGCAACCGCAAATCGCGCAGCTCCTGCGGATACAATTCGTATTCCTCCAGTTTTTCGAGAATGCGTTTCTGGGTTCCGGGCGCATAGCTGGATATGGCTTGCTCCCGTTGCGTGGGATTCATCGCCAACAGATCGCGGAAGAGCGCCACCGGAGATTTGTTCGTCGAACCAGACGCAGTCGGTTGCGCCAGCAATGGCGTGCACAAAAACGCCAAGGCCACGGCGAGGGCGAAAATTGCTCGGCGGGACGAACTCATTTCATCAGGGCAATCAATTCCGGATCAGGCCCCGGTGTCGTAGGCATCTGGCGGATGGTATCAAAGTCCTGTAAAATTTCCGGGCTCGGCAGCGAGGACACGCCCGCCACCACTTGCACGCCCCGAACCAATTCGGCGCGCTTGGCAGTTCGATGCTCCTGATAAGTCAACACGCCCACGGCGACCACCGCCGCCGCCACCGCCACCCGCGGCAACAGCCGGCGAACAAACCTCGCCACGCCATTTACCCGCCGCTGCGGCGCAATCGCCGTCTCCCGCTCGACAGCCGCCAATACGCGCGCCGTGAAATTGCTCGGCACCGGCACGTTCGGCAATTTATCCAAAGCCCTCGAAAGCTCACCCTCCAGTTCCCAATCCGCCTTCGACTCAGGATGTTGCGCCAGCCACGCGCGCACGCTGGCTTCCTCGGCGGGCGTCAGCCGCCGACGCCAGCTTTCTTCCAGGAGTAACTTATAGTCGAACTCGTTCATTGGTTCCTTTCTATTTTAAAACCACGTTTCATTGAAAGTTGCGTCATACTGCCTGTTAATCCGGTTTCTTCGCCTGCCCCGTGCGCAGATAAGCCTTCAGTCGTTCCTTTAACGTTTCCCGTCCTCGGTGAATCAGCGATTTCGTCGCCGAAACCGAGCACCCGAGCACCTCGGCGATTTCCTCATAACTCAATTCCTCCTGCCGGCAAAGCAGGATGGCCGACCGCTGGTTTTCCGGCAAATCCGCCAGTGCGCTATCGATTTGCTGTGCCAATTCGCTCTGCAACACATTTTCCGGCGGCGAAAAGGTTGATTTATCCTCGAATTGCTGCAACGGCTGGTCGTCCTGCTCGGGGTGGGCCGCGTCCAGCGATTCCGCCGGATGCCGCGAACGCCGTCGGATTTCGTTCAGGCAAAGATTCCGCGCGATGGTGAAAAGCCAAGTGGAAAATTTCGCCGTGGTCTTATAGCGCGACGCCGATTTGTAGACCTGCACAAAAACATTCTGCGCCAAATCCTCCGCCTCCGTCATATCGCGCACCGTCCGGTAAGCAAGATTCATCACCGGCTGTTTGTATTTCTCGACCAGTTCAGTGAAAGCAATCGTATCGCCCTGCTTCACGCGGAGCATCAGGGCGGCATCGGGGTCGAGATTCGAAGACATGGGTCGCAACCGCGGCCAGTCTAGGTCAACACCGGAAACCGGACAAGGTTGCGGGATAGCTAAATCAGTTAAATAGCTAAACCGATCAAATGAGTTTTACGCACGCGCCATTCTCTAAATGATTTCACTTATTTAACCGGGTCGGGGTTCATGCATTTAAAATCCAAGAAAATCCAAGAAACCTCTCGGCGCCGATCCCAGATTGGCAATGACCACTGTCATTTCGTCGAACCCTCCACCAATCTGGCGATTCCTTCACCAATCTGGCGATTCCTTCACCAATCTGGCGATTCCTTCACCAATGTGGCGAATCCAATTTGGTCTGGGGCATTTGGATCGAATTCGTTGGAATGGTTTCAGGAGGGTTAAGAGGAAACACACGTTTGCTGCCTTCAATCCTCTGGAATCTCTAATCATGGAAAGATCAAAAATACAACTCCCCCATTTGCACGACTAACAAATGGGGGAGTTGAAATTTTAATTCAAAGTGAATTTATGTCCATCCCGAAAATGCGAAAAAAAGTGATTTCTCAAAATTAGATGTGTTTGTCCTGTTTAACCGCCTGCCCGCCCTTGCCATCTGCCCCTTTTCCACCCAAAGTTACGGGCGCACATGCAGTCTTTGTTTGAAAAAATCGAGGCCAATGCGGCCACGCGATTGACCCTGCCGCCGGGCAAGCTCCCCACGCAGGAACTCGCACGCTTCAAGGCGTTCCTGAAAGTCGAAACGCATCGCGTCAAGTTACTCCATCGCTCCGGCGGCGGCGGACGCGAAGTATGCCGCGCGCGCGCCGTGATTCTCGATGTGCTGCTGCGTTATCTCTGGAACGCCGCGAAAGGCAGCCTGTCCGAGCAGGCCCAAAAGGAATTTCCACCGCTCGCCCTCGTGGCCATCGGCGGCTACGGCCGCGCGGAATTGAATCCCCACAGCGACATCGATTTCATGTTCCTGCACGACGGCCAGGTGGTCATGGGCGGCCGCAAGCCATTGCCGCATCTCGCCAAACTCGTCGACGGCATCCTCTACCCGCTCTGGGATCTCGGCCTCAAGGTCGGCCATTCCGTCCGCAGCATCGAGGATTGCGTCTCCGTCGCCAACACCGACATGCAGTCAAAAACCTCGCTCATCGAAGCACGGCTGATCACCGGCAACGAAGCGTTGTTCAAAAAATTCCAACGCACGCTCCTCAGCAAATGCGTCGGCGGCTACGTGGATGAATACATCGCCATGCGCCTCGAAGACCAGGCGGCGCGACGCGCGAAATTCGGCAACTCCGCCTCCATGCAGGAGCCGAACCTCAAAAACGGCTGCGGCGGCTTGCGCGATTACCAAAACCTCCTGTGGATGACTTTCTTCAAATACGGCACGCGCTCGCTCGCCGAATTGCAGAAACAGGAGTTCGTGAGCGACGCCGAACGCCGCCAGCTTGAAGCCGCCTACGATTTCCTCCTGCGCGTCCGCACGGACATGCATTATCACACGAACCGCGCCACGGACGTGTTGAGCAAAGCCCTTCAACCATCCATCGCGCACAACCTCGGTTACACCGAGCGTTCGCCCAGCAAACGCATCGAGAAATTCATGCGCGATGTCTACACGCACTCGCGCAACATCTACATCATCACCCGCACGCTGGAGCAACGGATGGCGCTCGTGCCACAGCAGCCGGGGTTTGTCTCCTCCAAAATTTCCTCGCTCAAGAAATTGCTTCCTGGCAAGAGCAAGAAAGTCGTCCAGGAACCGGTCGACGGCTTTAAATTCGAGAAAGGCGAAATTCACGCCGTCTCGAATCGCGTGTTCCGCGATCAACCGCGCCGTCTCATGCGCGTGTTTCTCTACGCGCAACAACGCGGCTTGCGCTTGCACCCGGACCTCGCGCAACTCATTCGCAAGGAACTCTCGCTCGCCGATCGCGAATTTCTGAACGATCAGCACGTGCGCGAAACTTTTTTGACTATTCTCGCCCAACGCGGCAACGTCGCCCCCATCCTGCGCGCCATGCACGAAGTCGGCTTGCTCGGCAAATACGTTCCCGAGTTCGGCAAGCTTACCTGCCTCGTGCAGCACGAATTCTATCACCAATACACCGCCGACGAACACACCCTCGTGTGTCTCGAACAGGTCGACAAAATCTGGGAAGCCAAAACGCCCGCCGTCGAGGCCTACTCGCCATTGCTGCAACAACTCGAGCGCCCATTCCTGCTTTACCTCGCGCTTTTGTTGCATGACACCGGCAAACCGCAAGGCCACGGCAATCACGCTGAAGTCGGCGCGAACATCGCCATGCGCGTCGCGCGCCGCCTGAAGCTCGACGGCTCCGCCTCGCACGTCCTGCGCGTGCTCGTGGAAAATCATTTGCTCATGGCCAGCATTTCGCAACGGCGCGACCTCGATGATCCCCTGGTCATCCGCAATTTCGCCGCGCAAGTGCAGAATCCGGAAACACTCTCGTTGCTCACCCTGCTCACCTTTTCCGACGCCCAGGCCACCAGCGATAAATTGTGGAACGGCTTCAAGGACGCATTGCTCTGGTCGCTTTACAACAAAGCCGCTCCGCTTTTGACTGGCGGCAGTGAATTCATTCGCGCCGAGGAAAAACAACGCGAGCTATTGATGGAGGAAGTCAGCCGCCTCGGCAACGGCAGCATCAGCCTTGAGGAATTGGAAGCGCTCTTCGCCACCTTGCCGCCGCGGTATTTTCAAATCCACACCGCGCGCGAAATTTTCGAAGACCTCATCGTCGCGCACCGCTTCATGCGGCTGCAAATTTCCGAGGAGGACAGCCCGCTCATTCCCGTGGTCAACTGGCACAACGAACCCGATCGCGGCTACAACACCGTGAAAGTCTGCACGTGGGATCGTGGCGGGTTATTCACGAAAATCGCCGGTTCGTTCAGCGCCACCGGCCTGAACATTCTGAGCGCGCAAATTTTCACGCGCACCGATGGCATCGTGCTCGACGAATTTTTCGTTATCGACGCCAAGACCGGCAGCCTTGCCGACCGCAGCCAGCGCGATGAATTCGAGAAGCTCCTCAACAAGGTGTTGACCGACGAGGAAGTGGATTTCAAGACCCTGATCGCCCGCCACAAAATCACCCGTCCGATGTACCAGGCCTACACCGGCGAGCAAATGCCCACCCGCATCCATTTCGACAACGAAGCCTCCGAGGCGCGCACGCTGATTGAAATTGAAACCGAAGACCGCGTGGGGCTGCTATACGCCATTTCTGAAGTGCTCTCGGAATTCGACCTGGATATCTCCGCCGCAAAAATTCTCACGGAAAAAGGCGCGGCCATCGACAGCTTCTACGTCCGCGAAATCGACGGCGGCAAAGTTCTCGATCCCGAACGCCAGGCTGCCATTGAGAAAAAGCTCCAGCAAGCGATCGCCCGGCTGGACGCCGCCTGATTTCGAGTCCCAGAGGGACTTCCGACAAAAGCCCGGCGTTTTAACGCCGGGATCGCCCGCCACGTTTCAAGTCCCGAATGGGACGGCTGAATCGAACCTTTTCAACTGTCCCTCCGGGACTCACCTAGATACCTACCCCTAACCCGACAGTAAACTGCCGGGCTTATTTTCAAAGGTCCCTTCGGAACCGAACTTTCCACTTTGAACCGGCCCTTTTTGTCATTACCTTGACTCGATGAAACATTCGGGAAAAGCGAGGAAAGCAGCGTTCAAGATGTTAATGATCACGCTGGCACTCGTGATTTTATTGCCGGTCGTTGGTATCCTCGGCTGGCTCATCAGCTCGGCCATGGTGGCTGTCTCCGTGTTTATTTTTCTCGTCTGGCTCGTCTTTGCGCTTTTCACGCTCTATTTCTTCCGCGACCCGAATGCCCGCGTGCCCGCCGGCCCCGGACTCGTCGTCTCCCCCGGCCACGGCAAGGTGGATGTCATTGACACCCTGACCGAACCGCAATTCATCGGCGGCGATTGCCAGCGCATCTCGATGTTCCTGTCGGTTGTGGATGTGCACGTGCAGAATTCCCCGGTCAGCGGCAAAGTCACCTATCTTAAGGAAACCGAAGGCCAGTTTCTCAACGCCATGAAGACCGAATGCGCCACCTGCAACGAGAACGTCTACATCGGCCTCCAATCCACCGACCCGCAAAACGAAAAAATCGGCGTGAAGCTCATCGCCGGCGTCATCGCGCGCCGCATCGTGCCGTTCGTGCAAGTCGGCGATGACCTCGCGCGCGGCGATCGCATCAGCCTCATTCAATTCGGCTCCCGCGTGGACGTCTACCTGCCGCATTCGGCAAAAATTAAAGTCAAAATCGGCGACCGCGTCGTCGGCGGCGAAACGGTGTTGGCAGCATTTGAATAAAACGAGCCATGGCGACTGTCCCCAATCCACAGCCGCAAGACCCGATCGAGGGCAAATTAAAGATTTATTTCCTGCCCAACCTGCTCACTGCCGGCAATCTCTTCTGCGGATTTGTGGCGCTCACAAAAATCGTCGAAGCCGACATCCCGGCAGGCAAATTTGGCGACATCAAAATGGCGCTTGTCTTCATCCTGCTCGCCTGCATCTTTGATCTCTTCGACGGCCGGGTCGCGCGCATGGGGGGCGTGGAAAGTCCGTTTGGACGCGAATTCGATTCCCTGGCAGACTTGATTTCGTTTGGCGCGGCGCCGGCGTTTCTCGTGCATCGCGTGGTCTTGCACGACGTTTTCACCACGGACGATTTTTACCACCCGGAAATTGGCTGGTTCATCGCATCGATTTATCTGCTGTGCGGCGCCTTCCGGTTGGCGCGTTTCAACTGCCTCGCCGCCCAGGCCGGCACCGGCGGCGGCAAGGAATTCCTCGGCTTTCCGATTCCCTCGGCCGCCGGCCTCGTCGCCTCGCTCACCCTGATGATCATCAAATTAAACGAGAAAGACCACGACCTGGGAGCATGGAAATACGTGCTCGCGGTGGTATTGCTGTTCCTCTCCGCGATGATGGTGAGCACCGTAAAATATCCCACGTTCAAATCCCTCGGCCTGCGTTCCACCAGCACGTTTTTCAAAGCCATCCTCGCGGCGTTGTTTCTGGGCGTCATCCTCGTGTTCCGCGAAAAAATTCTTTATTATCTTTTGCCCGCATTTTTCACGCTGTATTTGATTTACGGATTTATTCGTCCGCGCATCTCTCGTCGCATGCGGCACGAAATCGAAGAAGAAGACGAAGAGGACATTCTGCCGCAACCGTGATTTAAATGGAGGCCCTTCACCCCATCGTGCGATCGGCCCTGACGGGCTTTTTCAGCGCGCTGCTGCTCGCCATCCCGGTCGGGCCGGTGAACCTCACCATCATCAACGAAGGCGCCCGCCGCGGCTTCAAGTGGGCCGTCCTCATCACGCTCGGCGCGACCACCATGGAAGTCCTCTATTGCTTCATCGCCTTCACCGGCTTCGCCTCGTTCCTGCTCACCGGCGAATATATCCGCGCCGCGATGGAAGTCTTCAGCTTCGTCTTCATGCTCGTGCTGGGCATCAAATTTCTCATGGCGAAATCCGTTTCCTCCCCCGTTCAATTCAGCGAAACCACCGACCGCATCGAGGCGCGCATCGGCGAAAAACTGCATCCGCGGTCCGCCTACATGACCGGTTTTGTCCGTGTGCTCGCCAATCCCGGCGTGATGGTCGGCTGGTTCTTTTTCGCCGCCAAATTCATTTCCCTCAACTGGGTCACGTCTGATCTCGGCGGCAGAATGTCCTGCGTCACCGGCGTCGGACTCGGCACCTCCCTCTGGTTCCTCGTATTGAGCTACAGCTCCTCACGCGGCATGCGCAAATTCAGCGAAAAAACCCTGCTCAAAATCGAACATTGCTCCGGCGTCGCCCTCCTCATCTTCGCACTGCTCGATGGCGCCTGGATTTCTAAACAAATGGTGGACCACCACAAGGAAATCAAATCGAACTCCACCACCACGCATCAGCCGCAGCCTGGGAACACCATCTCGTCGGCACCGTGACGGATCCCACCGACGAATCTTGCGGAAGCCACAAAATCAACGATTGTATTTCATGCCAGAAACGCCCCTTGAAAACACCGCTACCCCTCGCGTCAACGAATCCGTCGCGTGCGACATCTGCGGCCAATTCGGCGCCATTGAATTCGGCGACCGTTTAATCTGCCCCGATTGCTACGGCCAAAACTGCGGCTCCTGCTGCTCCGAATCCGAAAACAATACCGAGGCGTGACAATTCGTTCGGCGTTCGACGTTCAGCGTTGGATGTTCGGTGTTTCCTCCCACTCCCCCTCGACTGACGAACGATTATCCGCTACCTTCCCCGCATGAGTTCGACAGCCACAGTTCCTGACGCCACCGGGCATTTCGGCCCGTACGGCGGCCGTTTCGTGCCCGAAACCCTCATGCACCCGCTGCAGGAATTGGAGGAGGAATATTTCCGCGCGCAAAAGGATCCCGAATTCCAACGCGAACTCGCTTATTACCTCGAAGAATTTTGCGGACGCCCCACGCCGCTCTATTTTGCCGAACGCCTCACGCGCGAACTCGGCGGCGCAAAAATTTATCTCAAGCGCGAAGACCTGCTCCACACCGGCGCGCACAAAATCAACAACGCCATCGGCCAGATCCTCCTCGCCAAACGCATGGGCAAAACCCGCATCATCGCCGAAACCGGCGCGGGCCAGCACGGCGTCGCCACCGCCACCGTCAGCGCCATGTTCGGCATGAACTGCGTCATCTACATGGGTGCGGTCGATTGCGAACGCCAGGAACTCAACGTCTACCGCATGAAAATGCTCGGCGCGGAAGTCGTCCCCGTGCACGCCGGCCAAAAAACCTTGAAAGAAGCCGTCAACGAAGCCATGCGCGATTGGGTCACGAATGTCCGCAACACGCATTACATCCTCGGCACTGCCTACGGCGCGCATCCGTATCCCGTCATGGTGCGCAATTTCCATCGCGTCATCGGCGATGAAGCCCGCCGGCAGATGCTCGAACACGAAAAGCGCCTGCCCGATTTGCTCCTCGCCTGCGTCGGCGGCGGCTCAAACGCCATCGGATTATTCTATCCCTTCATCGACGATGCTTCCGTGAAAATGGTCGGCGTGGAAGCCGGCGGTCTCGGCATCATGCCCGAGAAACATGCGGCCCGATTCCAGGGCGGCTCGCTCGGCGTGCTGCAAGGCACGCGCTCGTTCCTGTTGCAGGATGAACACGGCCAGATCCAATCCACCCACAGCGTCAGCGCCGGCCTCGATTACGCCGCCGTCGGCCCCGAGCACGCCTACCTGCGCGACCTGAAACGCGCCGAATACACCTACGCCACCGATGAAAAAGCGCTCGAAGCCTTCATGAAACTCGCACGCCTCGAAGGCATCATCCCCGCGCTCGAAAGCGCCCACGCCGTCGCCGAAGCCATCGTGCGCGCGCCGAAAATGGCCAAAGACCAACTCATCATCGTGAACCTCTCCGGCCGCGGCGATAAAGACGTCCAACAAGTCGCCGCCAAAGTGGGGTTGAAGATGCCAAAGTGATCCCCCCTACCGGCAACAGTGCAGGATCATTGTTGCGTACACAATAGCGCGGCAAACAAAATCACCAGGACGAGATACATCAGCCCACTTGTCCAATGGAATGTCGGCGGCGGTTCGGGCCGCGGATAATCGGGGGCGACTCCAGCCGCCAACAACCGGTCATAGAGATGAGGGTGAACCTGGCGTTTACCAGGCATGACCGCAGGTACTTGGTTCGCGCGATATAGCCGTTCCAACGCCCGTGCATAGACGCCTTCCTCAACCGCATTTTGATTGGCCACGGCATCGGCTCTCACTTCCATCCTGCGCCTCAAGCGCCGGAAAAACACCGTCGTAAACACCAGCGGCATCAACAGGATCGCCACACCTAAAAAATCAAATGCATGTACCATCGGACGAATGAAGATTAGCGGACACAAACTCATTGCCGCGGCCACACGCGCAAAAACCGTCCGACGCGGTTCACTGAGATGCGCCAATTCATGCGCGCAAATGGCCTCAATTTCCTCTTCCGGATGCTCAACAATTAAGCCCTCGCTGAAGATCAAATCGTGCGTCGTCGGAAAAGCGGCTGCATAACCCACCGGATTGCGCATGATCCAAATCCTCCGATACGGAACCTGCATTTTCTCTGACGTCCGCCGCACGATGCCGGATATTGGATCGGATTCCTTTGCCAGAACCAAAAAGCCCGTAATCTTTCCCAGCCAAAGCCAGAGGCCGAAATGAATCGCGGCTTGCAGCCCGATGACCACACAGCCAATCAAAACCAACTGCCAGTCGAATTCCTCCGGCATGATCATACCTCCCAATATTAAAACACCCAACACTCCGAATCGCATGACCCACGAGCCGTAAACGCATCGCATCCAAATTTTGAAGGAAAATTGCGGAAATGTTTTTTTATCGAAAGGGTATGTTCCAAGAATGGCCCCAGCCCACGCAGCCACAGCCAACCCCGCCGACAGGAGAGGCTCTTGGCCGTGCGTGGCCAAAAGATGCGTAATACCGTACATGCCCGGAATCAACCAGATGTTCAGCCAGGCAGAGCGTCGGATTGGATACAGTTTTCTCGCGCGGAGGGTCCAATGTATCTCTGCGGAAGGAAACCGAAGCAGCGCGATCCAATTACTTCCCATCGCAAGCAATAACGCCACGAAGAATGCCGCAAAGACGCCCAGAAATTGCATGTCCGCAGCAATAACAGGGCTACGATTCCAAGTCTAGCGCGTTGCGTTCGCACTCGGACGAAAACCTAGCTGCTGTCCTTCGTCATCGTTTGCTCCGGC
>Ga0265338_10008013_pt1 | contig 12930 bp, 10 predicted proteins | sample 42126metaG_FD_193579 | JGI IMG/M metagenome (GOLD analysis project Ga0265338, IMG submission 193579) | Rhizosphere microbial communities from Carex aquatilis grown in University of Washington, Seatle, WA, United States - 4-21-26 metaG | ecosystem: Host-associated > Plants > Roots > Rhizosphere... | reverse complement strand
AATAAAGAACAAAGAATAAAGAATAAAGAATAAAGAAACTTGTTAACTATTAATTATTAACTGTTAACTATTAATTAAATAACTACTTACAGTATTTCTTAATGGTATCTTGAGCCATAGTAAATCCTAATCGAACAGATTCTTGCCAATCATCGCAAGCACCTTTCATATCATGTATTTGTTTCTTTGCCATGCCACGATAGAAATATCCAAAATAAAAGTTGTTGGTAAGAGCCAATGTAGAATCGAGTTCTAGGATAGCAATCTTAGGTTTGCCCGTCTCAAGGTATATGATACCTTTATTATAATAGGCACTCATAAAATTGGGCATAAGCGAAATAGCCTTATTGCAATCTTTTAATGCACCGGCGTAATCCTTTACCCTATATTTTACATAGGCTCTGTCGTTATACATATCAGCTGAATAAGCATACATCGATATGGCCTTATTATAAAATGGCAATGCGTCTTTGAACTGCATGGCACTCGTAAACACCTTTGCTTTTGTATAATAAATATCGACCCTTGTGCTATCAAGCGATTTAGCCTTATCTAAATCATTTATCGCTTCCACAAAATTATTGCTGAACACTCTTTCAGAAGCCCGTTGTATATAAGCATCAATATAGGAAGTATCTATTGCAATAGCTCTCGACAGATCCGCTTCTGCAGCATTGTGGTCTTTAGCTACTTGTGAGTTATACATTCCTCGATTAAAAAAGGCTGGAGCATATTCTCCATTTGACAAATCTATGGCTAAATTAAAATCCTTTATTGCATTTGTAAAATCTCTTTCACCCATATAATATTCACCTCTTTTAGTAGAAGCTCCCGGATTATCTCGTTCGGTAGCATTCGTAAAAAAGGTTAATGTATTCTTGAAATTATCGCTATGAGTCGATGACAAAAATGTAAATATAATAATGACACCAACAGCGAGGCCTATTTGTAATGAACTTCTTTTTTTTAACTGCTCTACAAACAAAGCTAAAACAACAATTAACCCCATCAAGGGCAAATAACTTCTATGTTCATAATATTCTACAATGAACTTACTGTAGAATAATTTAAAGAACATGGGCGGAATGATAAAAAGTAGGAACCACACAAATCCCATTACTACTAACCACTTTTTTTGTTTGATAGCTTTTACAGTCATCCACATCGCAGCCAACAATAAAACAAACCCAACCAATGTTGTTGTCGAATTAAACAAAGGCATAGTTGAAAGCCATACCGGAAAGATAAACTTACAAATTACGGAAGGAATAACCTGAAGATTGCTGATAAAAGGTTCGATACCAAAAATAAAAGCAGGAGGTGTGCCTATAACAACTTTGCTTCTCAATATATAAAAACATACAAATACGCTCAACCACACTAAAAAGAAAGGAATAAGACCTTTTATATTTTCTTTATTGATTTTATTCTCATTCACTTTGAAATGGTAGAACAAAAGAAGAACAGGCAATAAGATAGCCGTTTCTTTACTGAATACAGCCAAAAGAAATGTAAGGATATGTAATATGAAAAAAATAGGTTTGCGGGTGGTGGTGTATTTAATAAAAGTAATAAACACCAATGTGCCAAACAGTCCAATCAGCACATCACCTCTTGCAGGCACCCACGAAACCGCCGAAGCTAATAATGGATGTACCGCAAAAACAAGTGCTGCAAAAAGGGCAGACAAGTTTTTAATATTAAACAAGCGTAATAGAAAATAGATGGAAACGACTGTGAGGATGTGATAAATTAAATTCGAGAAGTGAAAGATCCAGTCCTTGCCCCCTCCAATTATAGTATCAAACATCAATGTTACTGTTTGAAGAGGACGATAAAAATCACCATGGGCAGCAATAAAAGCATCGGTTTTAAATGCAATTCCGATATTCTTTATGTGACTTAAAAAATCAAGATTGTTTACAATTATTTGAACATCGTCAAAATTTATTAGTAAATAACCTACCGTTTTAATATACAAGAAAAAAGGTAATAATACCAATAAGGTTACGTGCAAAATGGTTTGATGCTCAAATCGATTTAATAGAGGATTCGGTTCGGTTATACTTTTATTTTTTTTGCTTGGTGTGGTCGGAGTAATATTTTTTTTCTTTGTACTCATGTCGTAAAATATAAAAAAAGGTCAAGTTAATTTATTGGATTTCTGTGTTCACTAAAAATAATCTCGCAGGTTATCTTAACATTAAAAAATAGGCCTTTCAGTCTTTCTGTAAGTACATTGATAATTAGTGTTTAGATTTCTGCTGATGATAAAAACATCCTCGCAACCAAAAAGATATTGATTGCGAGGATGTTTTAGTAATATATCTAATGTCCTGTTAATTTACATTTAGGTACCATTGCCTGTTGTGATAAGAACACCGGTGCCGTCAACTCCCGTTATTGTAAAGGTATTTGTATTGTATGTAGTAATTGCCTTTATAATAGTTGAGTTTTAGTCTGTTGTATTAGTCTATTATTTAGGTCTTTATTTAAGGTATAACTATTGTTCCTCTACATAGCGCACCTGCAAAGTTAAAATATTTTGACAAATATAAAATAAATAATACGAAACAATCGCCCTTTTAAACACTGTTTATCAACATGTATTTTTTTTAAAAGACATTATATAAGCCTAAGTTCCCACCATAAACGATTTTGGAAAAAATTAGATAACATTAAAACAACTTGCGGTTTCCATATTCCCATCCTCGAAGAGGGTGAATTTCAATAACCGCCGGTGCAACCGGTCGGTAATACATCACCTAACATACATATCCACGAAGTGGGTAAATATAAAACCACCGGTGTAACCGGTGGCCAAGCGGCAACCTAATTCCCATTCACGAAGTGGGTGAATTCAAATAACCGCCAGTGTAACCGGTCTGTAATACATCACCTAACATACACATCCACGAAGTGGGTAAATACAAATAACCGGCGGTGTAACCGGTGGCCAAGCGACGACCTAATTCCCATCCTCGAAGAGGGTGAATATTATGGAAAGAACCGCTCATCTATTATAATACCATGCTCTTCCAAAAGCATTCTATATTCATCTTCAAACGAAATTTTTTTATGATGATCCTGTTGATTTAAAATATAATTAATAATAGTATCCTTATCTCTATGCGCATAGGTAAGAGCTGCATAACCTTCCGCCCAACCATCAAAATCCAAGAACTTGTCATTATTCTTCAACCAAATAGAAGTTGATGTTTTAATATCTCTTACAAAATCAGCTAAAGCGATAGTAGGATGCAAGTCACTTAAAATATGAATATGATCTTCCATACCATTGATACGATATAAAAAACAGTTCTTGTTTTTTATAAACCCCCAAATGTATTTGTAAAGTTCATCATTGTTTGATAAACTTAAAGTTTTCTTGCTATTCTTTGTCCTAAAGACAATGTGATACAAAATCTGTCGGTAGCTTGACATAATTATACAGTTTGATTATTTTATTCAACCCTTTCAGGGCAGCTTTCTACTAGCCTTTAGTCCGTGAGTTTCACCCACGGTTATTCACATTCAGTCCTTTCAGGACATATACGTTAGGTATTATACGCAATCCACGAAGTAGGTAAATATGAATAACCGCCGGTGTAACCGGTGGCCAAGCAACAACCTAATTCCCATCCTCGAAGTGGGTAAATATATTCCACCCTTTCAGGGCAGTTTTCTACTAGCCTTTAGTCCGTGAGTTTCACCCACGGTTATTCACATTCAGTCCTTTCAGGACATATACGTTAGGTATTATAAGCAATCCACGAAGTGGGTAAATATGAATAACCGCCGGTGTAACCGGTGGCCAAGCAACAACCTAATTCCCATCCTCGAAGTGGGTAAATATATTCCACCCTTTCAGGGCAGTTTTCTACTAGCCTTTAGTCCGTGAGTTTCACCCACGGTTATTCACATTCAGTCCTTTCAGGACATATACTTTAGGTGTTATAAACAATCCACGAAGTGGGTAAATATGAATAACCGCCGGTGCAACCGGTGGCCAAGCAACAACCTAATTCCCATCCTCGAAGTGGGTAAATATATTCCACCCTTTCAGGGCAGCTTTCTACTATTATCCTTTAGTCCGTGAGTTTCACTCACGGTTATTCACATTCAGTCCTTTCAGAACATCTTCGTTATGCAATAGATTTTACTTAGAATCCACGAAGTGGGTGAATGCGAATAACCACCGGTGCAACCGGTGGTTATGACAAACTAGTTTTTTCCATCCACGAAGTGGGTGAATGTTATTTTATTCTCAACAACCCCTATTTCCAAATATATTTAGTACGATGAGTAAGTTTATTCGTGATTAACGTATATAAACTGATAAGCGGCAACAGAATATCCAATAAAATAATAGAGGAATAGAAATATCTTTCTTTGAAGCGTTTGGCAGAAAGATTTATAATTATTAGTTGAGTTATATATCGAATTAGAAATATACCAATTGTCACTAATGATATAGGTAAGTCAGTAAGCACTAATATGCCAATAAATGAACCGTAAAATAAACCACGGCTTAATACTTCCGTACCAATCAAACGTTTACTGTTACCTTTATAATAGGAAGCCGTTGACAGATGTCGTTCTTTTTGAATAAACCAATCCTTAAAGCTCTCTTTAGCCGTAGAAACAGTAACACTATCGGGACTTATTTCAATGCGCGTATTCATCTTGGTAGCAGCCTTGTTTACAAACAAATCATCATCACCCGATTGTAAATGCAACATAGACGCAAAACCTTTCATATCGAAGAAAAGCTTTTTACGGTAAGCCATGTTTCTACCTACACCCATATACGGTTTTCCTCTATAGGCAAAACCCATATATTGCAGTGCTATAAAAAAGGTATCGTAGGAAATTAAATTAGAAAGAAATCCCTTTTTCTGTTCGTATGCGCCATATCCGAGTACGAAATCCTTGTTCGGTGTGAAGTTTCGCACCATATTACCTATCCAATCTCTAGAGCTGGGAGTGCAGTCGGCATCAGTAAAAAGCAGCAATTCATTTTTAGCCGCTTTAATACCCACGGTCAAAGCCAGTTTTTTAGGACTCATCACTTGAGCCTCTTCCGGCACATAGGTATGGTAGAGTTGAGGATATTCTTTTTCCAGATTACAAAGTAAAGTCTCCGATTCATCCGAAGAACCGTCATTAACTACAACAACATCAAAATTAGGATAATTCTGATTTAATATAGAAGGAAGAAATTCGGCCAGGTTTTTCGATTCGTTTTTAGCACATATAATAACAGATACACCCGGGTAGTCAGCTCGAAAAGGAACATCACCCTTTTTTACCCTCTTATTTAATATTAATACAGATACATAAAAGTAGAGGTAATAAAACAATTGAACTAGAAAAGTGAAACAGAATATCCCGATTAGAACCCAAGCAGGCCATTCGATAATATTTAAGTTAAATGTTAACATGTTATTATTTACTATTAGACTATTTACAAATTACTATGTTGAAATATTGATTATTATGTAGAGATATTGAGAACCTATTCGAAATAAAAAAGATATAGAGAAAATTCATCATTCATCATTCATCATTTACCGTTCACCACTAATCTCTCATCTCTAATTAGTAAGAACACACCCGTTTGTCCTAGCTAGCCCTCCCCCAATGTCATTAAGTTAAGAAAAACTCCGTAGGAGTTACCTATAAATAACCACTAGTTTTAACTGGGGGAAAAGGAAATAAGCAACAACTCAACTCTATAAGAGTTGCCCTTTATCTCAATTGTTTAAAGGAAAACCCTCACAGGGTTTTGTTCTTTTTATTCATATTCCCCAGTTAAAACTGGGGGTTATGCACTGAAAACTCCTACGGAGTTTAAAAGCATAATTCATTAACTTAATGACATTGAGCCCTCCCCTCCGGGGAGGGTTGGGTGGGGCTGTCTTACATCTCCTCCGACAAATAACCAATAGGCAACCTGCGCAAGTTGTAGCGTGAAGCCATTATTTCACCATAAGCCCCTGCCGAACGAAGCGCTATTAAGTCGCCACGCTTAGTACCATTCATATGTACCTCTTTTTGAAAAACATCCGACGATTCGCAGATAGGGCCAACCACATCATACACATCCTCTTGTTCCGTAGAACTTATATTCTCAATGCGGTGATAAGCTTCGTATAACGCAGGTCGAATTAAATCCGTCATACCCGCATCCACAATAGCGAATTTTTTTGTAGCACCAAGCTTTACATAAGTCACCTTAGTAATAAGGCTGCCGCATTGAGCAACAATAGAGCGACCAGGTTCACAATGTAACACCTGTCCCTCGCGTAATTGCAAGTTCTTGTTGAATAAACGGAAATAAGTTTCAAAGTCCGCGATAGGGAAATGATTTGGATGTTCGTAGTTAATACCCAATCCGCCACCTATATTTATGTTCTTCAATTTAATACCCTTTGCGTCAAATTGATCTTGTAATTCATTCAGACGCACACATAAATCTTGGAAAGAAGAAAAATCAGTAATCTGTGAACCAATATGAAAATGGAGTCCAATAAAGTCTAAGTTCTTCAATGAAGGAATAAGAGCCATTACCTTATCTAGATCCTCTATGCTAAATCCAAACTTGTTTTCACTAAGACCTGTAGTAATATAATGATGCGTATGCGCATCCACATTCGGATTCACACGCAAGGCAATATGGGCTATTTTACCCTTCTTGGCAGCCAGTTCATTGATCACTTCCAATTCAGGAATCGACTCCGCATTAAAACAGAATATGTTAAGGTCTAGGGCAAGGTTAATTTCCCAATCCGTTTTTCCGACACCGGCAAAAACAATGCTTGAAGGTGCAAATCCGGCATCAATGGCAGCTTGCACTTCACCGCCACTCACACAGTCGGCTCCCAAACCATACGAAGCAATAATCTTCAATAGCTTCGCATTAGCATTTGCTTTTACGGCATAGTGCGAATGATAACCATATTTCTGAGACTCCGCTTTAACAATGTCTAGCGTTTGACGGAGTAGGGTAGTATCATAATAATAAAAAGGAGTTTGAATCTTTTCAAACTTATCTATGGGGAAATTACCTATCATATTATTAATAGTTATTAGTTGTTAAGTCGAAAGTTGTTTTTATGCTTATAAATAAACCCCTAAGGGGTGATATTATTTTAGAAAATTAGATCAGCGAATTGTATTTTAACTCCGTAGGAGTTTTCATTCCATAACCCACGGGTTTTATACAAATCTTCTTTTTTATTACCCCTAAATCCCCTAAAGGGGACTTTGGTGTTGTGCTTGCTTTAGTTTATTTCAACATTATTTCTTATATTTCAAACACCTCTAGCTTGAGAAAATAACTTTCGTTCGAGTTAGACCAAGTCCCCTTTAGGTGATTTAGGGGTAGTTATATCCCAAACCCCGAAGTGAATTAATTAGGGGTAGTAATTATAAAAGACTTAATATCTCCAATAACCCTATCTAAATCAGTTAAAACTTCGTCATTAGTAAATCGTAAAACGGTAATACCAAATTTTTCCAAATCAGCAGTTCTACCTGCATCATATTCTATTCTAGATTTGTGAATATCTCCATCAATCTCAATAACTAATTTAGATTGATGGCAATAAAAATCAGCAATGAAAATATCTATTGGATGTTGTGATTTAAAACGAACGCCTAATTGATTTTTATTCAATCTTTTCCAAAGAATCTTTTCTGCATAAGTCATATTTTCACGCAACACTTTCGCCTTTTTAAATATCGCTGGTTTTGCAGTGTAAAACATGTCAGGCAGTTTAGTAATTTGCATACGTTTTTACCTTTTAAATCACCTCTAAATCCCCTCCCGATGAATCGGGATAAATTCCGGGGACTTTGGTGTTGTGCTAAAAGTGTTATTATTCATTTGGATACTCCATTCCTATAAAGAAATCAATATAAAATACACGAATGTTAGTATTGGACAAAGTCCCCTTTAGGGGATTTAGGGGTGATATTACCCTAAAGCCCGATTATAGATAATATAAATCTCTTTATTATCAATCAAAACAAACCCTTGCTTAAAGCATTCAACGCCCGTTTTTTGTCTTCCGCTTTTATAAGAAAAGAAATATTAAAATTGCTACCACCATATGAAATCATACGAATAGGAATATCATTAAGAGCATTCACCACTTTAGCCTGAAAGCCGATATGTTCAAAATTCATATCACCCACCACACATATAATAACCATATCCGAATCAACAGTCACAGTACCAAACTTTTTAAGTTCGTTCAGTATAGCATCAAGATTTTTGGTGTTGTCTATAGAAACAGAAACTCCCACTTCCGAAGTGGTAATCATATCAATAGCCGTTTGGTATCCTTCAAATATTTCGAATACTTTACGCATAAAACCATAAGCCAACAACATACGGCCGGATTTGATTTTAATAGCCGTAATACCATCTTTGGCTGCAACCGCCTCAATTCTGTTTAGCTCACATTCTGTAGAAATTAAAGTGCCTTTAGCGGTTGGGTCCATCGTATTGAGCAGGCGCACCGGTATATTAGCCTGTTTAGCAGGCAACACACAGGTAGGATGTAGAATCTTAGCTCCAAAATAAGCCAACTCGGCAGCCTCTTCAAAATGAAGGTTAGCCACCGGCTTAGTATTCTCCACAAAACGAGGGTCATTATTATGCATGCCGTCAATATCTGTCCATATCTGAATTTCTGTAGCATTAATCGCTGCACCAAGTATCGATGCAGTATAGTCACTGCCTCCCCGTTGCAGGTTATCAATTTCGTTGTAATGATTACGACAGATATAGCCTTGAGTGATAAAAATTTCAGCCTCTTTATTGTCAGCAAGCTGTGCGGCAATATGTTCCTTAATAAAAGGCATATCCGGTTCGTTGTTTTTATCCGTTTTCATAAATTCAAGCGCCGGCAACAAAACAGATTTTACACCTTGTTCACATAAATAATAGTTAACTAAAGCAGTAGATATCAATTCACCTTCTGCTAATACAACTTTCTCATCAAATTGCGTAAATATTTTGGTCTTGCTTACAAAAGTGCGAAGAAGATTAAAATGCATTTTAATCAACTCCTGACCCTCTTTAAGATACTCCTCAGTAGCATAAAGCTCTTTTACAACAGCGAGGTATTTCTTCTCCAAATTGCCAATCACTTCGATGGCACCGTCAATATTTTGTTTATATAAATAATCCGAAATTTCAACCAGCGAGTTAGTCGTACCCGACATGGCAGACAAAACAACGATTTTTGAATCTCCATTTAATATTAGTTTTGTCATTTCCTTCATCCGCATCGCCGACCCGACAGATGTACCTCCAAATTTTAAAACTTTCATACTTTATATTATAAAATTATTGATTTTTCAGATTGTTTTTTGAGACTACAAAATTACATCTTTTCATCAAATAACCTTTCTGTTTTTTCTATTTACCATGGTTGTGTTAATAAAAAACTTATCTCATGCTTTATTTATCCTTATAGTAAGAGTTTTAATAAGGAAATCAAATTTTATCTAACATTGGATTCTTGCACCTGTAGTTTGTAGTGCCTTTGTACTCATCCGATGACTTTGAATAACCGCCGGGAAGACCGCTAAGCATAGTCGAAAGGTAACAGAGTGAAGCCGGAAGGTGGCTGAGCGACTTGCACTGAGCGACTTGCACTGAGCGTAGTCGAAGTGAGCCGAAGCCCCGTGCACACACAAAAAACCAAATTTAAACACATTCAAATCCAATAAACACAATTTATAGTAGAGTAACCTAAAGTTGGATTCTTGCATCCTAGAGTTGGAGTGGAGCAACCCTGAGTTGGATTATTGCATCCTTGAGTTGGATTATTGCAACCCTGAGTTGGATTCTTGCATCCTTGAGTTGGATTATTGCAACCCTGAGTTGGATTCTTGCATCCTAGAGTTGGATTGGAGCAACCTAGAGTAGGATTCTTGCATCCCTGAGTTGGATTCTTGCATCCCTGAGTTGGATTATTGCATCCTTGAGTTGGATTCTTGCAACCCTGAGTTGGATTATTGCATCCTTGAGTTGGATTATTGCAACCCTGAGTTGGATTATTGCATCCTTGAGTTGGATTCTTGCATCCTAGAGTTGGAGTGGAGCATCCTAAAGTTGGATTCTTGCATCCTAGAGTTGGAGTGGAGCAACCTAGAGTAGGATTCTTGCATCCCTGAGTTGGATTATTGCATCCCTGAGTTGGATTCTTGCATCCTTGAGTTGGATTCTTGCAACCCAGAGTTGGATTCTTGCATCCTAGAGTTGGAGTAGAGCAACCTAAAGTAGGATTATTGCATCCTAGAGTTGGAGTAGAGCATCCTTGAGTTGTAGTGGAGCCCCTGTAGCTTGTCTTCACTAACAAAGAGGAATGATTCTTCGACTGTGAGGATTACTTCACCGACTGTAAGAATAGATTCCATCCCTAAATCAGTTAGAAATAGATACAAATTACATGAAGATAAGAACCTAAGCAATTGATATGCAGCTTAAAAAATGCATAACCCCTATCCCGACAATCAATACAACCCATGCCCGGATTGCTAGACAAACAATCTCTGTATAGGTATCTCTATACATAAGCACTACTTAGCTTAAGTAAAATGCCACTCAGATAAATTAAATTTATATATACACCTCATTTGTTTGTTTTACAATAATTTAACTGAAATTGACAATAACTTTGTATAAAAAACTCCATAAATATTTTGTCTCTTAGCGTGGGCTTTTTACTTTTGCACCCTTACAAACTATCAAGAGATATATTAAATAGAATATGGGAAGAGCATACGAATATCGAAAAGCAACAAAGATGAAAAGATGGGGCAATATGGCTCGAACTTTTACTAAACTTGGAAAAGAAATAACTATTGCCGCAAAGGCCGGAGGGATGGATCCCGATACAAATCCACGCTTACGCGTATTATTGAAAAATGCCAAAGCAGCATCAATGCCTAAAGAAACCATAGATCGCGCCATTAAAAAAGCAGGTTCTAAGGAAGAAGGCGATTACAAAGAAATGGTGTATGAAGGCTATGCACCTTTTGGTATAGCCATCGTAGTAGAAACCGCCACCGATAATACAACCCGTACCGTTGCAAATGTACGTAGCTATTTCAATCGCAATGGAGGTTCACTTGGTACCTCTGGCAGTTTAGCCTTTATTTTTGATCGCAAATGCGTCTTCAAAATTGTACCCAAAGAAGGTCTCGACTTAGAAGAGTTAGAGTTAGATCTTATAGAATTCGGTGTAGACGAGATTTTTGCTGAAGAAGGAGAAGTCATGATTTATGGAGAATTCGAATCATTCAACAACATTCAAAAATACCTCGAAGAAAACAATTTCGAAATAGTTAGTGCCGATTTTGAGCGCATTCCCAACGATACCAAAGAAGTCACTGCAGAACAAAGAGAACAGGTTGAAAAATTGATAAATAAATTTGAAGAAGACGAAGATGTACAAAATGTATATCATAATATGAAAGAAGAATAGTTCCAAAACCAGCCTTCCACTTCGTTTATGCACAGCTTGGAGTGCCATTTGTCGTTGAGTGTGTTCAAACCATAAGAATTGTTGATAAAATTTTCAACTAAAAATGCTTGGCATTTTTAAGAAGAAAGATATTTGTATATCTTTGTTTGATTTTATAATCAAAAAACAATAGTTGTTAGGATAATATACAACACGAAACTTAATAATTTAATTTTAGATGAAAAAGATATTGTTGTTAGCTTTTCTGTGTTTGACTTTCAGTTTATTTGCTCAACAAAAAGTTTCAACAGATACTGTTACCAAAGTGCCTGTAAAATCTTTTAAGAAAATATCTCCGGCACTGTTGAAGAAGGAACAAGAAATTAAAAAATTATTTAATAAAATAACAGAAACCGATGCCCATGATAGTGCTCGAATGGCTATCAATGAACAGATTAGAGTTAAAATGGCAGAGGCCTTAAAAGATTCCGACAGTTTCTTCTATGCATTTGATAGTCTCAAATATCTTGGCAAAGTCTATTCAGATGATTATAATATTCGTATTTACACCTGGTGTTGCGAGTTAGAAGATTTTTCCTATAAGTTTTATGGGTTTATTCAGGATTTTGATAACGATGCCATTTACCCCTTAGTAGTAAGAGATAAACCTTATATTCCCAAAGAAAATGATCAAATTGGGGTGAATAATTGGTATGGAGCTCTGTATTACAAAGCAATAAATGTAAGCGATAAGAAAAGCAAAGAACCAAAATATATTCTGTTAGGATGGAATCAAACCAACTTGAAAACCAAGAATAAAATAATGGAAGTGTTGAGTATTGAAGATGAAAAAGCACTTCTTGGCAGCAAAATTTTTAAAGGATATAAAGGGCGTGCTTGCCGGATGGTTTTATCTTACTGCGCTGACTTAGGAATTACCCTTAATTACGATGAAAAAGAGAAACGATTTATTTTCGATCATTTGACCCCTCTTAGCGATGAAAAAGATAATCCCCTAGGTTGTAACGGCCCTGATATGTCTTATGATTCCTTGAAAAGCAAACGCCATGGCAAACGTTGGGTGTTGAAGAAAGATGTTGATGTGAGAAATACGATGTATTAGAAGTATAAAATATTGTTTGCATAACTATAGTTAGCAACGAAAATTAGTTCAGAAATTTCATTAGCTTCGAGTTTTACTCATGAACTATTGAAATTTCTGAATTGTTTTTTATATAAAATTGAATCTTAAAAATTGAATTATGAGATTTACAACCATACTTGTAGCTAGCTTTCTATTTATCGGTAATATGCTGGCTAAACAACAAAGTAAAACCCCCACTCAAACTATGAATAAATTTAATTACATCGTCGATCAGTTTGCTGATATTCAGATATTGCGCTATCAAGTGCCCGGTTTTGAAGAATTTAGTTTAAAAGATAA